>Ga0210044_10004326_pt1 | contig 19847 bp, 22 predicted proteins | sample CryGey13umfilter_2_FD_183959 | JGI IMG/M metagenome (GOLD analysis project Ga0210044, IMG submission 183959) | Groundwater microbial communities from aquifer in Utah, USA - Crystal Geyser 4/9/14 3 um filter (SPAdes) (version 2) | ecosystem: Environmental > Aquatic > Deep subsurface >... | reverse complement strand
ACATAGTATTACGAATAGTGGGAACATCTTCCGTCCAAGCCGCTTGCATAGCGTCAGCTTCATTCAAGGAAGCTTCTTTAATAAAGTCCTCGTTTAATTTTTGAGCATCTTCAATGATTGCTCTTTGCTCAGCTAAGTTTCTAGCTTCTACCGCATTATCAAACTCTTCCTGAAGTCTAGCCCGCTGAGCGAGGTTCTGAACTTCTTTTTGTGCAAACTCTTGTTGTTGCTTTTTTATTGCTGCGGCCTCGGCCTGCTGGCGGGAGCGCATTAAGTCAGCCCGTTTAATTACTAGCTGACTTTGATATTTAGTATAAATAGATGGATCATTAAAGAGAGTTTCAAGCTCTGCCGCTCGGTTTGCTCGCCAAGTTTTTAGGTCTGTTATAAGTTCTATTTCACCAGTAATTGAATTGGACCTAGTCCCAATCCCGAAAAAAGTATCAAGTTGTTCTGTGGATACTACGGTAAAGATTTCATCTAACTCTTTTGAAGCTGCCCCAATTGGACTAGTCCCTCGACCCTCAATTATATTCTCCGCTACCATATCAATAACAGACTCAGCCTTTGCCAAGTCATCAATTGCATCATTCATCGTTTTAGCAAGATCAACGTCAGGCTCTTTTGGGTTTTTTGTGGTTTTATTTCTACGAATAGTTTGCAGAGTTTCTCTAGCCTTTGCGCCCTTCCCAAAGATAAATCCAATCGGAGAGGCTAACGCAGCCCCAAGAGTGCCGGCGAATTGAATCTCCGCACGATCCCTTCCGTTGGGCGTTTTATCTTGGGCGGCCACTGTAATTGCCACGTTCACACCAGCGCCGGCGATACCCGCGCCGATTGCTCTATCCACCGCAGCAATCGCAGGCGGTATTTTAGCTATTCTAGCTGCCTTAGCCCCGGTAGCCAGTAGCTTAATTGATGTTCCTTGTAAAGCAGTAGACACCGCCCAAGGGTCGGTAACGATTCCTTTTGCAAGCTCTATCGCGCCTGTGGCTGGGTCACTTGCAAGAGCCGCTCCAGCCAGCTTAGCCTGCTCCCACACGCTTGGGTCAACTCGGGCTTGCCTTACATCAATCTGCGCTTGAGCAGCTTCCACACTTACTTGTGGAAACTCCTTCGGATGATTTACAATATATTCTTGCTGCAATACTTTATTAGCCGCATCAAACCTTGCCCGAGAAAGTTCCGGTTGTTTGAAGAATGCTTGAACAATGTTGGATGGTAGACTATTCCGAAGGATCATTGTAGTAGGCGTCTCCCACTTACCTGTACGATCTTCCTTGGGGGCTGTAGGTTCTGTTGCATCAGGAGACATGTTAAAAAAAGTCATCCCAGAGTCGGGGAAGTTTTCCTCGGCGTCTTTATACTTGGATTCTTTTAGTACGCTAACCTCATCAGCACTAAATGAACCTGTTATATTTGACTCCCTCCGCGCATCCCAACGCTTGCGGAAATGATCCCATACGTCTGTGGCAACTTCAGCAGTTTCTACAATGGGATCGACAATAACAGTTTTAGTAAAACCCGCTACAATAGGTTTAAGCAAAGATTCCTTCGGTGGAGGAGCTGGATTAGTTGCCAGCATTGCGTCTAGGTCAGTGGAAGAAAAAGTTTTCCCCGGACTATTATCCTCCGGAAAAGTATCTGCCGACTTTCCAGTAACCATAGCATCTAGGTCTTGCAATGAAAACTCACGAGGCATAAATTACTCCATTTCTTTGGCAGACGTACCATTCCAGAATACTACTTTTTCCCCGGTAACAGTATTAATTTTATACCAGTTACCAGCCTCCATATCCATACCGCGCTTATATGGTAAAGCGGTGTCTCGGCTATGCCCCTTAGGCGTAAACTCTGCATCCTCCCGAGCCTCAGGAATCCGCTCCAAAGCATCTTCGGATAACTCTCCATTATTTATGGCATTAGTAATGGCTCGATTAACCGCAACTTCTGTGGTAATCCCTGGATGCCTGGATATCTCTTCTTGCGCCCTAACGGCAATTATAGGTGACATGTCTCGGATAAGTTGATTCTTTGCCTTATGCTGATCAGAGTTTGCCGGCACAGATCCCCCAAAGAACCTATTCCGAACAATAGCCTCCGTTAAGTTTACCATCTTCTCATCCGGCGCTTTTGGAGATTTTCCCTCTTTGCTTGGTTGATTTCTGGCGCGGCGCATTTCTGTTTGTTTACGTACTTCAAGCTCTTGCATCCGAAGAGACCTATTCAAGCGTCTATCTGTAGCAAGGTCTTCCGCAGACAACTCTAACCGGCGTGCCTTATTTTGCTCAGCCACATCCACAGCCTGCCGCCTAAGCATGTTGATGTATTCTGGATCATACGGAAGTGCTCGAAGTGCGGCGGCCTCGGATTCATTTATAGTTCCGTCTGATCCAGCTGCGATTAAATCCTCAATGGCCCGAGACCAAGTAGCGGCCGTCGCATTAGTAAGATACCTATCCGTCAACTCAATTTGTCTATCGGAGCGTTCCGTTTCCAGCTTCTCATTTTCTCGCTCTTCCCGCATTCGGAGCCTTTCATCTTTAGCAATTTCATTCCCCTGATCGAAGAACGATTTTGCTAAGTTTGAATAACCGTCAGCTAATAGCGCCGATCCAGTTTGAATAAAGGGGTCAGCTAGGCTAGCATTATCCGATACTTGAACTCCCTTAGATACTGTTTGCCCAGAGGATAACTTTGCAAACAACGCACCCGCACTCTGCATAGCAACTTGCTCAGCCTCAGCTGCTACCTGTGCACGCTCTTTATTTTCTATATCAAGTTTAACTGATGCCTGGGTTAGCCGAGACTCCCGGTCAGCGTTAATCTTATCCATTGCATTATCAGCAACATCATACCAAGCCGGCATAAATTACTCCTACGGACCTTTATTAAATGAATCCCAAATCTGTTGCCCGCCCCTAGAAATAGCCCCAAATAATTGCCCCTGTCCCTGCAGGTCTGTTTGGTTTGCGCTTGCGTTAGCCCCAATAGCAGCTGAATACCCTTGCCCTGGGTTGGCGCTAGCCCCAGACGTAAGGGCAAGATTATTAAATGCCGACTGATAAGCTTCTCCACTAGCCTCAGCGGCAGCTACAAGAGCATTACCACTACCCGTATAACCCTGTGATGCCATAGTCCGCTCGGCTGCCCGAATACGAGTCTTATACTCGGGTAGATTTTCAATGGAAGATGGATCATTCATGAGAGCTTGCAGCTTCTCCGCATTATCTTTTCGGTAAGGCGCAAAAGGATCACTAGCTTCAATAGACTTTTCGGCTAATGCTCGTTCTTGTTTAGCTTTTTTCTTAGCAGAAATTGCCCCGAAAATTGCCCCACCAATAGACAAGGCAGCCCCTAAAAAACCTAACTGCTTGTGGGGTAGACGCGGCCCAGATTGAGTTTTCATATAACCTCCTTTTCGTTTCAACGTGAAACAATTAGTCCCCGGTCTGTTCCCGCGGACGCCAACCAGACGGAATAAGTACATCTTCAATTCGGCTAATCCGGCGTTCAGTGACTTTAATGTCCTGCCGAATGTGCATTAGATCTGCTTGAATCGTAAACACTTGATCGTATTTCTCCTGAAAATTATCAAGCCTTACTTTAAGTGTGGAGCGCCGCTCAGAGTCTGCCGACAGGTGCATACGAAGAATTACACCAATCAGCACAGATACAATCCCGGTAGCTGTTACAGCTACATCTCGCCAATACACACTAACACTTGGAGTATCTACATCACTAGCCAGTACGCCAGTGGTTAGTAAAACTAACCCTATCAAAAACAATAACTTACTCATTGGGAAGATCCCGGTCAGATGCAATTATTGCTTGAGTGGCTCTGATGGCAGCGTCGCATTCGTCGGCAAGTTGGATAGCCATAGCTGCCGCATCTTGTATCCGAATGTTGGTGCTTTCAGAATCTCCTGGGGAATTGCTTGAGGGAAGGGGCAAATCGCGGGCCGGACATTCAAACTCTTTCCGCAACCGGCGATTGCCACTACGCAAATCAGCAATAAGACGATCCTTACTTTCAAGTGCATTAGATAATTCCTTCGTAAGGGTTATGCGAGTTTTCTCTATTTGAGTCCTTGCCATAGATTCAATACGAAGCTTTTCTATTGTAGCATCTAGCTCCGCTGAAACTACCTGAGCTTTCAGTTCAGCCAAGCTCTTTTGAGCCTTAGCAAGTCGATAAGACTGCAAGCCCGCAAAAATAAGTACTACCGCAAAACCACCTACAAGCACTCTGATAATAACCGTACTTGAAATTGATCCTATAAAGGAACTAATAGAAAAACTCATCGGTATACCCGCTCTTGGATTGTAATATCTGGGTTCTTAATGGCAAACAGTCGAGTTACAAACCGTCCAGTAATAGCACTTCTGTACCTGAAGTACATAACCATGTTTGTCTCCTATTGAAGGCACTCAACATCTGGGTAGTCGCATACACCTGCGCCCCAACCAGCCTTATTATACAACGGCTGCCAACGAGTTACAATCTTTTCTGGATACGTTAAGTTTTCTCTACAATGCTTGATAGCCCGGCTAGCCGTACCACACGAAGCGTCAGCTAACTTAAGATTACTAGGCCGACCTGCATTTTGCCATTCCTTATTCCAGTGCCCTAACCCTCCATTATACCCACGTAGGGCTGCCCACATACGGCCACAAGTATTGCCTACCTTAGGGGTTCGGTCATACAAGTATTTATCATAAGTTACTAAGGCTCGAATAGCCCAGTTGGGATTAAGTACATTACAACCCGGCGGTAGGTCTTTGGCAAAACCACAAATCCAAGAAGCTGTTGCTGGCATAAACTGAGCCATGCCAGCCGCGCCTACGGGAGACTTTGCGGAGGCATTCCATCGGGACTCTTGATGAATCTGCCCGGCGAAAGTTGCCACAGGAGCCTCCATTCCCCACACTGCCCGAGACTCCCTAATCAAATCATTCCTATAAGGGAGAGCTTCCCGAGGTACCTGCGCACCACAGACACTTGAACACATTAGCAAAATAGCTAAAGTTCTCACAGGCCGGTTGCTACTGCCAAGATGATACTAGCCATAAGAATAGCCCGGCGAAGCTCTGCCCACTCTGGGTGATTACACTTATCCGGTCGGGCATAAGGAAAAATTAGCCGGTCTGACCAGTAGCTAATCCACAAAGCTAAGCAGATAAGAACAATCTTATACAAGACTACGCCCAATTGTTCTGGAAATATAACAGCTATACTTCCCATTAAAAAGAATGGGACAATCGCAAGTTTATTCATCCGGTGCATTATGGTGCCTTTGGTATGGTAGTGATTGCGGTAATTCTTCCAAATGAATCTACCGTAATTACTGGAATATTCGAGGCATCTCCATACACCCCAGGGGTAACGCCCGTTGTAGCTAGGGAAGTGCTAATAACAGGGTTTCCAGATACTCCATTGGGGTTTGCAATACTAACATTCGAGCCAGCCTGCAAAGACCTTGTAGACCAATTAGCACCATCCAATACAGCGAAACCACTTCCTGTTATCTGCCCGGTGCCGACGACAAGAGCAGTTAGCGTATCTACTTTTCGCTTAACCAACTCAAACCAATTCAACCAAGCAGGGGCTATAAAACTTCTACCATCGTCGTTCTGCCGAATCTCCAGTTTTTGCGCCGTGGGCACTGGCGGGACCTTAGCATCTTCAACAGCCATTACAAAACTCCTATATCATACTGCAACTCAATTGCATAGATTCTAAACGGGAGGTTTTGTCTATGCCTAAAATGATAGGCTCGCTTGTTAAACGTGCCACAATTTATCAAGTGGGGCCGCTTAGCCCCTAAGTCAACCCGCCTCCAGGGAGTCCAACTCTGATAATCATCGTCGCTATTTCGCACTTGTAAAGTGCTTCCAAGCTCTTGATCAGACACAAACTCCATGCGATTGAGTTGTTTACGCCTACGGGTTTGAGCATCAAACACTGGAGTTATGATGTCTACTTGAATAGCTTTTCCAACATCCGTAAAAGCGTCTATGGAAAACTTAAGCAACGTTCCATTGCTTTCATGCTGGAGAATAACATTTCGGGCATTGTCAAAAGTAGATGCAATAATAGGAACATAATTACCAGCATCATCTGTCCACTGTGCCCAATGGTCTAACTCAATATCATACACCAGAGTTAAGTTGCTCAAGGGAAAAGTAATTACATAAAAAGTATGCCCGACAATCTTTGCTTGCCAAGACATTATCCTAGCCATGTCAACTCCACGAAGGAGCCTATCAATTGCCGGAGTAGATACAATGTTAAAGGTAAGACCCTGAAGTAGCCCAATCTGCGGAGAGGAGCCTCGGCTGATAGTTAACCATACAGTCTTATCATCAATTTTTTGTACACTATCCGCATGGACACAGCCGTAATCTAACTTAGAGCCTTGAACCTTTCCAAGGGGGCTACCTACTGGATTTCCCGCATCAAAGAGAATCTCCGTAGACCATTGATTCATGGCTACTACATATACAAGTTGCTTAACGATGGCCACCCCATTGTCTGGCTCATCATTAGCACTAATAAAATTAAGCGGATCCCAACTATCCGCAGCAGTCACTGAATTAGGGCGGCTTCCCCAAATAACTGAGGCTGGCTGCATTACATACTGGGCACCGCTTAAATATGCCCAGCCCTTCACAGTTTCAATAGGGTAGTCTGGATCAAGGGTATGCAAGGAAGCGCTAAGTGGGTTAATTCCGTCCCAAGCGTAGGCTCCTATTCCGTTGTGCATGACAATTTTAGGAGTAGCTCCGAGGATAGAAGAAAACGAATACACCCCACCGAATGGGGTATTAGTTCCACCAATGGTAGTGTCTAAGCCAGTAGCAACTTGCAATCCATCTGCATACAGCTTGTCTCCAAATATAGATATTACATTACCATTCCAAAAGAAAACGCCCCGACCTGGAGAGGCAGCACCAGGGGGAGTTAGCGCCAACTCCATGCCGGGACGTTTGAATATACTAATTACTTCAGCTTTATCTATCTCAGCATAACAATTTACAAGGCGAGCATCTTTATCTACCGAAGTATTACGGTTACCTGTCATGACCGTAAGCGGCAATCTCGGCGGAAGTTGAACTGACTGATATTGAGCCATTACCGGAAAGCCCCCGCAAGATAAGTTGTAGACCTTTCATCGGGAGCGAACCTAGTCTCGGCATCTTCAATGTCGAAGTTCTCCAAAAGCTCTCGATAGTATGTTGCTCTCTGGGCGCACCGATCCATGATAGACTGAGGTTGCCCTGTAGATATATCATCAGCAAGTCCCCAACGTAGGGCAATCCGCCATTCCTGGGGGAAGGCTACATTCTCTTGGAGGTTTGCTGTTGTAAGGGCTTGAGCTCTAATTAAAACATGCGCAGTATTATTGGCCTCCGTAATATCTGGGGTATTCCAGAAATGCACAATCGTGGTAGTAGCTTGCTTATCCACGAAGTAAGAACTAACAGTCCCATCGTTACCGGATACCTGAGACAACCGCAGCCATTCTTCCCACCCCAACACAATCAAGGGACGCCTAGCGTTACTTACAACTTCCAGCATGTATGCTTGCATAACTTGAATCGGGCGACTAACATCAACGTCCCCGCCAAGGTTAATCGTATACGCACCCTTACCAGCCACCAGGGGGATAGCTAGGTCTTGGTGAAGAAATAACTTCAGCCCTTGAGTTTGCCAAAGATTTACAATGTCAACTAGCCTACGATGGTTTGTGGCTAGTTGCTCACTGTTAGCTTCTTCACCCTCTTGAAGCAAGCCAGTATCGTGCATGGCATCGTTGATTATGCCATAGACTGTATTGGAGCTTGCGTTAGGCATTATCGCACCTTCTTAAGTTCGAGGATAACAAAGAACGCGCCTGTGCCTGTGACAGTTACGTTTATGCCGCCCGTCACTCCTGCGCCTGCATTATTCCAGAGGCCGCCAAAGCCTGCGAAACAATGACTCTCAGACTGAGATAGGTTAAGAATCGGCTCGTCTACCGTAGCGTCCCAAGCAACTTGAACAGATGTAGCATCGCCAACACTATAATGAATGTACTCAATCCTTACCCATGAGGGCGATCCGGTTAGAGTACTAATATCCAACGCATCTGCGGTAGTGAACTTAACTACCGCATTACGTGGCCCGTCAACAAGTACTTGAATGGCCATGATAACTCCTTAGCGTTCTACAGCGGCCAGAATGTAATCCATGGTCATAGTCTTTGCAGCGGCTGCCCCTGTTTGGATCCCAAAGCTAACATTCAAAAGACTAGCGGGAAGGGTAGCTGAGGTTACGCTTAAAGATGCGGCGTACCGATCGTCTACATAAAGCCGAATCAAATCTCGGCCATTGTATGCAAACCCAAGAATCATGTCAGTTTTAGATACTCCGGGAATAACGGCACTTACCCGAGCAGATGCGCCAGCACCAAGGGCTGATGTACCGAGCACATCCAAGGAACCACTAGCCTTTTGGAAGAAAACACCTTCCGTCGCATCGAGTGGAGTAGTATCCGTAATCACCAAGCCCATTTGAAAAGTGCTGAGCGTTGGGTCACTAAGGGTAAACTTAGCCTTGAAGAAAGCGCCCTTGCCAATAGTCAACGCAAAGTCAGCGGGTGTGCCCTGAATGAAGTTACTATTATTCAAGGCCGCGCCCGTTGTCATTAGCAACAAACCACCAGCGCCGGGGGTAAGGGCGTTTGTACCAGTACCTACCAGAGTGGTAGTCCAGTCAGTAGCTAAAAAAGTGTGAAAGTCGTCAAACCTTGTATTAAACTTAGTAGGATCCAACTGACCCATGTCGCCAAGGGTGGAAACTTTTGGGATATTAGTAACCCCATGACTGAAGCGAGTGGTGCTCATATAAATCTCCAAGAGGTAACGTCAAAAGGACGTAAGATACTTTACCATACAAGGAAGCGGCCTACCCGCTTGTGGCCCTAATTGTTACAGCATGAAACGATTACTTCAAACGAGACCGATGGCCGGGGCCACGAATACTATATCGTGGCGTAACCTTACGCTTTCCTGGGGTAGTCGGAGCCGTAGTCGGTGGGGTATTATACCCATCAGCTTTCTGCATCCGATTCTTATAATTACGCTTAGGCTCAACTTTGCGGGGCTGACGTTCCATGTTAGAATACGAGCTAGCCCCAGCGTTAACCCGAGGACTGGTGGGTGCTGTAGATGCCGTAGGCTTCTTTCGCTTCCCGCCAAGGATACGCTTACCCACCTTCTTCGTAAGCATACCCGCGACAGGCCCACCCGCCAATTGACTAAGGCCGCCCTTCATACCAACCTTGAGGCCGGCTTTAGCAACCTTACCCAACCCCTTACCAAGTTTCTTCAGGAATCCCACAATATTTCTCCTTACGGCCCATTAGAACCAAACAATCCACGGGGGTCAGTGATCCCCACCGAGAAGCGCATGTAAGTAGCCGCAAGAGCGTTCTTGGTACTAAAGTCATTATCCTGTTGGAACTTAGGCTTCTCACGCCAGAAGAACTTCATGCCCGCCGGAACGTTAGTACGAACAAACCAAGCATTGGGGCTATTAAAATAGTGGTTCATCTTAATACCCTTAGGCAAAGCGTTCGTAGCCTTCAACACGTTAATAGCGTTGTTGGCAGTATCATTCTGAAGAACAGACTTCAAAATCCGATTAGCGTTATACCATTCATCCGGGGCAATGTGCAAAGACTCAGGCATGACACTAATCTTCAAGCCCCTATCCATGACGGTTTTCATAATCTTAATCGTCATGTCTTCCAGGGCAACTTCACTAAGGTCAGCCCCAGGGGTGAGTTGGTTACTAAAACTACCGCCGGTAGCATTTACGTGAGCGTTTGAGATAATCGGCTGCCCATCGGGAGTAGTGTAAAACGTCCCAACAAAGGCGTTGTTGTACAAGAAGGCACCAACATTCTCGGGCGTTTGAGCAATTGAGAAAGCATTCGCTCTAGCCCGTCGATGTGAAACCTCTGCATACAAGTTATCTTCCAATTCCTCATGAGTTACAATATACCCAAGAGCATATGCAACGTGGGCATAAGTAGTCACCCAACCCTGCAATTCAGAGTCATACTCAATAGGAGCGCCTTGGCCCTTTACTGGAGCAAGCCCAAAGCCAGTGACTTGAACATCCTGTTCATAGGCCTTGCGAGAGCTAGTAACTTCGTAAAGGTCAGTGTACTCTACCGGATGGGCATCATACACTTGACCCCAGATTTCTTGCACGCCTGGCCACAGAAGTTTCGGGTGGGAACCAGTATTAATTACGCCGCCTGCCATAATAGTTTCTCCTTAAACGCCAGCAGTGCCGGCAGAAAGTTCATGATTGTTAACCTTAACCAACCATTTCGCAAAGGCACCAAAAGCATTATCCTGCCGTCGAGCCAAGCCAAGCAACTTCAATTGCAACGTAGCGGTAGTAGCCTTCGTCGCAGCATCAGCCGTCCATTTAGAAGTAAACCCATTATTAGCCGCAACGGCCATGTTGATATTAAGACCAACATCGGCCGCTGTCATGGGCGTGCCACTTTCTTGAATCTCAAACACTGTATTTGGATCATCTACAACAGTAGCATACCAGTCAATTGACTGAGCGCCGGCTGGCCGAATGGTTGAGTCCAGATTACTAGGATTCGCCATCAACGATTCCCGAGTACCCAAACCAACCACTACACCACGGATTGCCCCGGTTGCCGCTGCCAATGTAATGGAAGGAACGCCATTACTATCAGCAGAACCACCAGACTTCACCGGGTCACCAATAGCGTAACTATTAGTATCTGCGGCGGGAATAACATAGACATTGGCCCCGCCAGTCCAGCAAACACCGCTGGCATAGCTTACTGGCTTCAGTCCCCAAGGACGATTTTCATTAGCCATTACGTTCTCCAAGATTTACGGGTGAACAAATCAGAGGGTTTACCTTTAGTGTACCGGGCATTTACATCTTGAATAGACTCTCCGTTAGCATTCAAGCCAACGCGGCCACTTTTCAAGACATCTGCCAGTGATTCATTCTGCTCAATGAGGTCTTTTTGCCCTAGCTCATACAAATGATTAGGGCATTTCATGAGATACATTCTCGTGGGTTGACCAGCCCGGTCTACTTCATCGCCTGATGTAATACTGACTCGGCTACCGAGGTCAGTGCTACCAGAAGTTTTTGCGTCACCGCCAAGATCGAAATTATTGAGGTCTATTTCGTCTTGATCTACAAAGCGGTACCCGGCTCTTTGCGCTCGGTTGATTCGGCCCGCGTCTCCACGGAACCAATGCAAATGATATCCGGGCATGATGGGTGTGTCAAGCCGCAAGGTTGCAGATGACATAGGGATAAAATCTTTTGGAACATCAAAAGATCCAGGAGTATTAGCGGGATTAGTTTCAGTCACAAGAGCGTTCTTACTCATATCATTCTCCAGAAAAATAAATGTCGGTGTATTTCTTCTTCCACGCGTCAAGGGTCTTGTAGCGTTTATCCGCCCCAACAAGCACGTCAGCGTCAGCAAGACAAGCGACTTGCGCTTCTTTTGGGAGGTTAGCCCAAGACTTTCCCCTGGCTGAACCTCCAGGAGTCCCGGCATTTCCACCCTCTACTTTAGACATAATAGCAGAACTACCGCTGCCTTCCTGCGCCAAAAGCTGCCTGACGCATTCATCAAAGAATGCCTTACCCTCTAAAGTATTACCATCTTCTCGAAGATCTTCAGCAATGCGCACAACGGCTTTTGTACGTTTCTTATCTACGTCAAACCAAGGATTTTCTCGAACAAACTCTACATACTCGGGACTAGGTTGATTAACCGTAGGGGATTTTTTATCTGCCGTAGGGGTGGGTTTGTTTAGAGCTTTTTCATTGGCCGTATTTTCTCGAATACGCTCAAGAACATCTAGCTCAGCGTCAGTGTCTTCCTGCTCCCGAGCACGCTTTAGTTCTTCCTTCAACTCTTGCCTAGCCTGTTGAACGGCGCGCTTGTTAGCCTCCAACCAATGAGCCTCCATTTTCTCAATAGCGGCCTCATTGTTAAGAATGCTACTTTCCAACTTATTTATCTTCAAATCTCTTGCATGCAATTCCTTTTGCAACCGCTTATTATTGTCTTTGAGAATCGGGACAATATGCTTACCGCGCTCTACAAACTCATCCGCATCTACCCATTGATCAGGATTACCTTGGAACTCTTCCTTAGGGCGCCAACCAAGATTACGTGCCTCTTGCTCTACGTCTGAAGAACCTTCCGGGGCATTGGTGGAACCTTCCAGGGAAGCATCAGTTTCTTGGGTAGAGTCTACATCATTAAGTACGGTCATGTTCGCCTCCGTCAGATTCAACTTCAATCTTTGCAAAGATGTCTCGGTCATTTACAAATCGGTACTGTTTTTTATCGGCAGTCCCCTCTGCCATGTATCCCGAGTAACGGCTCAGCAATACTTTATCCCCCACAACGGCCCTTGCCATTGGCTCATCATGCCAAGCGGTAGGACCAATTGCAACCACAATTGCTCGCTGCTCTACCATCTGATCTCGAACTGCAATATCTGGGGGAAGTTCAATGATAGAAGCTTTACGTTCTGGGATGTAAGGCTGAACCAAAACAGCCCGGCCCAAGGGAAGCAGTCCACTATTATTCTGCGTCATGTAAGTATCCTTCAAGAGTGTCATAGTCCATATCTAGCAAAGTGGCTAAGCAATTACAATAGCCAGTTGCGCCTGCGTTTTTTACTGCCATTTCCAAGCTAAATGCCGCTGAGAAGTTTCCCGCCGCCCATTGCTCTTTAAGCGACTCCCGCTCCTTGGTCGCCCAAGTTAGAAGTTGCTTGGTCACTGGGTGGCGTTTCCACTCCTGGAACAATTCCTCCTGTGGGGATGGCTTGTTCGTTTGAGATTCGTTCATTATCTAACTCCTTTTGAATTAAGTCTGCTTGAGCTAACTGCTGGTTGCTTAAAGCTTCCAATTGAGTTGTTACGGTATCTATCTGATCACGATACTCCTTACCTTTAAGTGCTCCAATTTCTTCTACAATCTTAGCCGTCCTAGCTTTGATCTCCAGAACCTTAGCGTTGTTAATAGATGCTTGTTCACGCAGCTTTGTGATAAACTGCATCTTACGGAACTCAATACTTTCACGCTCAGACTGCAAACGAATCTTTGCAATTGTGATAGTCGGCTCTTCTGGCGGAGGCGGCAGGTCTGCGGTGCCCTTGTATATAGTATCAATGGCATCTACGCCAAGAGATTTCAAGAACAAGCGCTCAACCGAGTCAGTATCATACCCAGGATTATTAGCCGCAGCGTCTTTGATCAAACGGGCTCTAGCAAACTGTGCAGCATCACTGGTAATAGCCGGGTCAGCCACAGGAACAATAGACAATTCGCTAGTAGTGTAATCTTCCCGATACACCACAGTACTTCCATCGCCAAAGTAAGTAACCTCCGGCAAGAAAATACTGTTTAAGAAATACAACTTCTTAAACTCTTGCTTGAAGCCCCGCCAGATTCGTTTGAATATAGCCGAGTATACTTTTTGGCCTTGTTCCACGGCAGTTCGCGCTGTTTCTGCTGGAGTGTTTTGCCCAGGGGTTTCGCCAGAAATAAGATCCGTTGTGCCAGATATACGATTAGTATAGTTAATTAACAAATTAAGCAAATTAAACATTACACTACTCGGCTCACGCACAGGCAGCGGGAAGATATTCTTCCGAAGATCATCTCCCGTGGAGTCAACACGTTGCCAGGAGAATGGACTAAACCTATACACACCGCCTCGAATCTTTGCCCCTCGTCCAAGGAATCCGCCAGCAGTATTACTCAAGGTACCAGCATCGTATAGTTGGTTAATTGCCGTGTTAACAGACTCATTAAGTGGCCCAAGAAGTACCCCAAACCCAACACTCATGAGGCTCCCGTCAGGAGAAGGAATAAAGGACAGAGTAGTAAAGTATTCCATAGCCTTAATGGTTATGATATTTCCCTTATTGTCATACTCAATATCTTCTTCCCGGTTAAACCTCGCCACAATACGCAGAACTTGCCGGGAGTTTTTCTCTACTGTTACGATATAAGGCTCTGCATACCCATCATTATCCAGATCAAGCGAACAGTGTTGTTCCAAGAGAATGAAAGGAGAATCTTCCGACTCAATGGGAGCGTTAGTCCCAAGGCGCTTGTCTGCTCGAATGTCCTCGTTACTTATATCCGGGGATGGCGAAGACATAAACCATTCAGTATCTAAGATATCCTTAAACACTCCCCGACGAACACGCTCGTAGATTTGATTCCGCCCCATAGGAATGACATGAGTCTTTGCGGGCCAATCTTCAATGGAGGTTGCCCAGTAATTGACTACAAGATCTTTTGCCTGCACAAACTCACTTACATTATATCCCTTGGATGGGTGATAGTATGTTTTCTTAAACCCTACGCCGACAATTGGAATGTTAAGGAGGGCCAAATCCGTCTGGGCTTCCCAATTTTCATCCTCTTCCAGGAGCTGCCAAGACATGTGAGTGCTTATTCTATCCGCAACCGCGGACACCAGGCCAGATTTATCCGACCCCATGACTCGGCACTTTACAATTGAGTGTCCATTTACAAGGGCAGGATAGGCTCTAGAATGAAACTGCAAGGCAGCGATAGTAATCAATGGGAAAGCGATGTTTGAACAGTTATGCCACGGGAAACTTTTAGATTGCTGAAGTTGCATAGCCAAGTCAAGGCCAGCTTCTGTCCGGCGAGACCAGTCAATGCGACTATTAACATCCATTTCATAAGTACGCATGACCTGATCGCTGATAGCAGCAAGGTCTTCTTCCGAAAAACGGTTACAGATGTTTGGGCTAAGAAAAACACTCTTATCCATTTTGATGTATTCGGTAAGGTTTAACATTTCACTCTCCGTGTTTCATGATGAAACAATTACTTAATACCCCGTGGACGCCCGACCAGATGAATCGGCAAGCAAATCTTCTGAATCCTGTTCAAACTCAAGCTCTTCTTCTGTAAGAAAATCTTCAGGCTCCACTTGCCGGAATACATCAAAACCCTTAATGAGCAACGCGGTAGAATCGAATTGATCGTCTAGCATTGCTTGCGTAACCCCGGTGAAGCGTAGTATTTCCTCTTGATACTCCGGGTACCAGTCCCCCTCGGTGTAGTACCGGATCCCTCCGGCGCGGCTACGACGCTGAAATGCCCGGCCTCGGGTAGCTTTATCTTTTATAGGCTGAATAACCTCAATGTTTATCCACACATCTCGATTACGCATTTCATCATAAAGGAAAGGTTGAACGGATAGCCAAATCTGCCCGCCCTCCACCCAGAAAACTTCTGGCTCCCACCGATCGTTTAAGGTAAAAAGCTCATCCAACCATTCTAAGGTATCCCATCTACCAACACTTTGATCTACAATATGAATAATGTTATCCACGTCCTTCCCGCCAACAGTGAAAGAAGTCCTATTGGCTGCGTCAGCTTTACTTACAGCAAAGTCCACTCCGATTCCATACACCTTATCTGACTCATAGTCCCTTTCCTCGTCCATAGGAATCATATCCTCCGGGCGAATGAATCGACTGGAGTTATCCATAGGAGTATTTAAGAACTCTTGCGAATACCCCGCTGAGTCACCGTCTTGTTCAAACTCAGTTCGTCGAGCAAGTAAGTCAGCAACACTCCAACGAGCCGGCCAGAGTAATTCACTAAAGTCTGAATACGCTCGGTGAGCTTTGAAGAACAAATGATGCCAAGTTTTGTTTTTCCTTAACCGGGAAAGCAATGAATCATCGTGCAGAATCGTACCATGCACGCGTATTTTACCAGACTTGGACAAGGCTTGTTTGGCGGCACGAAAAAACCAGCGCCTAAACTTAGCCCGCCGCTCTTTACTCTCAACTTGCTCATCGTCTTCCATGTCATCGCAGACAATTAAGTTAGGCCGCTTGCCCTTCCACATAGCACCACGGATTTTCTGCTCGGCGCCCCTAGCAATAATACGAAAACGAAAGCCATCATCACAGCGAACAATTACTTCAGTTTTCTGCATCGTGTCAAAGCCAACAATTCCAAACTCAGCCCGGAGATCTTGGTTTATTTCAAGCTCTTCGGAAATGTTTGACAGTTGCTCGGCAGCTTTATCTTCAGTGGAGCCGATTAAGATTACGTAATCCGAAACCCTAAAGCAAACCTCTGCAAGGATGTAGACAAAAGTAAATGAGGTTGACTTTGCATGATCTCGGGGCGCTATCAAAACACATTGAGGATGCGAAGAAGTGTAAAGTTCCCAACCCTTTCGGTGGAATGGGGGAACTGCCCGAGCATCATCAAACCGAGGAGATAGAAATGTCCCCGAGAAAGATTCAATTAAGTTAGCGGAAAGTTTAATGGCCATAGTGTTACGAGGTAGTAACGGTAATAGATACAGAATCAAGGTCGATAGTATTTATCGCGGTATCACTAGTGGAAGTTATAAACAGAGTAATTCTCCCCATCACGGCATCAGTAGGAACTTTAATCGAAGTATTTAACAAAGAGTAAGTAGAACTAACATTAGCCCCGAGGCCAATACTTTGAACGCCTGCAAAAGAGCCTGGAGTGGCGCCATCTACTTGAGCTTGAGAAAAAAAGTCAATCCCCGGAAACACTCTAAGATTACTAGCCTCACTTACCGCAGTAACTCTAGCTCGCATCTGTACTGTTATGATGTTCGATGGGCCTACTAAAAATTTGTCGCTGGCAATCACTACTGGTTGAAGGGGATTTAGAGTACTCCCAGCATTAACTGACCCAACCCATCGAGCGTGGAAGTTTCCAGAAAAAGCTGTAGCCGGGTTATTTATAACAGTAAGGAGGGAACTAGGAGAATTAAATGCAACTGGATTAAAAGGTGGCCGCTCAATGTTCCAGCCAGTTAGCCCATTTGAAAACTCTGGATTAGGTAAGGTAATTGGAACAAGGGGGCCAGTAGCGGTTACAGTAAAGTTATCAATTAAGACCTCAGTAACCCCCACAGGGTTCTGGATTACTACCCCAACCCTAAGCCAAACCGGCGAGGGAAAAGCATCATTTACAATAAAACCTGTAGTATCTAAGTCAGTCCACGGCAAAGTACCATCAAGGGCAGACGAAAACTTAAATGTAGATATTATACTATTAACGTCGGCAAACTCACTGTCGGCCGAAACACTAGTAGCTACTACTCTAATAGTAACAGATGTTATCCCGGCATCAGTGGATATGATTCTAACCCTACCATTGATAATAACAGGTGTCCCCGGCAAGACAAGAACCCCATCAGTTAAGATATTAACAGCGGCCATACCGCCTGGGGATCCGGTATATCTTCCATACCATAAACCAGAATCAGCTAACCCGTTTACATTACTAATTACAAAAGTGCCGGGTGCTCCCGGAGACATACTCCAGCCAGTCGGCCCCGCCTCAAAATTAAGATTTGGGATAGTTATAGCTGACCCAGGAGGAGTTAAGGGATTTACCGGAACCGGGGGAGGAACTGGCTGAAATGGCCCAGGGCTACCACCAACTACTGGGGCTGGCGCAACATAAGGCGGAATATCCCCACCGAAGAAAAACTGAAACCTATCTGCGGTAGTCATTCCAATGGTAAGTAGTCGAACCAAACCAGTATTGGCTACCAACAAACGTTCAATTGTAAACCTATCCCGTTGCTGACGATAGTAAAGGGAACCTTGCCGAGTGTAGGCAAGAATCATATCACTATTGCCGCCATTGACTGAAATGGGCCTATGATCGTCCAAGGCAAGGCGAGGGTTTTTATCCAATGGATCAAGTAAAAACACAACATAGGCATTTGGCAGCGTGTCAAACCAGTACAACTTAGCTTGCCCGCCCTCAACATAAGCAATTGCCGGGTTCATGTTCTGGTCAAACGCAAGATCAATGGAGGAAATACCTGCGCCGGGGACAAAAAACAATTGAGTAGTTGGCCAATTAGGGGCAGACACAAACACTGAACTGCCGTCAGAGGTAGCGTGCCAATCTTGAACATCCAGCCCCGCTGTTGGATCATTCAAGGCAATTCCCCCTCGGTGCCAACTTTCCAAGAACCCCACAACTTTATCCCGCGGGGGAAGGAATGGGGCGGGAACTGGAAGGGTGCTTAGCCTATCCTCGGGTAAGGGCATTAGATTCTCCCCCAAGTCATGGAAACTGTAAGCGTAAGCACTTGAGTAGATTGTTTTGGGATGTTTGGGACAAAACCTATTTGATTAGCCCAATGACTTCCTGTAACAACAATAGAGTTAATACCTCCCTCGAAATTGCCCTTATCCAAAGCAAGAGTATACGTACCAGTTACTGTAAGGGAGTTAGCGACATAAGGGGCGTTAGCTACTGTCACACCTGATGGATTGCTTATTCCACTTGGCCCCCCAGTAACTAATCCAATAGGCCCAGAAAAAGCAAATGTATTAGAGGCTAACCAGGAAAACTTCTTGGATAAATCAGCGGTTTTAATAGAGATAAAGAAAATACTTGTCGCCGTTATAAAAGCTGGACGCATTGTGTAGTTATATGAAACTCCCCCTAACACAATACTTCCAGTCTTGTCAGTTAAGTCCCACAAAACGCCGATGTCATAAAAAACTCGAAGAAACTCATCAGCTAATTTTTCAATTGTGGTGGGATTTCCTACCCCATCCCGGATAAGTTCTCGAGAAAGTAAAATGGCTGAGGCGGGATTTATATTATTTCCCACTCCAACCTCAGATATAATCCCGGTGCCCCAACCAGGGGGAAACTCTCGAGTAACTATAACATTACGCCGATAGGGAGCTGTAGTTTCTATACCATTGCTGTTATTAAAAGTGGCATGAGTCCCAAACTCTCCCGCAAGATTCCTAACACTACCAGAGTTAGCGCTTACCAAATAAGAGGCTAAACCAGTATCTGATACTGTAGGCGGAGTTGTCCCAGTGCCTAAATAAATAGTATCAAGCATATCACCAGTGTTAATAGTGCTTAAAACATTCAACCCCCCATCAGTTAAAAGATTGTCAAACCACGGGCCAGAGTACGACACATGCTCGACCCCGGCAGAATCTCGAGTAAACTTCTCCAGCCTAAAGCGACCACCAATGCTAGCGTGTCCAAGATTTATGTTATTCATGTTAAGTCTCCACTAACGAGGGATACGGTAAAGGATAATTGTTCAAGAGGATAATTATTATAAGTAATTAAAACAGTATTAAGCGCTCCGGAGAAAAGAACAGTAGATATTGTAATGTTCTCAGGAGGCGCGTTGTAGAGTACAAGAGGCTCTACAAGAGTACCAGAAATAATAGCGGACGTAATCGAAATATTTTCCGGCGGACTATTATAAAGTACAAGAGGCTCTACAAGAGTACCCCCAAGAATGCTTACTTGCAGCTGAATGGTATCAACTGGCCAGTTAAAGAACTTGGCATTGTTAATGCTAACACTTGTTCCAATGGACTCGCTAAACTGATAAGGGTACAAGGGACTGGTGAATATTCCAAGCTGTGCCGGGAAGATAAAAGTTCCGACCTCCAAAGGCAAAACCGCCTGCCGGACTGTTACCTCAATAATATTCCCAAAGTTTGTCGTTCCAAACAGAAGTACATTGTAAACAACTCCCGGCAGTCCCGCTTGGATTTGCTGGATTATGTTATTGCCCTGAATGTAAATTGCATTCGGGCCGAGGACTTCCAGGGGAGCGGGGTCAATTCCTTGAAATACTTCAACTGAACTTGTGACATCCATTAAAGATTCAGCGGGAGAAAGAAACTGACTTACGTCTTCAATGATTGTGTG
>Ga0210044_10004325_pt1 | contig 19850 bp, 24 predicted proteins | sample CryGey13umfilter_2_FD_183959 | JGI IMG/M metagenome (GOLD analysis project Ga0210044, IMG submission 183959) | Groundwater microbial communities from aquifer in Utah, USA - Crystal Geyser 4/9/14 3 um filter (SPAdes) (version 2) | ecosystem: Environmental > Aquatic > Deep subsurface >... | reverse complement strand
CATCAATTTTGAACATATTATTTTATCTGTCATTGCGAGGAATGAAGTTTCTGTCATTGCGAGGACTCCCGCGAAAGCGGGAGGACGAAGCAATCTCTAAGATTGCTTCGCTAACGCTCGCAATGACGACAGGAGATATTACAAATAAGGGTTTGCTCTGTCATTGCGAGGACTCCCGCGAAAGCGGGAGGACGAAGCAATCTCATAAACTATCGTATAAATCAATAAACATCGGGTTCATATTCATTATAAGATTGATTTTCCTTTGTCTGGACCCGCCTTTAATTTGTTTTTCTCGCACTATCGCAGATTCAACATTATCAAACACTTCATAATAAATTAATTTTGTAACATTATATTTACTTGAAAATCCTTTTATTAATTTATTTTTATGCTCGTATACTCTTCGATAGATGTCATTAGTAATTCCAGTGTAAAGAACTCTATTAAATTTATTAGTTAAAATATAAACATAATATTGGTGGGGCATATTTATTGTGTGTGTTTTGAGATTGCTTCCCGCCACGCTTCGCTCGCGGCTAAAGGCTTTAATTCGCTCGCAATGACAACATATAATTATTCTTTTATTTTTGCGAGATGTAAAATAGTCTTTATTACTGCATCTGGAGATAAAGAAATGGATGGTATCCCTTGCCGAATCAAAAACTCAGCAAACTCCTTATACGAAGAAGGTGCATCACCACAAATTCCCACATATTTATTTCTTTTACGACAGATACGAATAATATCGGCAATCATCTTTTTTACAGCTTCATTATTTTCATTGGCAATGTGAGCTAAACCAGCGTTATCGCGATCAATTCCCATTATTAATTGTGTTAAATCATTGGAACCAATGCTCATACCATCAAAAATATCCAAAAATTCATTAATCAATAAAACATTGGAAGGAATTTCTGCCATCACATAAATTTTTGTTTCTTTGAGATATTTTTTAATAATATTAACCACTTTTTTTCCTTCTTCTGGAGTGCGGCAAAAAGGTACCATCACACTAATATTCTTTAAACCAAATTTCTCGATAGCCATTTTCATTGCTTGGCATTCCATCTCGAAAGCTGGTTGATAACGATGGTCATAATAACGCGAGGCTCCTCGCCAACCCAGCATAGGATTTTCCTCAAGTGGTTCGAATAAATCTCCGCCAATTAATTGTCGATATTCATTAGTTTTAAAATCCGAGAACCTGACGATCACTTCTTTAGGGTAAAAAGCAGCAGCTATCTGAGCAATACCTTCTGCTAATTCTTTGATGAAATATTCTTTCTTGTCTTTGTGTTCCACTGTCATTTGATCAATTTCTTTAAGAATATTATTTAATTTTGACTTTTGGATTGTAATTTTGAATTTTGATTTTTGACTTTTGAATTTTTTATAATGGTATAAAGCTAAAGGATGAATTCGAATTTTTTCGGCGAAAATGAATTCCATTCTGGCTAAACCAACCCCATCATTAGGTATTAGAGCTGTTTGGAAAGCAATTTCTGGAGCGCCGATATTGACTGAAATTTTTGTTTTTAAATGAGGAATTTTCTTTAATTCATATTTTTTCACCCGATAAGAAATTTTACCAAGGAAGATTTTCCCTTCAGCTCCAGAAGTGCAATCAATAGTGATTTCCTGGCCATTTTTTAAAACTTTGGTGGCTTTGCCAGTGCCGACAATACAAGGTATGCCTAATTCCCGAGAGATAATTGCAGCATGGCAGGTTTTTCCTCCTTCATTAGTAATAATGGCTGAAGCCAGAGGCATAGCTGTGGTCCAATCTGGATCTGTCATTCTCGTGACTAAAATTTCTCCTTTTTTAAATTGGGAAAGTTTATTAATGTTTTCAATAATATGTACCTTGCCAAAACCGATTTTATTGCCAATAGCAATACCGGTTAAAAGTGGTTTTTTCTTAGTTTGAACTTCATATTCTTGGTAAAATTTGGAAGTATCAAGTGAATGAACTGTTTCCGGCCTGGACTGCACAATAAAAAGTTCACCAGTTTTTCCATCTTTAGCCCATTCAATATCCTGAGGCGTCCATCTTTTGTTTTTTTGAGAATAATGGTCTTCAATGATTAATCCCCATTTTGCTAAAATCAAAATATCTTTATCATTAATGCAAAATCTTAACTGCTCTCTTTGAGAAACACCTGCTTCTTTGACTCCGCCATTTTTATTATAAATATATTTTTTAGTTTTTCTCCCCAAATCTTTTCTAATAATTGCCTCGTAACCCTCTTTTAAAGTAGGTTTAAAGACTAAAAACTCATCTGGAGTGATTTTACCCTTGACAATCATTTCTCCTAAACCAAAAATACCATTGATAACAACAATGTTCGGGAAACCTGTTTCAGTATCTAAAGTGAACATTACCCCAGCAGAACCGATATCAGACCTCACCATTTTTTGAATGCCTACTGATAAACCGACTTTCATATGCGCAAATCCTTTTTCTTCTCGATAGCTAATAGCTCTATCTAAAAATAGAGAAGAAAAACAATTTTTCACTGCTTTGAGTAATTCTGCCTCTCCAGTGATATTTAAATAAGTTTCATGCTGGCCAGCAAAACTTGCCGAAGGCAAATCTTCAGCTGTGGCCGAAGAACGAACAGCCACTGTAACGTTTTCTTCTCCATATAATTGAGATAATTTTCTATAATTTTTGATAATCTCTGTTTCTAAATCCTTGAAAACAGAAGTTTTAAGTATGAGAGTTCTAATTTTTTTACCAACTGTTTGTAAATTTTTAATACTATGAAGATTCATTTGGGTTAGAGTTTTTTCTATCTCTTTTTGCATTTTGCCTTTTTTTAAGAAATCAAAATAAGCTTTAGCAGTAATGGCAAAACCATTGGGAATATTAATTCCTGCAGCTGTAAGATAGCGATACATCTCTCCTAAAGAAGCGTTTTTCCCTCCTACCAAAGGCACATCTTTAATCGTAATGTCTTTAAACCAGCGAATATACTTCATAGAGAAAATGATTTATGATTTTTTGAAAAATTTTATTAGTTTATCAAGAGACCAGGTATTGATGATGTCATTTTTTTCTGCCCAACCGCGACGAGCTTGAGCAATACCAAATCTCATAAACTGCAAATGATCGCGATGATGAGCATCAGTATTAATAACTAATTTTACTCCTTTTTGAATGGCTTTTCTAATATTAGTATCTTTTAAATCTAATCTTTCCGGAAAAGAATTAATCTCTAAAGCGGTTCCTGTTTCTCTCGCTACTTCTATGATTTTCTCAATATCTAATTGATACTCATCTCTTCTATTAATCAAACGACCAGTGGGATGAGAAATAATCTTTACATAAGGATTCCTCATCGCCTTTATCATTCTCTGGGTCATTTCTTCCCGAGCCATTTTCATACTCGAATGGATACCGGCAATCACATAATCTAATTGAGCTAAAATTTTATCATCAATATCTAAAGAGCCGTCATTTAAAATATTGACTTCGCAACCATGGAGAATCTGTATTCTGCCTGCCCGCGCAGGCGGGTATTCTGTATTCTGTATTCTGGAATTTAATTTTTCTATTACTTTGTGTTGTTCAAGAAGTTGTTTTTCGTCTAAACCATTTTCTATCCGCAAAAACTTTGTATGGTCAGAAATGCCTAAATATTCGTAATTCATTTTCATCGCCGCCTCAGCCATTTCTTCAATAGAATTCTCCCCTCCATCCCAATCAGAATGGCAGTGTAAATCGCCTTTTATCTCATTATAACCAATTATTTTTGGTAGTTGATTAGGTTTACCCTGAGCTTGTCGAAGGGCAGTTTCGATTTCGCCAGTATTTTCTCTTAATTCTGGTTCAATATAAGGCAAACCAATAGTTTGATAAATCTCTTCCTCAGATACTCCAGCTATTCTTTTCCATTCAGTTTTAACTTTAATTATTTTTGATTTTTGATTTGTAATTTTGATTTTTGATTTTTGATTTTTGATTTTTTTAAACAAACCATATTCATTTAATTTCAAATTCTTCTCAATAGCGAGCTTTCTGGTTTTAATATTATGGTCTTTGGAACCAGTAAAATATTGTAAGGCTGAACCAAATTCATAATCATCAACCACTCTTAAATCAGCATCAATCTTTTTATCAAATCTAACTGATGATTTGGTCAAACCATAATCCCAAACTTTTATTATTCCGTCTAAATTCACAAAAGCATCCATTACTTTTTTGGCACCATTTTTTGTTCCTTTTCTAATGGTAGCCAATAAATCAATATCACCAATTGTTTCTTTCATCCGGCGCAAAGAACCAGCAACAGAAATTTTGTCAATCTCTTTAATCTTCTTTAATTGCCTAATGATATCTTCTGCTAAAAATAAAGCTTCGCTTAATAAAAATCTTCCTCGGGAACGTTTTAAAAAGGCAATGCTTTCTAAGATATTTTTTTCAGTTTTTTCTCCGAAATTTGGCAGCTTTCTTAGTTTTCCTTGTTGAGCGGCTTTTTCTAAATCTTCCAAATTAGTAATTTTCAGGTTTTTATACAAAGCGCTGATCATTTTTGGTCCAATACCTTCTACTTGAATCAGTTCTCCAATATTAACCGGCATTTTGCGATAATACTTTTCATATTCTTTGATCTTTCCAGTTTTTAAATACTCAATAATTTTTTTGGCAATATTTTCCCCCACTCCAGGAATTTTTTTCAAACCTTCTTCACCTTCTCTTTGAAAAATATCTTGAAGATCTTCGATTAAACCTTCCAAAGATAAACCTGCTTTCTCATAAGCTTGAGGTTTAAAAGGAATATTATCCATTTCTAAATAAATGGCTATTTGGTAGAAAATATTGGCAATTTCCTGATTTTGCATATCCCCAAGTTATCCACATTTTTAACTTGACATCTCCCCCCAGCTTGCTATAATGAGGGTGCTATCATCTGAAGGAGTTGATTGACGCAAGTCTTTCAGTTCTAACAGGTGGTAGCATTGCTACCATTTAGACGGATTAGAGGATTTCGGTCCTTTAGTTCAGACAGATGGTAGCATTTTTTTGTTCTCACACAAATAGGCTCAGATATGTTGTCACAAAAACACGCTATCGATTTTCCCTGCGAGGAAATCGCGCTCGAGCTCGGCCTCGCTCTCTCACTCGCTTCGCTCGTTCGAACCATGCCCGCTCGGCCTGCGCTACGGTTTTTGTTAACAACATATCCTCGCCTTTTTAAAGAGCTCACACTCTCTCTTGAGCGACATTATGGAGTTAAAACTTAAGAGCAAGTCTTTTCTTCTGCGAATGCTTCAGGGGAGGGGTCATTTATTTTATGGGTTCATTAATGAACCCATTTATTAAATAGGGAGAGGTGAGCGAGGCCCCGAGCAAGTGCTAAATGAGCAGAAGAAAAGATGAGCGATTTGTACGACTTTAATCTTTCAGTAATATTTCTGCTTCTTTTTTCAAACTAAGTAATCTTTTTTCTGGAATTCTTGCTTTCTTGGCGCATTTATTGATATCAATCAATAATAAATCCTGAGCTAACATTATTTGTTCTTGTCCACAAACATTTAATAAATCACCTTTTAAAGACGGCAGAATGGTTATGGGATAAAATTTATTTGATTCAATCACATATTCTAATCCCCTATCCATTGGATAACGCCAACCCAGCAAATCTATTTTCATGCATTCAGCATAACGAATGGCTTCACTGGTAAATTTAGTATTAGTAATTAGCATGGGTCTGATTTTCAATTTTTTCAAAGACGCTTTTTTAAAAAAATTACCAATATTTAAATCTAAATAACAGGCATAGGTAGCCATAGCAACTTTTAAATCAACCCTTGATCCTGGTAAAGAATGAAATTTACATTCGCCAATTAGTAATTGCTTATCTATTTTTGCTAACAAATCAATTTCATGAAAAACGCATTTTCCAGGCAGGTGTTGGTTTATTTGAACAGCAAAGCCTAATCTTTTAAAAACTTCACCAACATATTTTTCAAAGGGGAAGCCACTCGGTCCTAATTTTCTCATCGCTTCTTTTAAACTAAAACGCATGGCTCCTTTAGGAAAATCATGAAAGAGATATTCTTGAACTTTTTTAAAAATTTCCTTAGTGCGAATATTATTATAAGCTTCTTTCTCTATCTGAGAAGCAATATGTTTAGCTAAAGCTTTTTGCGCGCCAACACGCAAAGCGCTTTGATATACTTTTCGCCAAGAAAAAGGCTCTTTTTCTCCCAGATTATTAATAATGAGTATTTTGGACATAACTTAAATAAATTTTTAATTTTTAATTTTTATGATACTTTCGTATTTCTTCTTCTGTCATGCCAAAATGATGGCCGATTTCATGCCAGAGGATCTCTTTAATTAACTGTTTGATATTTAAGAGATCATGATTAGCCATCCTTTCAATATTATTTTGAAAAAAAGTGATTTTATCAGGCGCCACTTTATTGTAATTATATCTTTTAATTTGGGGAACTCCTTCATACAAACCCAGAATGCAATTGCCAGAAGAATAACCTAATTGCTGTTTCTGGAATTCATCTGGCTCATCTTGCACTACAATCGCCACATTTTTCATTTTTTTCCTAAAATAATCAGGAAAGACTTCTAAAGCTTTGCTGATTATTTTTTCAAATTCTTCTTTAGTCATGCCAAAATTATTAAAATTTACTTCGCCTTTGGGCTCGTCTTCGCAAGGGAAATCATTATTTCTTCAAAAATATCCGGTGGAATAGGAATTGGATCACCAGGATTAGTTTTTCCAGGATATTTCCAAGCGCTAATAATTCTAATTGACTTTTGCCCTTTAGTCTTTTCTATAACGTACATGGTCCAAATCTCATAAGGATGTTTTTTAGAGCCAGCAGTTTGCATAGAAGCCCAGGTTTCTGGAGCAATACCGGCTTCTATTCTCTCCGGATGCCTGATTAATCTTTTAATTCGACTGGCTGACAAACCATATTGCCTGAGCTTTTCTTGAGAATGCTTAGTCCAATAAAACAAACCATCTTGATACTTAACTTGTTTCATGTCCCGCACCTTTTAACCACTGTGAAGGCTATTTTTAAGCCTTCTTTTTAATTGAGAATACACTTTACCAAAATATTTAAGATTTCGCTCTCTCTTTGCAGCATCCTCTCTATTATAATAGCCTTCGCAATAAACACAAATCCAAGGTTTATATCTCTTGGTAGAAAAATTTTTACCTAAATTATGCTCTTCTATTCTTTTTTTAAGATTATTAGTTCTTCCTATGTATAAAGAACCGTCCTCTACACTTTTTAAAATATATATCCAATACATAATAAGTGTTTGTGGTTAAAAGGTGCGGGATTCATGTTTAATTTCAAAACTGCACAATCTTTCTTCTTTTTCTTCTAATTCTTCAACTTTATCTATATTCTCGTGAAAGAAATTCTTTAAATAATCAATCATAAATTTAATACTGTCATCTAATCCTTCAATAACCAAAGTTACTGAACCATCTTTATTATTCCTGACCCAGCCATAAAGACCATACTTTTCTGCTACCACATTGGTAACATAACGAAAACCCACGCCTTGAACTGTGCCATAAAAATTACATCTTTTGCGCATAATAGCATTAATTAAAAAATCAAAATGCAAATCTCAAAATTATAATCTAAAATTTAAATTTATCTTTTACCTTTCATCGTTAATATTCCCGCTCCGATAATCTTACCTATTTCCTCCACTTCTTGAAGTAATTGATTAATTTGATTAACCATCTGAGAGCAACTCTCCTTCGTTAAAATTAACCAATATGTTGTTTCATTCGCGCTTTTTAAAGCAATCTCAAAAAATTTAAGATAGTCTTTTTTAGAACTAGCCGCCTTAGCTTCGATTATATTGGCGCCTATTGAAGTCGCCGAGCGTATAAGCTGATCGGCGATACTCCATAAGTTTCTATCTCTACGAATAGCATTGCAAAGTTTAATAATTTTCAAAGAAAAAACAATTAATCTGTTATTAAATTCATTTTTGAATTTTACATTATCATTTTGCATTTTGAGATTTGGAGCTTAATTTTGAAATTTGAACTTTGGCTTTTTAATTTTGAGGTTTGAGGTTTGAACTTTGAGATTGCTTTATCCGTGTTTTATTATTATAACATCCCCATCTTGAACTTCATAATCTTTGCCTTCTAATTTAACCCAGCCTTTATGCCGAGCATTAGCCCAATTTTCAGCTTCTAATAATTTTTGCCAATTAATCACTTCAGCTTTTATAAACTTTTGCTCAAAATCACTATGAATCATCCCTGCGGCTTCAATAACTTTCGTTCCTCTTTTTGCCGGCCAAGCTCGGGCTTCTTGTTCTCCAACAATAGTAAAAAAACTGATTAAATCCAGAATTTCATAAGCTTTTTTAATGAGAATTGATAAATCTGGATTATTTTCTAAATTAGCGATTACATAATCTCCTTTCACTGCTTGGACTTTTGTAATCACTGTCTGGGGTAAATCTTTTTCATTTCCATTAAATAAATAAATTTGTTTTTTAGCAGTTAAAAGATTAAGACTTTTTATTAATAAATCTTCTAAAAATTCTTTTTCAAAAACAGTTACCAGAGGATTTCCTTTTTCTAATTCAGCTTTAATTCGATTTAAAATTTCTAATTCTTTAATGGCTTCTTTTTGACCTGATTTTGCCTCACCAATAATTTTTTCGATTCTTTTAGCGACAGTTTCTAAATCTTTGAGCATCAACTCAGTATTGACTGTTTCGATATCTCTCAAGGGATTAATATTGCCTTCGATATGAACTATTTCTGGATTAGGAAAACATCTCACTACTTGAATAATGGCATTGGTTTCGCGAATTTGAGCCAAAAATTGATTGCCTAAACCTTCTCCTTTATTGGCTCCCTTAACCAAGCCGGCAATATCAAAAAACTCCACCACTGCTGGCACTGTTTTTTCTGGTTTGCTTATCTGCGCAACTTTTTCCAATCTTTCATCTGGAACGGCTAAAACAGCCACATTGGGATTGATAGTAGTAAAGGGATAATTAGCAATATTTACTTCTTGCTTAGTTAAAAGCTTAAATAGAGTTGATTTACCCACATTTGGTAAACCAACGATACCAAGAGAAAGATTCATGATATTCCTATTATAAAACAAAAAGCTAAAATAAAAAAGCCCCCTTCTTAGACAAATATAATTAACGACATCGCAAGTCGTTAATTCCAATCAACAACTAAAACAGGGCTGATATTAATATCAGCCCTGTCCCCACCCCTCACTTGGAATGGATTGATTTCATCAAAAATTATCAAGAAAAGAAAAGTTCTAATAAAACTAAACCCATCACTTCATTCTTGAATATTTGTTTAGCAAATTCATTTTATGAATTTGCTTATCCATTCCAAGTGAGGGGTCAAGTCAAGTTATCCCCATCTCAATTTTTCATAAAAATCATAAAGATTGGTAAATCTTTTGAGCTAAACCTTTAATTGTGCCAGGACCTAAAGTAATTATTAAATCTTTTGGTTGAATTATCTTTTTCAAAAATTTCAGCACATCTTCCAAATGTTTGACATAAAATACTTTTTTCTTGGGATTATATTTTTTAATCCATTCATTAACTTTTTTTCCAGTGATGCCTTTAATCGGTTTTTCAAAAGCCGGACAAATATCTAAAGAAATAATAACATCAGCATCATCAAACGCTTGGCCGACTTTATCTCCCAGCATTTTCATTCTGGTATAACGATGTGGTTCATAAACAGCAATAATTCTTCTTTTTAAAATTTTTAAGCTTGCTAAAGTGGCTTTAATTTCTGTGGGATGATGTGCATAATCATCTATCACTAAAATGCTTTTTTTCTCACCAATGATTTCGCTTCTTCTTTTTGGCAATTGAAATTTCTTTAAAATCTTTATACTCTGTTTAAAACTAATGCCAATTTCTTTAGCCGCTAACATAGCGCCTAAGCTATTTAAGAGATTTTGTTCGCTGAAGACAGGTAGTTTGAGGATACCCTGATTTTTTCGCTTAAATATCAGCTTCGCCTCAGTGCCAGAGCTTGAGTGCCTGATATCTAAAGCCATTAAATCAGCTTTGTTCTTTAAGCCATAAGTCAAAGTTTTTCTAGCTTTTATTCTTCTGGCTACTGATTGTAAGTTATCATCATCAAGGCAAAGAATATTTACTTTTATTTTATCTTTACCCTGAATAAATGTTTTAAAAGCGTTTTTTAATTCCCTGAAATTATAATGGTAATTGGATAAATGATCTTTATCAATATTAGTCACAATGCTGATAGTGGGATCAAATAATAAAAATGACCCATCACTTTCATCGGTTTCTAAAACCACTAAGCTTTGAGGAGTAATCTTGGTTTCTTTCAAGCAAATATTTTCTCCTCCTAAATATACATAGGTTGTTTTTTTTGCTTGTTGTAAAAGAAAACCAACCATTGAAGCAGTAGCAGTCTTACCATGAGTGCCGGCTATAGCAATAGTTTTAAATGGAGAAATTAATGGAGCTAAAAATTCAGAGCGATGTTTGACAATCAATTTGTGATTTTTTGCCCATTTTAATTCTGGGTTATCTTTTTTAATAGCAGAGGAATAAACCACAATATCTGGTTTAATTAAAGAAACATTTTTCTCTAAATGGCCGATAAAAACTTTAATTCCTTTCTTTTGGAGCTTCTTAACAGTATCACTATCCTCAATATCTGATCCAGAAACCTCAAAACCCAAATTTTTAGCCAAAAAAGCCAAACTGCTCATCCCTGCTCCGCCAATGCCAATTAAAAAAACTTTTTCCATATTTTTTATACTCAGATATTCTGAATACTAAGACTTGACTTTATACCAAATGATATAATATACTGAGATTGTAGCGAAAGCTATCCTGTCCGCCGGAGGCGGATCCGATATCCAAACCCCGCTCATTTCTTGAGCGGGGTTTCTTTTATACAAGCTATATCTATCTTTATATTTTGAGCGTTAATATATAAATCAGCTTGCTTTTTTAGAGTATGAAGAATTCCTCCGGAAGCAATTAAAATTACCTTTTTTCTTTTTGATTTCAAAAATTTAGTCAATTGAGCGAAATCACTATCAGATGATGATAAACAAAAAGAATCATAGTTATCTAATAATCTAATAGCATCTATGCTAATTTCAACATCAAAATTGCTTTTAGGAATTTCTATAAATTTACCACAGTATTCCCGCCGTTTTCATACGTTTCCAACCTAATCTTGCTATAATAATACCATATTCATTTTCATCGCACAACTTATTTTTTATTATATCAAACTTTATTTTAATAAAACAAAAAGCTCCGATTTCTCGGAGCTTTTTGGCCACGTTAGACGTGGCTTTGTGTAGGTTAAACTTACTCAATCCTTCGACAAGCTCAGGATTGGACATTCGGCTGAGCTCAGTCGAAGCCATACTGAACAAAATCGAAGTATCAATTACTAGTTATCGAAGTTTCTTCTTCTGTAACCACCTCTATCGTCTCTTGGTTTTCTTTCACCTAAAGGACGGGCTTCGCTAACATTTAATTTTCTACCGTCAAGTTCATAACCATTAAGGGTATCGATTGCTTTTTGAGCTTCTTCCATAGTGGACATTTCCACAAAGGCAAAACCTTTGCTTCTGCCAGAATACTTATCAGTAATGACAGCAACTGACACTATGGTTCCAGCTTGTTCAAACAAACCCTTCAATTGATTATCATCAACAGTGAAAGATAAATTTCCTACGAAAAGTTTCTTAGACTCCATAAATAAGATGCGCGACTAAGTTTTACTTAAACGCACATGTGAAACATTTAATTTGTTGTGGTCGACCGCGCACCAAAAGAAATAGTCTTGAGATGCGACTTCTCACAATGTTTATTATACACTTTCTTCTAGAATAAGCAAATTTCTATTTGCTTTTGCTCGTTTCATAATCACGCCAAGCAGCTGAGACGCTCGGAGCAAAAAGATCCAATTCAGTTAAGACCTTGTCCCTGATTTCAATAGCCCTGACTTCTTCTTGACCCTGGAACATCTCTACCACCTTAGCTGTCACTTTTTCCGTAATCTCATTCTGTTTAGCTTCATCCAAGCCAGCTTGTTGACTAGCTAATCTAATACCTCTTTTAATCTTTTCTGCGTCGAATGGTTCTTTACTGCCATCTTTTTTAATTACTTGGTTAGCCATAGATAGTAAATTTTTACCCCGCACCTTTTAAGAATTGACTTCGCCTAAAAATGATAATTTATTCTTAAAAGGTGCGGGGTTTAATTTTTATTTATTTCGACCCTACGGCTTATTATACCATTTTTATTCGTATCTTAAAGCGTCAATTGGATTTAAATTGGCTGCTTTTTTTGCTGGATAGTAGCCGAAAACAATACCAATGCCAGTAGAAACGCCAAACGCTAAAATCACTGCCGAGAAAGATACTGTTGTAGTAATTCCTATAACTTTAGAAATAACCATAGACATAATCCATCCTAAAATAATGCCAATAAACCCTCCGAGAAAAGTTAAGATAATCGCTTCACTTAAAAATTGAAAAATAATATCTTTTTTCTTGGCGCCGATGGCTTTGCGCAATCCAATTTCATGAGTGCGTTCAGTGACTGTAGTAAGCATCATATTCATAATGCCAATGCCTCCGACAATTAAAGAAATACCAGCAATAGAAGCTAAAAAAATAGTAAAAGTATTTGTGATTTGAATTAAACTGCTTAAAATATCTGCCTGAGAAATAACAGAAAAATCCGGAGATTGAGGATCAACTTGATGCTTTGAAGCTAAAGCAAAAGTAATTTCATCTTTAACTTGAGACATTAAATCTTTATTTTGTACATTAACCACAATATTGGAGAGATAATTGGTCCCTATTAGAATTTTTTGCATTGTAAGTAAAGGCACAAAAATAGTGTCATCGGAACTTGTAAAAGTTGAACCGCCCTTAGCCTCAAAAACTCCAATAACTTTAAAATTAATTTTATTAATCCGGATTGTTTTGCCTATCGGTTCTGCGTCACCAAAAAGATCTTGAGTCACTGTTGAACCTAAAACCGCCACTTTGGCCATGCTTTGAATTTGGTTTTCATTGAAAAAAGAACCTTTTTCAATGACCATATTTCTTATTGATAAATAATCCAAAACCACACCAATTACTGTTGAATTAGTATTTAAGCCAGTAGAGGAAATTATCTGAAAACGACGCTGTAATTCAGGAGAAACATATTGTACACCGCTAATACTCTTAATAACATCAATGTCATCATTCTTTAACGATTGGAAAGTTCCCCTTCCTGAAGAAACAATTCCTTGACTAACTGCGCCAGGAGTAATTGTCAATAAATTAGAACCAAGGCTTTCTATGTTGGATTTAATCATATTTTGGGTTCCCTGACCAATGGAAATCATCGCAATGACTGAGGCAATACCAATGACAATACCCAAAACTGTTAACCCAGATCTTGTCTTGTTAGATAAAATAGCTTGAGAACTTTCTCCTAATAAATCATTAATAAGCATATCACTCTTTTATTTCTTTAAAACTTTTAGATTCAGAGGTTTTACTATCTTCAATAATTTCTCCATCTTTAAGGGAAATTATTCTTTTTGCTGTTTGGGCAATATATATATCATGAGTAATTAGAACAACTGTATGGCCTTTGTCATTCAATTTTTGAAAAGCTTCAAGCACCACTTCTCCGGTTTTACTGTCAAGATTACCAGTTGGTTCATCGGCTAAAATAATATTAGGATTACTGATTAATGCTCTGGCAATGGCTACTCTTTGCATCATGCCGCCGGAAAGCTGATTAGGATAATAATTCCAAAATTCTTCCGGAAAAGCCACTGCTTTTAAAGCTTCTTTCGCTCTCCTTATTCTTTCTGTTTGAGAAATACCGGCGTAAATAAGAGGCAAAGCTACATTACGTAAAACCGTAGTCCTCGGTAAAAGATTAAAAGACTGAAAGACAAAACCAATTTTATCTCGTCTTATTTCTGCTAATTCATTTTCTGTTAATTTAGCAATATTTTCCCCTTCAAAAAAATAATTGCCGCTCGTGGGAATATCCAAACATCCTAAAATATGCATTAAAGTGGATTTTCCAGAACCAGATGGCCCCATAATAGCAACAAATTCTCCGTCTTCTATCTTAAAAGACGCTTTATTCAAAGCTTTATTTTCTAAATCCCCAATTTTATAGATTTTAGTAATGTCTTGACATTCAATCATAATTAACGAAACATTCCACCTCCTTGTGAGGGCATCATTGAATTGCCACCAAATATGCTTTTCTGAGAAGTTGTATTGGTAGTTGTGCCATTATTAGTCGTACTATTGGAATTAACAGTTTTTAGCACAACATAATCACCCTCATTAAGCCCGCTTAAAATTTCTGTAAATTCATCATTAGAAATCCCAATTTTTATAGGCTGTCTTTTAGGGGCTGTGTTTAGAGCAACGCCGTTTTTCATTTCTGATGATGCACTAATATCTTCTTTATTCACCACTTCAACGTAATTTGAATCTCCTTGAGTTTTCACTGCGGAGTTAGACAATAAAAGAGTATCTTTCTTTGTCTCTGTTATAATGTCAGCGTTAACAGTCATCCCAGGTTTTAATCTCTCGTCATTTTTATCCAAAGAAATTTTAATAGTATATGATACTACTCCTTGAGATTCTATTCCTATAGGATCGACTTCAATCACTTTACCCGAAAGAGTTAAATCGGGTAAAGCATCAAATGTTAAAGTAGCATCATCTCCTACTTGAACTTTTGCCATATCAATTTCATTTAAAGAGAGTTCCGCAATTTTTTGGTCAGTTATCAAAATAGCTAAACTGGTAGCTGAAGAAACAGCATCGCCATTACTAACGCTTACTTGAGAAATTTCGCCACCAAAAGGAGCATAAACATAATAATCTTTTAATTTCTCTTTGGCGTCTTCTAAGGCGTTTTCTTTTTGTTCTAGGGTAAGTTGTAATGATTTAATGCTATATGGAGTAGAATTAGATGAATCATCACTAAAATTCTTAATAGACTTTTGGACACTCAAAAGATTAGTTGTATTAGAATCTATTGATGTAACATAAGCAGATACAGTACTCTTATCTGTAGAAACTGTACGAACACTAATACTGGGAGTAAGATTATTATCATTTAATATACCTTCGTATCTATTTAATAATTGATAACCCAAATGAACAGTATCATTTACTATCTTTGTTGTCTCAGTAATTTCATTTAAGACATCATCGATTTCTTCTAAGCTGGAATCTTGGCTTAAATACGAGAAAAGAGCAAAATTAACATTATTTTCTTTTTTGATAGTCTCAAAATTGGCACTAATAATCGTATCATAATCTACATCATCTTTGGCATAAAACTTCACTACATAAGTGTAATAATTTATAAGATATTTGAAATCAACTTTATAGCTGGAAATATCAGTGAAAAAGATATCTTGGAAGCTATTAATGATATTTTTTGTATTATTCAAAGCAATAGTCATATAAGAAAGAGCCTGCCCCTTTAGACTTTCCTCGTCGGTGGAAGAAGTTCCCTGAGCTTGAGTTAAAGAAAGTTTGGCTGATTCTAAACTCAACTCAGCGTCTCTAATTGTTTTTTGCGCATCAATTGTATCAATCTTCGCTATTAAAGTTCCAGCTTTTACAAATTGACCATTTTTTATTCCAAGATAGACTAAATTCCCTGATGCTTTTGGTTGTAAAGTAACCTGGTTAGAGGCAGAAATCTGGCCGCTTCCAGATACTGTAACAGAAATATCACCTTTTTTTACCTGAGTAAGCATGTATTTTGTTTCTTGCTTTTTATTAGCAAAAGCTTTATAACCAAAATAGCCAGCTAAAATAATAACTATTAAACCGATTACAATAATGATTTTTTTTCGAAAAATTTTTTTAATAAAAGATAACATAATAATAAAAGAAAAAATTACAAAGAATTTAAGACTCGGATAAATTGAGCATCTATTTGACCTTCTTCATTGGCTGATCCAATAATCACTACATAATCGCCGACCTTTAAATCGCTAAGTTTAAAAGAAGAATCCATGTTTCTGAAGCTTCTGATGACAGTGTTTTCATCTACTTTAATAATTCTTTCTACCTTATCTTTACCTTCAATGACAAAATCCGCGCCGTTAGTCTTAATAATCTTGCCAAAAGTGCCGTGAGCTTCAAGAATATCACCTGGAGGAAAAGGTAATTTTTGCCAATCATTTATAAAGCCTCCCTTAGGACCAGCAAAATTTTTGGGATAATTTTCAAACCAACGACAAGAAAAGCGGGCTTTAGTTTCCCCTACAAAAACCCCTAAACCAAACACTATAATTAAAATAATAAAAACAAAAATGATTTTAATCACTTTAATAACAGCGTCATTTTGTTTTAGGAGTTTATTTTCTTCCATAATTTTATCCCGCACCTTTCCCAGCTAAAATTTTTCAAATTAAGATTATTTTCAAGGCGAAGCCGCCTTTTGGCTTAGACCTTCTATAAATGATAGATTTTTCTTAGGAAAGGTGCGGGATTTAAATTTAAATTTTAAAAGCAAATCTTTGTCTTCCTAACTGATCCTTAAAATTCTTTTCTCGGAGGAAAAGACGAAAAGTAAAAATAAAAGCTTCAAGACTGACAGCAAAAACTAAAAGACCGACAATAGGCAATGATTCTAAAATGGCTAAAATAAATTCTTGCCAAAAATTCAAGAAACTATGAAAGTCATTCACTATTGCCTCTAGAAAATATGCTATTCCAGAATTATTAATCTGGCTAATAAGCATTTGAGAAGTAAAAGGAATAGTAAAGGCAACTGCTAAAGATAATATAAGAAAACCTATCATCTTCTGTTTTTTTCTTCTTATTTCTTGTTTTCTAATAGTAACAAGAACTTTTGATAAAAGTTCTTGTCTGGGGGTTTTTCTTCTAAAGAAGAGAAAAGTTGTTGAAAATCCTTAGCCATTGATGTTCTATATTATTAATACGTAAGAAAAGCCATTTTTGGTGCATTATTTCTTGTTGGAAAGAATCTTTCTTAATTTCTTTAAAGCGCGACGATGACGCGATTTTGTAGTATTTAAAGACTCATATAGAGAATCAGCTATTTCTTGGAGAGTAAAATGATCATTATAATATAAAAACAGGATTGTTTGATCTTTTAAGGGCAATTGTTCTATTGCTGAATTTAAAATATCTTGAAGATTTTTTTGCTCAAAAAGCTCATCTGGTAAAGGAGATGAATCAATGATTTCTTCTTCGACATTATAATCCTCATCCCCTCTTTCTAATTTTAGTTCAGAAAAAGATAAATCTTTTCTCTTTCTGAAAAAATCAAAACAAATATTTTTAGCAATAAAAAATAACCAAGTTTTAAAACTTTTCCTTCTATTAAATCTTCTTAAATTGCGCCAAGTTTTGATAAATATTTCTTGAGTAAGATCTTCTGCTTCTTTTTCTTTTTTTACATAACGATAGGCAAAATTATAGATCGGCTTTAAATAACGGCTAATTAAAATTTCTAACGATTTTCGTCGCCTCTTAAATAATCGATTATTAATTGTGCATCTGTATCTTCCTGCATCTATTCCAGCTTTAATATAGCATAAGTAAATCTAAATTGAAAAGTTGCAAACATAACTAACCAAAAAAAAATCAAGCCTGAAAATAGGCTTGATTTTCATTTATCTGTTTTTACAGAATCAACCCTTCGATTATTACTCAGGGTTGGACATTCGGCTGAGCTCAGTCGAAGCCATACTGAGTCTGCCGAAGTATCAACTCTTAGATGCGAGTCACGTTTGTTGCATTAGGTCCCTTTGGAGAATCAGTTTTATCAAAAGATACTTTATCGCCCTCTTTTAACTCTTCAATCTTTACGTCTTTAAGTTCACTGCCTCGAAAATACAAATTTTTTTCTTCACCTTCAACTTTAATGAATCCGTATCCTTTATCTGCAAAAAGTTTTTCTATTGTCCCTTCCATAATTATAATTAAATATAAATTAATTTTTTAAGGTTTTATCCTAAAGTTTAGTTTTCCAATGAACTCGACTAAATTTCATTAGACAACTATCTTATGTAAATAATGTTAGCATATAAAAACAAATTGGTCAACTCCGTTAATGGATGTATAAAGATTAATAGCGAAAATTAATATTCACTTTATACTCTGAAGCTTCAAATTTTTCTTTAGCAAATTCAGCTACTTTATACGGAGGAAATGCTTTACAACTGAAAACGTCAAGATAGATTACTTTTGACGCATTGGCAAAATGGGCGGAGATTAAAGAAGTTTCTATCAATTGAATCATTGAGAATCCTGAAACTCTTTTATCTGTGCCAAAGTTAACTATTGTAGTATCGCCAAACCTTTTCATATCAATAAGCTCGCACAAATCTTTAACAAACTGTTTTATATATTCCACATCAACCATTTTGTCTATATTGCAATTTTTTAAATCAACTGATACTGTCAAACCCCAAGGGTTCTTAGTTTCGTATTCAGCTATATAACTGGCATCTTTTTGTTCTAATTCTTTTGTCATAATAATATATTTTAATTTTTTATTATTTTACCACTTAATAAATAATCAAATCAAGTAAACCAAAAAAAACGCCTCCCATCTCTTGACAAAAGTTAATCAAGATGCTAATATTTTCTTGTTAATGAAATAAAATTAGTACTTTGAAAAAGGAGTGAGAAAAATGATTATTAATGATTATTACTCTAGAGATTATATTTGGATTTTGATAGCTTTGGTAGCAATGGTTTCGGCTGTTAAAATAATTTTTCTTTCGGAATAAGATCCTCATAGAAAAATTTTACCCATACTTTTCCTATTTTTTTTACAACAAAATCTGGCTTAAATTCAGAGCAGGATTTTTCGAACATTACAGCTGTTAGGAGTTTTTTTATTGTGTTACCATATTTATTTTTTAAAAATCTAACTGCTTCCTTGAGCGTTCTGCCTGAATCAACTAAATCATCTACCAAGAGGCACCGTTTACCAATAGTTTTAGTTGTCATCACCAAGTGTCTTGAAAAGATTATATTTTCTTCCTGAGAACGTCTATTGTAACTCTGGGCAGCCATAATTGCCAAAGGTATGTCTCCTAAGGCATAACTCAAGAACAAGGCAGGTAATAGTCCTCCTCTTGATATGCCAATAACCATATCAAATTTTTCTTCCGAAGCTCTTACTACTTTTGACAATTCTATCATTAACTCTTCGTATTTTTTCCAAGAAACTTCTATTTCCTCTTTTTTGGCGATGGTCTCTTTTTCTGCTTCTGTTAATTTTTGTTTATTCATATTAGAAAAAATTATTTTATTTTCATTCTATCAAAAAACCGCCAAAAAGGCGATTTTTTGGTAACTTATTAACTATATTAATGGAGACACTCCCTAAAATTATTTATTATGCTCTTCTTTTATCCATCTAACTATAAAATATATTGTGGTCACAATAAAAAGTATCCACCAAAGCCACAATAAACCGACAAAATAGTTGTAAAAATAGATAGCTAAAATAATACCAAGGGAAATGAGGCATAGCTTTACTAAACCAATCTCCCACCAACGAAATGTCCATGTTTTAAAGATGTGCATAATTATTTAAATTTAAATTGGTAATAAACTTATTATACCACATTTCATTAATAAAAAATATTCATTAAGTATAAAAAAGTTAGCTCCGTGTACTGAACAATGTTAGAACCTGTTTGGGATAAAATAAGGGAATAACCATCCGTTAGACAACTGTTAAATTCGCTGGATTATCTAATAGAATTAAATCTCATAATCAACTACGCGGGCCAAAAATAAGCGTGCCAAT
>Ga0210044_10004323_pt1 | contig 19856 bp, 13 predicted proteins | sample CryGey13umfilter_2_FD_183959 | JGI IMG/M metagenome (GOLD analysis project Ga0210044, IMG submission 183959) | Groundwater microbial communities from aquifer in Utah, USA - Crystal Geyser 4/9/14 3 um filter (SPAdes) (version 2) | ecosystem: Environmental > Aquatic > Deep subsurface >... | reverse complement strand
AAAAAATCAAATAAAAAAATATTACACAACATTTTTTGGACTTAATAGCCAAAAAAAAATTAATCAACAGTTTTTTTTCAACACTAAAACTAAAAAAGCATTACTTTATGAAATTAGCTTTTTAGAGAGGACTCATTCTTTATTTCTCACTTTTTGTGGAAAACTATGCAACTGGTTCGAATTTTAACTATATTCCTTTTTATTCAGGCAAATTTTTACTCACAGACAAAACTTATTGAAATTGCTTCATCAAATTTAAGTCTTATTGATTCCACTTTTTTCAATATTAATCCAAACAGAGAAATCATACAAATTGACAAAAACTGGAAGGTTTCAGTTGACGGTTCTGCCGAAAGTGCAAGAATTTCTCTTCCATGTATTTATCAGAATGAAGAAACATTCGTTTTTCAAAAAAAAATAGTCATTTCAAAAAATTTAGCCAGGCAAAAAAATCTTTACTTAAAAATGCTTGGTGTAAACTATTCTATTCAAATTTTGTTCAATTCAATCCAAATTTATAAAGGTTCGCCTGCAAATTTATCTTTTTCGATTCCAATTCCACCTGATTTGATTTCGACGCAGAAAGCAAATTTATTGACTATAAAAGTCAACAATTCTCTTGATGCAAAAACAACTTTCCCGACTAAACAAAGATTTTTATTCCCCCGAAATTTTGGCGGATTTACACGTGATATCTATTTGTATTCTGTACCAAAAGTTCATATTTCAGACTTAAAAACAACGTATGATATTCAGAGAAATTCAAACAAAGTTGTGATTGATTACAAAATAACAATAGACGGCAATTCAATTACAAAGGATTCTGCAAACACCTACAATCTTACATTTGATATTTTCGGTAAAAACAATACTCATGAGGTTTTAGGCCAACGGACAGTCAAGTTAGCAAGATCAAAATCGTATATTTCGGGTAAATTGACGCTTTCGAATGCAACACTTTGGTCACCTGAAAATCCATTCTATTATAAATTGAAATTCAGACTTCTTTCGTCATCTTTTGTCCAGGATGAATTTATACAAGCTTTATCATTTTACAAATTAGACTCTTCTCCATCAGGGTTAAAATTAAATAATGCCGATTTCCAATTAAACGGAGTGGTGTTCCAAAATTTTCCATCGTATTCAGAAAAGACAAGTGAATACGAAATTTTAGAGAAAAAATTAAAAAATATAAAAGCATTAGGTTTCAACATAGTGAGATTTGCAAAACAAACTCCTCATCCTTATGCATTGCGTTTATGTGAAAAAATCGGGCTGTTTGCTGTTATTGAACTGCCAATCAATTCCGTACCAGAATCATTTTTTAATGATAAAGAATATTTAATTCGCCTCGAACAATACATTAATGCATTTGGGAAAGCATATAACAATTATTCTTCTGTTGTTATGGTTGGACTGGGAAGTTCTTTTTTATCAAATTCAAAAACTCATATTGAGAGTTTGTCTTTCATCAGAGAAAAACTTGCACACCATTTCAAAACAAAATTTTTTGCTTCTTTTATAGGCATTCCGGAGAAAATAGAAAATCTTGATTTTGCCGGCGTTGAATTATTTGAACAAAATCCGAAATCATTTTTCTTTGGTAAAAACATTCAAAAAAATATTTTCATTTCTGAGGCTACATATCCAAGCTATTTTGGCTCTTCATCAGGTTATTTGAATCCGCATTCATCTGATGCTCAGGCAAAATTTTTTGAAGATATAATTGATTATTCAAATGAAAATCTTGGTGGATTTTTCCTTAATTCTTATACAAAATACAGCGGTGATTATCCTTCGCTTGTGTCAAAATTTAATCCGACAAATATTTATTTTTTGGGGTTAGCCGACGAAGAAGCGAATAACCTCACGAAAAATGTAGTTACAAGCAAACTTAAAAAATTGGAAAGAGTTATTATTCCCATCGGAACATTTTCTCAAGACTTTCCTTTGTTTATTATTTTCTCCGGACTTGTACTTGGCGTCTTACTCGGAATTCTTATAAATTCAAAAAAGAAATTCCGCGAAGATGCAACAAGAGCTTTTTTACGCCCATATAATTTCTTTGCGGATATAAGAGACCACAGAGTATTGTCGGGTTTCCACACGAATGCATTAATGTTGATATTAGCCGGTGCACATTCACTTTTAATCACTAACATACTATATTTTTTCAAGGATAATTTTTTGTTTGAAAAGTTTCTTTTATCATTTGGGAGCTCAAACATTATAAAATTCTTTGGTGACCTTGCGTGGAATCCGGTAAAGTGTTTCATTTATTTTTTCTTCCTCTCTGTGGTTTTATTTTTTGCAATTGCTTTACTGATAAAGTTGATGTCTTTATTTCTGAAAACAAAAGTGATGTTTTTTAATATTTATTATGTTGTCGTATGGTCGTTTCTTCCTCTGTCTGTTTTACTGCCCGTTAAATTAATTTTATACCGTGTGCTCAGTGAGAATATCATCAACATATATATTTATGGATTTTTAATTATCTATTTATTTTGGATTTTTCAAAGAATTTTGAAAGGAACTTACGTCATTTTTGACATAAGCAGATCGCGTGTTTATGCTTTAGGTTTACTGATTTTCACTATCCTGTTCGGCGGGTTTATACTTTATTTTCAATTAACAAATTCGACAATATCATACATTTTATTGTCGTTGAAACAATACCAACTATTATAGGAAAGACGATTGTATTTATCAAAATTAGAAATACAGGGTTTTAAATCTTTTGCCAATAAAACTCACCTTAATTTCAACAAAGGTATTACCGGAATTGTTGGTCCAAACGGTTGCGGAAAAACTAATATTGTTGATGGAATAAGATGGGTTTTGGGAGAACAAAAATCGAGTGTTCTCCGAAGTGATAAAATGGAAAATGTTATTTTCAATGGTACAAGAAATAAAAAACCAATGGGAATGGCTGAAGTTTCTCTTTCTTTGATTAATGACAATGGAGTATTGCCAACAGATTACACGGAAGTTACAATTACAAGACGAATTTTCCGTTCCGGTGAAAGCGAGTATTTATTAAATCGAAATGTTTGCCGATTGAAAGACATCACAAGTCTTTTTATGGATACCGGAATGGCGACAAATGCGTATTCCGTTATCGAATTAAAAATGGTCGAGAATATTCTAAACAAAACCGACGAAAGAAGGCAGATGTTCGAGGAAGCGGCCGGAGTAAATAAATTTAAGCTCAGAAGAAGATTGTCACTTAAAAAATTAGATGAAGTAAAAGCTGATTTAGTTCGTGTTAATGATATTGTTTCCGAGGTTGAAAAAAATGTTCGTTCGTTACAAAGGCAAGCAAAACGTGTTGATAAATATAATCAGTTTCGTTCTGCATTAAGCGAAAAAGAAATTGAATTATGCGAGAAAGAATTTGCTCTTTTTAACCGGAATCAATCTGTATTCTCAGATGAAAACAGTGATTTGAATAATCAAAAAACTGAAGTTGATCAGAGCATTCGAAAAATTGAAATGGAGCTTATCGATCTCCGCGAATTAATTCGTGAAGTTGAAAGTCAGTTATCAGAGAAAAGGTTGCAGATAAATAAAGAATCAGAAGTGCTTTTTGGGACAGAGAAAAACATTTCGGTTTCAGAAGAAAGAATCCGTTTGCTAAATAAAAATCTGGAAAGATTCAAGAAAGATATTGAGGACTTTCAGAATCAACTGATTGAATCGAACAATATTATAGATTCAGTCAATGAACAAATTCTTATTTCATCGAAAAATTCAGAAGAGCTTCGAATCAAAATAGCATCGAATGAAATTAATTTGTCTTCAAAGAAAACTGAAGTTGAAGAAAATAAAAACAGCCTGAAAGAGAAATCACAACTTTCTTTCGAAATAAGCAAAGAATTCTCTCAGAAAGAATCGGAGCTGAAAAACAAAAGAAATCAGATCACAAAAATCAATTCTGAACTTGAGAAACTTGACAGTCTCATTCAGAAAGCAACCATGAATATTGCCAAGTCTGTCGGATTTTTAGAAGAATTGGAAAGTGAGAAAAAAGACACAAAAAATAAAATTGAAGAAACTGATTCTTTGTTTTTAAGGAAGCAGGAAGAAAAAGAAAATCTCGGGAAAAAATTAAATGAATTACGACAGAAAGAATTTGAGAAAAAAAATGTAATTAATAGTCTGCGTAATAAAATAGAACTACTTCAGACAATGATTTCAAACCTCGAAGGTGTTTCAAAAGCTTCACGGTTTTTGATTGAAAACCAATCGTGGTCACAGAATGAAAAAACTCTTTTTGCGGATGTTGGTGAACCAAATGATGATTACAGATTCGCTCTGGAGGCTTCCTTAAAATCAGTATTGAATAATTTGTTAATTGACAGCATTGAAGATTTGCAGAATGCAATCAGCTATTTGAAAAAAAATGATTACGGCAAAGCTTCATTTTATTTATTAAAAAATGCTGCGAATGAGAATAAATCTATGATTGATAAAATCAATAATTTTTCTCTGAAATTAAAAAAGAAGAAACTACAGAAACAAAAGGGATTTGTTAATTGGGCTTACAATCTGGTTTCGTCGCAGCCAAAGTGGCAGCCGTTTTTCATGAAGGTTTTATCCACCACTGCGGTTGTTGATTCTCTTGATACTGCAATTACACTTCAGCAAAAATTTCCAAATTTTTCTTTTGCTACGCCCGAAGGAGACTTAGTTCATTCATCAGGAATAATTGATGCCGGTGCATTGCCAAAACTAGATGAGACATTATTCGGTAGAAAGCAATTGCTGGAAAACTTAAAATCAGAATTGCCAAAACTTGAGAACAAACTATACAAGTTGCAGAATGAAATTAACTCAACTGAAATAGAAATTAATTCAATTGACTTGAAATCCATTTCCGAACATGGAAAAGTTTTAGTCGGGGAAATTAATTCAATTGAAAAACAAATTGCTCAATTAGAATTCGAGAAAAGAAAATATTCGGAAGAGATTGATAAAGCTCAAAATCAAATTCGCCAGTTTGCTTCTGATGCCAATTTGATTGACAGAAATATTGAGACGTTAGAAACGCAGATCGTTGAATTAAAATTAAAAGATATCGAAGCAAAAGAGAATTTGGCAAAATATGAAACTCAATTAAAACATGCTGAAAATGAGTATGGCGAATTGAACAAGGCACAAAACAATCAAAGGATTGAATATGAAAGAAATCTTGGCTTAATTAAAAATTTTGAAAATGATATAAAGAGAACCGAGCAAAGTAAAGAGAAAATTCAAAATGATATTACTAAAAGAAATTTAGATATTCAATCAACAAAAGAAGAGTTGGAAAATCTTGATATTGAGGTTATTGAGCTTCGCAAAAAACTTTCTGAATTAATTTTAATCCGAGAAACTCTTTCTCATGAAGAAGGAGAAATCAAAGATAGGCTTGGTGAGCACAAAGCCAATGCAGGCGGGCTTGAGACAAGTCTTACCGAATTGAGAAATAAAAGACAATATTTATCAGATAGAAGTCATGAACTGGAAATAAAAATAAGTGAAATCAAAATGCGGTTGGAAAATCTTTCTAATCATATAAAGGAAGAATATAATTCAGAACTTTCTCTTAAAGAGTTTGATGATTTAGATATTTTTGATTTTAGTTCTGCATCAAAAGAAGTACACGAACTAAAACAAAGAATCAAGGAACTTGGTCCTGTAAATCTACTTTCCTATTCAGAATATGAAGAAGAAAATGAGAGACTCGAATTTTTATTAAAACAAAGAGATGATTTAGTTAATTCCGAAAAAGATTTAATAAAAACAATTGAAGAAATCAATCAAACAGCAGAGAAATTATTTATAGATACTTTCACTGAAATCAGGGAGAATTTTAAAGTAATATTTCGTTCACTGTTTGATCCCGGAGATGAAGCTGATTTAATTTTACAAGAAGGTGTTGATCCTTTGGAAGCGAAGATTGAAATTACAGCAAAGCCAAAAGGAAAAAGACCAACATCCATCGAGCTATTATCAGGTGGTGAAAAAACATTAACTGCAACCGCTCTACTGTTTGCAATTTATTTAGTTAAACCAAGTCCTTTCTGTATTCTTGATGAAGTTGATGCACCGCTTGACGATGCTAATGTGGAAAGATTCACAAAACTATTAAGAGAGTTTTCTAACAGAACTCAGTTTATAATTGTAACTCATAATAAGCGTACAATGGTTGCGGCTGAAAACATGTACGGTGTAACTATGCAGGAAGAAGGCATCTCTAAAATTGCCGCTGTTCAATTTAACCAAGAAATACCGGTTGAAAATGAATTATGAAATGAGAAATAGTTTAAAAGTTTTTATCGATTTTGATGGAACAATTACTCAGACCGATATTGGTGAAAATATGTTTTTACGTTTTGGTGACAAAGTTGCAGCATATTCTATAATCAATAGATGGATTGATAAAGAAATCAGTTCAACTGAATCGTGGAAACTCTTGTGTAACACAATAAATAATTTTGATCAAAAAGCTTTTGATGATTTTATAGATGAAATCCAGATTGATCCATTCTTTAAATGTTTTTATGATTTTTGCATAAAAAATAAAATTGAAATATTTGTATTAAGCGACGGACTGGACTATTACATTAAAAAGTTTTTTATGAATAACGGACTTGATGAAATAAAGTTTTTCTCAAATTTATTTTCACTTGGGGCTGATAAAAAAATCACTCCCTTGTTTCCATACTTGGATGAAGAATGTTTGATTTGTGCAAATTGCAAACGAAATCATATAATTGAGAACAGTAGTGATACTGATATTACTATTTATATTGGCGATGGGTATTCGGATACATGTCCGTCGCAGTTTGTTGATTATTTATTTGCAAAAAAATCTTTGTTGAAATTTTGCGAGTCAAATAGAATATCATATTTCCCGTTTAATAATTTTAATGATGTCCAGAAAATAATGGCACAGCTAATCACTAAAAAAAGAATTAAGAAAAGACATCACGCTGTTTTGAAAAGAAAAGAAGTTTATTTACGAGGATAAATATTTGTCTAACATTTTAATAATAGCCGGTGAAGCTTCCGGAGATTTGCATGCAGCAAATTTAATCAACGCAATTGTGAAGATTAGACCTGATGTACGGTTTTTTGGAATCGGCGGTGATAATATGATTAATAATGGGCTGCAGGCCAGCTATCATATCAGACAACTATCATTTCTTGGTTTTGCCGAAGTGTTAAAACATCTTCCGTTTATTCGTACTGTCAAAAAACATTTAATTGAAATTGTTGAAGAGAAAAAAATTCAAATTGCAATACTTGTAGATTATCCCGGATTCAATTTAAATATTGCTAAACGATTGAAGCAAATGAATGTAAAAGTAATCTATTACATTTCACCTCAAATTTGGGCTTGGGGCAAAAGCAGAATAAAGAAAATACAAAAATTTGTTTCAAGGATGCTTGTTGTATTTCCCTTTGAGAAAGAATTTTATAATGAATCAAATATCAAAACTGATTTTGTTGGTCATCCGATTGTTGAACGCATTAATTCTTATCAATTTATAAGTAAAGACAAGTTCCTGAAAACTCATGGAATTCAGTCAGCAAAAGAAATTTTATTAATTATGCCCGGAAGCCGTGAACACGAAATAAAAATGATATTGCCGAGTTTGATCGTAGGGGCAAAAATTATTGCGACAAAGTTTAATTTACAAATAATCATTTCAGGTTCTGTGGGGATTGACAATTCTATTTATTCCGCGATTGAAAACAATATTAAGGTTATTTTTGGTCACACTTATGAATTAATTAAATACTCAAAATTTGGAATTATAAAATCCGGAACTTCCACATTAGAATCAGCCTTGCTGGGATTGCCTTTTGTAGTTGTTTATAAAATTTCATCAACCAGTTATTACATTGGAAGGTTTTTGGTAAACTTAAAAACCATAGCCATTCCAAATATTATTTTAGGCAAGAAAGTCGTACCGGAATTAATTCAGGATGATTTAAGCAGTAAGAATTTAATTAATGTTTGCGAAGATTTAATCAGTGATGAAAACAAAATTGCAAATATGAAAACGGAGCTTCAGAAAATCTGGAAAATTTTGGGTAATAAAAGTGCTTCTGAAGAAAGCGCTAAAATCATTGTGGAGTTGTTGGATGAAGTTTAGCCAACGGACAAAATATTTTTTGCAAAATGCAGCAATAATCGCACTCCCCTTTCTTCTTTCGATGCTCTGTAAAACAATCAGAATTAATATTGTTAATGTTGCTTCATTACAAAAAGAAATAGAGAAAAGGAATAATTTCATTATAGCTTTCTGGCATGGAACCATGTTAATTCCTTGGTATTATTTTCGTAATAAAAACATGTCTACTTTAATAAGTAAAAGTAAGGATGGAGAAATTTTAACAAAAGCATTAGAGAGTTGGAAATACAATGTAATTAGAGGATCAAGCAATGATGGCGGAAAAGAAGCGTTCGATAGGCTTCTAAGTATCGCAGCGGAAAAGAAATCTTTGATGATTACTGCTGATGGTCCAAAGGGACCCGCAAAGAAAATGAAAGCTGGTGCTGTTGTAATTTCTCAAAGAACTCAAACAACATTGTTATTGTTAGGAATAGGATATAAAAACAAAATTCAATTAAAAAGCTGGGACAAACTCGAAATCCCTTTGCCTTTTTCAAAAGCAAAAATTGTATTCTCAGATAAGATTGACTTAAACAAGGATTTATCAAGAGAGGATATTTCAGCCAAAATAATTGAAGCAGAAAACAGATTAAATGATTTACAAAAAGAGGCTGTAATAAGTTGATTACTTTTTTTAAAATATTATTTTCACCATTGTCATTTATTTATGGTTTCGTGATTTTTTTACGTAATTATCTGTTTGATAAAAATATATTCAAGCAGAGAAAGGTTAATGCAAAAATCATTTCTGTTGGGAATTTGACAGTAGGCGGATCAGGAAAAACCCCTGCTGTTATTAGTCTTATTAAGATGCTGAAACCCGAAAGTAAAGTTGGAGTTTTAAGTCGTGGTTATGGTAGAAAAACAAGTGGTTATTTATTGGTTCGAGATAATGACAAATTTTTGCAGAACGTTGATGCTGCCGGAGATGAAATTTATTTGGTTGCCGATGAATGTAAAATCCCTGCCGCAGTTTCCGAGAAAAGATTTGAGGGTGCAACAAAATTTTTAAAAGATGTTGATTTGGACATAATTGTTTTGGATGATGCATATCAGCACAGGTGGATACACCGTGATTTGAATATCCTGATTTTTGACCAAAGATTTTTACGCAAAAATAATTCTATTGAGAAAAATCTTTTGCCTTTGGGAATAATGAGAGAAGGTTTCAGATCAGTAAATAGGACTGATTTGATAATCATCAACAGAAAATTTTCTGCGAAACAAAATATCCCTTCACAGCTTTGGAAATACTTGCCAAATAAGAAATTGTTCTATGCCTATTATTTTGCAACTGGAATTGTTGATGTAAAAACTCATCAAGTTTATTCTCTCAATGATTTCGAGGGACAGAATAGTTTAGTGGTTTGTGGAATAGCCAAACCTTTTTCATTTATCAAAGCATTGGAGGACAGCAATATTAACACTAAAAATAAGATTGTCTTTAAGGATCACAAAGATTATAACATTAAAGAAATTGAGCTGATAAGAAAAAAATTTTATGAAACTAATTCTCATTCGGTTTTAACTACACAAAAGGATGCAGTAAAGTTGTCGGAGTTTTCCAATGAATTGGATGACATTGATATTTATTACTTAAAAATAGAAATGAAGTTTGAAGATGAAAAAAATTTAGTAACCACAATAAATCAAATTATCAAAAAATAAATGGAGGAATAATGCCTACGAAAAATCAAAAGTATGTTTATTTTTTTGGCGGAACAAAGGCTGAAGGAAAAGCAGAAATGAAAGAATTACTTGGCGGTAAAGGTGCAAATCTTGCTGAAATGGTCAATATAGGTTTGCCAGTCCCTGCCGGATTTACAATATCAACAGAAGTATGCACTGCATATTATAAGAACAAGAAAAAATATCCAAAAGAGTTGGATCAGCAAGTAAAATCAGCTCTTTTAAGAGTTGAAAAGCAGATGAAAGCAAAGTTCGGTGACAGCAAAAATCCATTATTGGTTTCCGTTAGATCAGGTGCAAGAGCTTCAATGCCTGGAATGATGGAAACAATTTTGAATGTTGGATTAAACAATACAACCCGAGAAGCATTGATAGCAAGGACAGGTAATCCGCGTTTTGTTTATGATTCGCATCGCAGATTAATCCAGATGTATTCAGATGTTGTAATGGAAAAAGCTGCAGGAATTGAGCCGGCAGAAGGAAAAGGAGTTAGACAACAACTTGAGGCTGAACTTCATAAGATAAAAGTTTTAAGAGGTGTCACTTCCGATACTGAATTAACTGCAGATGATCTTAAAGAATTGATTGAGATTTATAAAGTGAAAGTAAAAGAAGTACTTGGCAAACCTTTCCCGGAAAATCCAATTGATCAACTTTGGGGCGCAATATCTGCTGTCTTCCAAAGTTGGATGGGAAAAAGAGCTATCTCATACAGGAGGATTGAAGGAATTCCTGATGAATGGGGAACTGCTGTAAACGTTCAGTCAATGGTTTTCGGAAATATGGGAGATACCTCTGCAACAGGTGTTGCTTTTACTCGTAATCCTGCAACAGGTCAAAATTATTTTTACGGTGAATGGTTGGCAAATGCTCAAGGCGAAGATGTTGTTGCCGGAATCAGAACACCTAATCCAATCAATGAAGTTGGAAAAAGTGAACACACTGAGCATCTTCAATCATTAGAAAAAGCAATGTCAAAAACTTACAAGCAACTTCACGATATCCAGAGAAAATTAGAAAAACATTATCATGATATGCTTGATATAGAATTTACGATTCAAGAGGGGAATCTGTATATGCTTCAATGCCGTGTCGGAAAAAGAAATGGTCCGGCTGCTGTTAAAATGGCACTTGATATGTACAAAGAAAAACTTATCTCAAAAGAGGAAGCTGTTTTGCGTGTAACCCCAAACCAGCTTGATGAGCTACTTCATCCAATAGTTGATCCTGAAGCTGAATTCAAATCAAAAGCAATAACAAAAGGATTGCCTGCAGGTCCCGGTGGAGCAAATGGACAAGTTGTTTTTACTTCAGCAGATGCAGTTGCTCAAGCTAAAGCTGGCAAGCAAGTTATCTTAGTCCGTGAAGAAACAAATCCTGAAGATATCGAAGGAATGAGAGCAGCGCAGGCAGTTTTAACAGCTCGGGGTGGAATGACTTCACACGCAGCATTAGTAGCACGAGGCTGGGGTAAATGCTGTATAGTTGGTGCTGGCTCAATTAAGATTAATCTGGAAGAAAAATATTTCACAGTTGGCGATGCAAAAATATTTGAAGGTGATTGGCTTACATTGAACGGATCAAAAGGAACAGTCTATTCAGGCCAACTCCCGATGAAAAAAGCAGCAGAAGAAAATCCTGATTTTCAAACTTTTATGAAATTATGTGATCAAGTAAGAAGATTAAAAGTAAGAACAAATGCTGATACTCCTGAAGATGCTGCAAGAGCACGTGCATTTGGTGCCGAAGGAATCGGCTTATTCAGAACCGAACATATGTTCTATGGTAAAAATTCTGAGAAGCCATTATTTATTTTAAGAAAAATGATTCATTCTAATACGCTTGAAGAAAGAATCAAGGCATTAAATGAATTATTCCCATTTGTAAAAGGCGATGTTAAAGGTACTATGGAAGCGATGGATGGATATCCGGTTACATTTAGAACTCTTGACCCGCCATTACATGAGTTCGTTCCTAATGCACTGGAAGAAAGAACGAAACTAGCAAATAGTCTCGGTATTTCACTTGATGAGTTGGTTGACAGAGCAGACTCCCTTCATGAAAATAACCCTATGATGGGACACAGAGGAGTCAGACTCGGAATCACTTATCCTGAAATTACTGAGATGCAAGTAAGAGCAATATTTGAAGCTACTGCTGAATTATTGAAAGCCGGCAAAAAAGCTTATCCTGAAATTATGATTCCTGTTACTTGCCACATAAACGAAATCAAACATCAATACAAATTAGTTTCAAAAGTTCATGATGAAGTTTGCAAAAAATTTGGATTGAAAAAAATTAATCATTTAATAGGAACAATGATTGAGATCCCACGAGCTGCATTAACTGCTGATAAGATTGCAGAAGTAGCACAGTTCTTCTCATTTGGAACAAATGATTTGACACAGATGGGTTTTGGATTTTCACGAGATGATATTGGTGGTTTCTTACCTGAATATCTTGAGAAGAAAATTCTCCCTGAAGATCCGTTCCAATCAATTGATCAGGAAGCAATTGGTAAGCTAATGGAAATTGCTGTTGAAGGCGGAAGAAACACAAGACCTGATTTAAAAATCGGAATATGCGGAGAACATGGCGGTGAACCTAAATCAGTTGAATTCTGCCATAAGATTGGTTTAAACTATGTAAGTTGCTCACCTTTCAGAGTTCCAATTGCCCGATTGGCTGCGGCTCAATCAATGGCAAAAGAAATTCTTTCGGGTAGCAAAAAAAGTTCAAAGAAAAAATAATATAATTGTATCCCCGAAGAAATTCGGGGGTACTGCAAACAATTTTAATTTTAGGATTAAGAGGAAAATAAATGAAGTTATCAGATTTTAAATATACTTTACCAAAAACAATCATCGCAAAATTTCCGGTTGAACCAAGAGACAGTTCAAATCTTATGGTTTTAGATCGAAAAACAAATGATATTACTAATAAAAAGTTTTCAGATATTTCAGATTACTTCGAGAAAGGAGATGTGCTTGTTGTCAATGAAACAAAAGTTATGCAAGCACGTTTATTTGGAAAGAAAGAAAGAACTAACGCAAAGATTGAAGTATTTGTATTGCGTGAATTAAATCATGATGAAAAAATTTGGGACGTTATTGTAGATCCTGCGAGAAAAGTAAGGATTGGCAACCGAATTTATTTCGATGATAAAGTTTGGTGTGAAGTAATCGATAATACAACCTCGAGAGGAAGAACTGTTAGATTCAATGATGACTCAGGAAATGTGTTTGAGGCAATTGAAAAAATTGGGACGACTCCACTTCCGCCTTACATAAAAAGAGAACCTGTGCCAGATGATAAAGAAAATTACCAAACAATCTTTGCCAAGGTTGATGGTTCGGTTGCGGCACCTACTGCTGCACTTCATTTTACTCCGCAACTGCTAAAAAAAATAAAAGCTAAAGGTGTAAAAATTGTGACTGTAGTTTTACACATTGGGTTAGGAACATTTAGACCTGTTGAAGTTGAAGATTTGACAAAACACAAAATGGATTCTGAATTTTTTGAAATATCTCCTGAAACTGCCAACATTATTAATCATGCATTAAATGAAAAGAAAAATATTTTTGTAGTTGGAACAAGTGCTGCCCGTGCTCTGGAAACGTCAACAACTTCAGAAGGGTTCTGCAAGCCAAATTCGGGATGGACAGATAAATTTATCTTTCCACCTTATGATTTTAAAATTGCAAAAAAACTTATTACAAATTTCCACATGCCTGAATCAACATTAATTATGCTTGTAGCCGCATTTGCAGGGTATAATCTAACAATGAAAGCATATAAGAAAGCCATGAAAGAGAAATATAGGTTTCTTAGCTATGGCGATGCGATGATAATCCTGTAATATGAAAGTCTTTGCTATTATTCCATCAGGCGGAAAAGGAAGTAGAACAAGCGAGAGTGTACCGAAGCAATATATAAAGTTTTCTAATAAAGAAATGATTGCGTATACTCTCGATGTTTTTCAGAAATGTGAGCATGTTGATTCAATTGTAATTTCTGCTCAGCAAGAATATTTTAATTTGTTAGATGAATTGAAAACAAAATATTCCTTAACAAAAATTTCCAATTTTGTAATTGGCGGCGATACTCGACAGAAATCTGTTTTGAGTGCATTAAGAAGTATTGAGGCAGATCCAAAAGATTTGATTATTATTCATGATGCTGCCCGTCCGTTGCTAAATCAGGATATCTTGACAAAAGCTATAAAAAAAGCTTTATTTTCCGATAATATTACGGTTGCAATTAAAGCAAAAGATACTTTAGCAAGTGGTGATAATAAAATTGAAAAATACTTCAACCGAGAGGAGATATATTATATTCAAACTCCACAGATTTTCAGATATAATGATTTGATTAAAGCATTTGAGTTGGCAGAAAAAGAAAGTTTTTATGCCACTGATGAATCAATGTTGGTTAGAAATTTGGGAAAAGATGTAGCGATTGTTGAAGGCTCATCGTTAAATATAAAAATAACAACTGATGATGACATCCGTTTGTTTCGTTTGATTGCAGAAAAATTATTTGAATCTAATAATCAAAATATATAAGTTGCATAAAAATTTATGGTGAATTAATGTTAAACTTAATTTTCATAATTCTTCTATCGTACCTTGTAGGTTCAATACCTACAAGTATAATTGTAAGTAAACTAGCAAATGGTATAGATATAAGAAAACACGGGAGCGGTAATGCCGGAGGCACTAATGTTTTTCGTGTTCTTGGTTGGAAGTATGGCGTTTTTGTCATTCTTTTTGATGCACTCAAAGGCGCAATTGCCGTTGTAATAATTTCTCGTCTTTATCTTGGAAGTTTTCCATTTCCAAATGCAACCCCTTTTGATGATTTTACTTTAGTTCAAATTATTTCCGGATTGTTTGCAGTAGTCGGACATATTTGGACTGTATTTGCCGGATTTAAAGGAGGCAAAGGAATAGCAACAGGACTTGGCATTTTAATTACTATTATAACAGTTGACATGTTGATAGCACTTGGAGTTTTTATACTTGTTGTTACTTTATCAAGATACGTTTCTCTTGGATCAATTTTAGCCGCAGTTTCAATTCCATTTATTTTAATTATTCGTGAAAATATTTTTAATGTTCATATTTATGGATATGGAACTATTCTTCCTTTCTCATTTGCTATTGCGTTATTGATTTTATTTACTCACCGAAATAACATCAAAAGATTGATGTTGGGAATTGAAAGTAAAATTAGTTTAAAGAAAAACAAATAATATGAAAGTCGCTGTTCTTGGTGCAGGAAGTTGGGGAACTACATTATCAATATTACTCGAAAATAATGGCCATGATGTAACTCTGTGGGAGTATAAAAAAGATTATGCAAAATATCTTTTTAAACATAGAGAGAACAAGATATTCCTCCCCGGAATTTCTATTCCAAAAACTATTAACATCACATATCATTTAGCAGAAGCAGTTGAAAATCAACATTTAATTGTTTTAGCTGTTCCAACACAATTTATCAGGAGTGTTGTTAGCAAATTTCCGAAGATAAATTATTCAAATACCACTTTAGTAAGTGTTGCAAAGGGAATCGAAAAAGATACTCATTTAACAGTTTCGCAAATACTCCATGATGAAATTCCAAGTATTGAAAGAGAAAATATTGGTGTACTTTCCGGACCAAGCCACGCAGAAGAAGTCAGCAGAAGAATTCCAACTGCTGTTGTTGCTGCAAGTGAAAACCAAGCAACGGCAGAATTAATTCAAGCCACATTTATGAATTCTTATTTCAGAGTTTATTCATCAACTGATCTTACTGGTGTGGAACTTGGAGGAGCTTTGAAGAATGTAATTGCCGTTGGAGCCGGGATTATTGACGGAGCAAAATTTGGTGACAATACCAAGGCTGCAATTATGACTCGTGGCATTGCAGAGATTTCGCGATTAGGAATTTCTATGGGCGCTAATCCATTAACATTTTCCGGTTTATCAGGAATGGGCGATTTAATTGTCACTTGCATGAGTAGGCATAGCAGGAATAGATATGTAGGAGAACAAATTGGAGCGGGAAATAAATTAAAAGATATATTAAATAAAATGGAAATGGTTGCTGAAGGAGTTGAAACCTCAAAATCAGTTTTTCTTTTGGCAGAAAAATATCATGTGGACGTTCCTATCTCAAAAGCGGTATATCAAATTTTGTTTGAAGACAAAGACCCAATCAAAATCACATACGATTTAATGACTCGAGAAATGAAACCGGAATGATAAAATTTCATCATGTCATTATCACTGAATGATTCAACACAATATTTAAAATCAGTTAGTCCCCAAAAAGCAAGCTTGCTTAGTTCGGTAGGAATTAATTCCGTACAAGATTTGCTTTATTACTTCCCTTTCAAATATCTCGACAGAAGAAAGATTGTCAAATCAGATCAATTAAATCAATATTTATCAAAAGGCTTCGATGGCGAAGTGACTTTAATTGCATGTGTTGATTTCAAAGAAAGCTACTATTTTGGAAAGAAGCGTATGATGAAAGTTGTAATGAAAGATGACAAAGGTTTTTTTGATTTAGTGTGGTTTAGAGGAATTGAGTATTTTCAGCAGAAATTTATTGAGGGAGAATTCTATGCTATTTCGGGCAAACCGGTTTTAACCAAATATAATCACATCCAAATCGTTCATCCTGATTTTGATAAGCTCGACAATTCGGAAGCACAGGATTATTTACACACAGGCAGAATCATCCCATTTTATAGGATTCCCGAAAAGTTACGCAAAAACAAATTTGGTGACCTTAGCTTAAGAAAACTAATATTTCAAGTAGTTGAAAAATATTCAAATCTTGTTGAAGAAAGATTGCCGACTTCAATTATTAAACGATTCAATATTCTTGATATTAATTCAGCGATTAAGAACCTCCATTTTCCAAGTAGCAATGAAACTTTGGAAAAAGCATTGTACAGAATGAAGTTTGAAGAATTGTTTTTTTTCGAATTAATGATGGCAATCAGAAAACATAAAATTAAATATTTACTCAAAGGAAATTCATTTCAGGTTCATCCAAGGATAATTAATAAGCTACTTTCAAAATTTTCTTTTGAATTAACTCAATCACAGCTTGAAGTACTAAGTGAAATTCGAAAAGATTTAGAAAGCAGCCAACCGATGAACAGACTATTACAAGGTGATGTTGGTAGCGGTAAAACTGTTGTTGCTTTAATTTGCTTGTTAATCGTTTCAAATAATAACATGAAATCAGTGCTTTTAGTACCTACTGAAATTCTTGCACGACAACATTTTCAAACCATCACAAACTATTTGAAAGATTTTAATATAGAAATCATACTGATAATTGGTGGAATGCGCAAGAAAGAAAAAGATAATGTTTTTAATAAAATCAGCAATTCTAAAAATTGTATTGTAATTGGAACTCATGCATTATTTGAAGAAAATGTAAGAATAGATAATCTTGGATTAGTTGTAATTGATGAACAACATAAATTTGGTGTGCTGCAAAGATCAAAAGTTATCAGTAAAGGAAAATCCCCCGATGTTTTAATTATGACTGCTACACCAATTCCTCGGACACTTTCACTAACTGCATTTGGTGATTTAGATTTATCAATCATTAAAAAAGTGCCCTCAAACAGACAACAAGTAAAAACATTTTTGCGGAATGAAAAAGCTCTTGATAAAATTTATTCGTTTATAAAATCTCGAGTTGACAATGGCGAACAGGCATTTATTGTTTATCCTGCAATTGAAGAAAATGAAAACTCGGAATTGAAATCAGCAGAAAAATATTTTGTTGAATTATCACAATCTTATTTTAAAGATTACAAGTTGGCACTTTTGCATGGTAAAATGACAACAGAAAAGAAAGATGAAGTTATGAATAATTTCAAGAATAAAACATTTAACATTCTAATTTCTACAACTGTTATCGAAGTTGGTATTGATATACCGAATGCATCAGTAATATTAATAAACAACGCCGAAAGATTTGGATTGTCACAACTTCATCAAATGCGGGGAAGAGTAGGAAGAGGCGAAGCACAATCATATTGTATTTTAGTAACAAAACAGAGAATAGAAAAAAGAACTCCTGTTGACTTGGAGTTTAATTTTTTATCATCGCAACAAATTGAACAAAACAAAACACTGATTCGATTAAATTCGATTGAAAAACATTCTGATGGATTTAAACTTGCTGAAATTGATTTAAAACTACGAGGGCCGGGAGAAATACTTGGACTAAAACAATCGGGGATTCCAGAATTTATTTTTAGCGACTTAACGAAGGATCTTGAAATACTAGAAATTGCAAGAAGAGTAGCTTTTGAAATAATTGATAATGATCCACGATTATTGAACCCGCAAAATATTATTCTCAAAAAAATACTTGATGTTAATAATTGGGGAAAAGTTCCTTACTTCAGAGTTTGATAAAGCAATTTCTTACCTTTTTTTTAAAATAATTTTACAAAAAGTTTATAATTACTTGCAAATGAAATTTAAATAATTATATTTCAGTAAAATTTTTTGGAGTTTTTATAAAAACATTTTTACCAAATAAAAAATTAAGAGTAGCTCTTACATATAACTTAAAACCATCTGAAAATTCTTCCTTTTTCTCTAATAATTATCCTCAGTTTGCAGGTGATTTTGATAGGGGTGAAGATTATTATGCCGAGTGGGATGAATGGGAAACTATTAATGCTGTAAAAAATGCTTTAGAAAAATTTCACGAAGTGATTTTGATTGAAGCTGATATAAATGCTTACAAAAAATTTCTGGAGGAAAAACCGGACATTGTTTTTAATATTGCCGAAGGCAGTGTAGGATTAAGCCGCGAAGCTCAAATTCCATCGATACTTGATTTCTTAAACATTCCGTATACTGCAAGCGACCCTTTGACTCTTTCAATTTGTTTAAATAAAGCAAGGACAAAAGAAATTCTTTCTTATTACAAAATCCCAACAGCCCGATTTTCATTGGTGTATTCAACGAAAGAATTAATTGAATCAAACCTTGAGTTTCCAATTATTATTAAGCCTATTGCAGAAGGCTCTAGTAAGGGAGTTTTTGATTCTTCTCTTATTTATTCAGCAACGCAAGTTAATGGTTTTATTGATAAGTACATTAATGAGTATCGACAACCATTGATCGCTGAAGAGTTTCTACCAGGACGGGAATTTACAGTCGCATTAATGGGAAATGGAAATGAGTTGGAGGTTTTACCAATTGTCGAAATTAATTTTGCGGCTTTGCCAAAAGATATAAACCCAATATATTCCTATGAAGCAAAATGGATTTTTGACAGCCCTGAACATCAGTTGGACATGTATTTATGCCCTCCGGATATAGATTCAGACTTAGAAAGCAGAATCAAAAAAACATGCGTTGATACATTCAATGCATTAAATTGTAAGGATTGGAGTAGAATAGATATTAGGCTTGATAAGAATAATATTCCTAATGTCATTGAAGTAAATCCGTTACCTGGAATTCTGCCTGACCCTAAAAATAATTCATGCTATCCAAAGTCAGCAAGAGTTGCAGGATTGAATTACGATGATATGATTAATAATGTTTTGCACTTTGCTCTCAAGCGATATGGTATGTCATGATTAATAATTCAAGAATATTAATTTGTTATAACGAGCCATTTAGTTTTTATGAAAATTACTTGGGCAAGGAAAATACAGATAATGCAAAAATTGATTTGTCAGAAACTGAATTCAAAAATAATTTAGAAATCATTTCTGCTTTGTTATCAAATCATTTTAGCAGCGTTGAAACTTTTGGATTTACTTCCGACATCAATCGTGCAATCAATAAAATAGAATTATATTCTCCCGATGTCATTTTTAATTTCGTTGAATCAATTGAAGGCAATTCAAAGTATGAAATTTATGCAACCGGGTTGTTTGATCTTTTCGGGATTAAATATACTGGCAATAATCCATTATGCTTGGCTAATTGTCTATTCAAAGAAAGAACTAAACAG
>Ga0210044_10004322_pt1 | contig 19859 bp, 16 predicted proteins | sample CryGey13umfilter_2_FD_183959 | JGI IMG/M metagenome (GOLD analysis project Ga0210044, IMG submission 183959) | Groundwater microbial communities from aquifer in Utah, USA - Crystal Geyser 4/9/14 3 um filter (SPAdes) (version 2) | ecosystem: Environmental > Aquatic > Deep subsurface >... | reverse complement strand
CCCGGCAACGGATAAACTCCATCATTACCGAAGCCGAACTTACTCCCGACCCAATCTATTCTGGGAAACCTTTATGTGATAAGTGCATGGAATGCGTGAAGCACTGTCCTACCGATGCCTTCCGTAAAGAGGTAAAGAGAATCAATAAGATTGAAATTGGCGGAAAAATCTTTAAATTCCCGGATACCAATAAATGGCGCTGTGCCTGGGCGGAGAATTTTGCGCTGAGTTTAGACCTAAAAATTCCAGAGAAAGTGGATGAAAAGGTAATTTTGCATACGATGGAAAAGTATGGTCGGCGTGGGGGCGAGGCAGGAAGTTGCCTTAAATATTGTATGGTTCCAGAGAGGAGATACTATGACAATAAATATACCTCCGCTCCTCATAGAAGGAAAGAAAAATTAAATGTTTCTGCCAGGGAAATTGTCAACAAAATCAAAGAAATAGCCAAAGAGAATTCTATTGACCTTTTGGCTATCGGCAATAAAAGCGATTTCAAATCTCATCCACTTGTGCATCCAGAATTTCATCTGCCGGATGCCGAATCAATCATTTGCTTGGGGATAAAAGAGGCTAACGAAGAAAACCCTGATTTTAAAGGAGCAATCTTAAGGAGATTAAATTATGTAGAGTTTGAAATCGGTCATTATTTGGACATCATTGGCTATTCCGTCATTACCCGAACGGAAATAGCCGATGATTTGGTTGCTCGGCAATTAGGAGTTTATGAAGGCGATTTCTGTTTTACCACCGTCTTGATCAATGCTAAATTGCCTGAGATTGCCTGGAAAGTAAAGAAAGAGAAAAGAGCGAAGATAGAAAAGGAAGATTTAAGAAGATTCTCTAAAAAAAGAGGAGCAGATTTGGTAGGATTCTTTTCGCAAAAAAGATTTGAGGAATTTAAGAATAATATTCTTAAAACAAAACTACTTTCCCAAAAGGAAAATTTTTACATCGAGGACAAAGGATATATCTATGGACCCTACATTCCCGAAATAAAATCACCCCCCTCCTCTATCATAGGTGTAAACTTTTTGTATTTTTAGAGTATTAAAAGGAGTTAATTTACTACATGCTTAACCTGAATGTCTAATTACGTATATTCCTCCTGAAGATGGCATGATTAGTAAGTAGCGGAATTTCAAAGATAATAGAGTATAACATAATCTGACGCTCTTTGACAATTAGGAGGAGATAATTTTGAAATTTTAGTTGCGAGGAGCAATCTTGAAAGATTGGAGTATTTTTAGTTGGAGGATTAAAAGTAGTTACCAGAAAGAAAGAGAATTCGATACAGTCCCGTATTCCTGAACCTGTCAGGAACAGGTTTAATACGAGATCGCAGCTATCTGCCTATCTATGCTGTAGTCAAAATCTCTATCTCTTCAAATCTTCTCTCTACTTTATGTTGATAAAGAGAAGAAATATAAACAGAGGGTTGAATGACTTCAGTGGGAGCCCGTGGGAGAATCTCAAAGGTATTTCGTTTCTTATCTTTCAGATACTTTGTATTTATTTTGTTAGCCCTCTTAACATTTCTGACAACCTCTTTGAAGAACTTATCAAAATCAAAATCAGGATTAGAGAAGATCTTGGATAGATTCTTCTGTAAAGTAGAAGAGGTTGCCTCATAACTATACTTAAAGCTGAGCTCATAGAAAGGTACATGTAATTCATCGGCGGTTCTATGCATCGCCAAAATAGTGAGGATATAGGTGATAAAGGAAACATAGCTTTCAGCCAGGATGCCGTTATAGGTTCTCAACCAGATAGTTTTCAGGCCAAGGGTATTTTTGAGTGTATTGTAGAAAACTTCTATTTGCCAGCGGAGAGCATAAAGTCTATAAACAATTAAAGGGGTAAGTGAAGGAGAAAAGAGGTTGGTAATATAAAAGCGCCATTTTCCTTCATAGAGATTTCCAAGAAGACGCAGTGTCATGCCAGAAAATTGGGAAGATTGAGAGAATGTAACTTCGATATCTAACCAGTTACCCTTGATATGTTTGAGCACTTGAGAGAGCCTTTTACCGGTAAGAGATTTAACCATTTCTACATTTGGGAAGAAGGTAGGCTGGATGAATCCTGTGACAATGGGGTCAATTCCTGGGTGTTTAAGAGAGAAAAGGGTGAATATCTTTGCTGCTTGAAAACGAGCCGCCTGAAAAAGATCTTTGAAAAATTTGTTTAAGGTTATTGTGGTAGCATCATGAATATAAACCTCATTAAATTGTTTCATCCACTGCAAGGCTTCAGCATTATCTGGAGTCTGAAAATACCTCTCCACCAGATTATAGAAGATTTCTCTGAAAAATATCCAGGGAGTATTTTTGAGTTTTTTGCTAAAAGCCATCTTGGTAAGGGAAGTTTTCTTTCTTTTGGCCTTAATGGATCCACCTGCGACAATATAGGCGGTGCAAAGTTTAGAGAGGATGCCGTCTCGTTTTCCTTGAAGTATAATGAGCACAAAAGCTAAAGTCACATTGGTACCAATGTAATCGTGGAAGAATAGGGATAGATAGCACCTGTACTCTGGGCAATAGCAAGTAAAATTGGGGTAGAGAGAATTGTTTGAAAAATTTGCAGTTTTTCAGTTAATAGTTTTTCTTTATTCAATCGTTGCTCCTGGTATCCTAAAGGAGAAACTTTCTAAAGTCTTTCCTCAAAGGGTAAAGATAAATATCTTTTATTATTCCGTGAGAGAAATGTTTATGACCTTTTTTGGATGTCCCTTTGGTTTGACCAATATAGCTCCAATTGGCTGATTTGTAACAGGTTCCTTTGAAACGATCTCTTTCAACAAAAGTCTCCAGGAGATAGATAGGATGGCCATGAATATTCAACCAATCTGAGGGTAGAACCCTAACATTAGCTGCAAGAAGCTTGGAAGCTAAATGTTTTATTCTGACCCAGGGAAGAATTAAAAAGCGACTATTATTAACGATGAAACGTAGATTCTTTCGTTTTAACTGAAGGCAGACCAACCAATAAATTGGTCCCTGGATTTAATACTCCAGGTAGCAGAACCCCAGCCAAGACAGGCAATTGGCCGGTTTTCTAAATATGCGATATACTTTAGGTGAGAACCGATAATGAATCGGTAACCCTGGTAATGATATTTATGAACAAGATAATTCCAGAGAGATTCATCAGGAGATCTCTTAACAACCAGTTTAAGAGAAAGGCAGGGGTAATCTTTGATCTTTCCTAAAAGAGGTTCGGTAGAGATGGAAGTTTTTGGAGTAAAGATACGAGGAGTGCGATTCCGATTACGGTTATGGTAGTTGGCTCGAAGATATGGGGGAAGATTAATAAGCCCAGAACGAAAAAGAGAAAGAAGCAGGCTTCTACAAACGACATCTCTGGAGGATAGCCATTGGGTTGTCTCCAATTCCAAATTCGACAAAGTTCCTGGGAAATAAAGGTTCTACCTTTTTCCCAATGCTGATTGATCGTTTGGCGGATAAGAGCAAGATCACCTTCCTGTATAGTTCTACCATACAGAAAAAACCTTTTTTCTTCCATACATTATCGTTATACCACATTTTTAAAATGAAAGCCAGCGGGAAGGATTAATTTTAAAGAAATGATTTTGGGATGGAACTTATTAAGGTTGGATTATTCGGACTTTTTGATTTGGGGAGATGAGGAAATTTTTGTTAAATTTTGGCAAAAAGTTTACACCTATGGTTTACACCCCCTATGGCGTGAACTAAAGTTCACTGTTACCCCCTCTACTGCATAAGGGGGCTTCTCGTCGCCCCCTTACTGATTCCCCTCTTATAACCTGAAGTATTATAAAGAAGGTATAATTTCCTATGGGTTCAAGATTCTCGTTTAATGCGACACACGCATGACTGAATTGCGGTGAAAGAGTATTTACCAGGAAACTTATTTCATGCCACCATTGGCATATATCAACCAGAAGGCCAGGACAGAAAGGGAAGGGTCATCTGTTTTAAACTCGGTAAGTTTAATTTCTTCTCCTAAATTTCCCACAATCGGTTTATCAATAAATACTGGTTTGCCAAGTTTGTAAATATTCACTAAACCACGTCATATTTGTAGTGGCAGAGCTTGCTCTGCTATTGTAGGGGCTTGATTTATCAAGCCCGTTGTTCGGGTTCAATGAATTGAACCCCTACAATTAGAATTCTGGTAAATATTCAGCTCGTCAAAAAAAGAGCAAAGCAAGCTTTGCCACTACATAAATCAGGGTGTATTGTGTAGTGGTCGAGCTTGCTCGACTTTGTTCTTCTTTCTCTCTGTACTCTTTGCCTTAGCTCTGTGTTCTCTGTGGTTAGTTTTTTATGGGAGAAATTTGGACGTGGTTTGCTGAATATTTACCTAAGTTTTATCGCCGGCTCAGCTAATTCAAGATGTCTATCCCAGTTACATCCCTGAACAAAAACAATATCTACCGCTTGGGCAAGTTCTTCTACGCTATCATACCTTTTCTCTAAATTGAATTCCCTGATAAACTCTTCTATCTCTTCATCGGTTCTAAAGCCGTCATTGTAAATTCCGGTATATCTTGCCCGATTCTCTTTATGCAATATCCTGGCAAATGAGGCTGGATGCGAGGTATCAATATTTACCACCCCAATCTTTATCATCTTTTCATTATAATTTTATGCATCAAATTTTATTATCTCTCCGATAAAGTTATGATTTTACTGGTTCTGGCCGATTCTTCAGCCGCCAGGCAGGCCTCTACCGCGGCCAGGGATTCCTCGGGAGTGATGATGGTGGGTCTTTTACTTTCAAGGATACAGTTCACAAAGTAGGAGAGCTCCTCCCGAAGAGCGCCGGCTCGAACCCCATGAAGCATTGGCCAGTAGGTGGTATCTGGCGACCTCCAACCATTTTTATCACAGACAGAGAAATTGGGAGATCCTTCCTGAATATGGAGGGAGCCTTCTGTGCCAATAATCTCCATGCGCTCATCAATTTGGAATGGAGTTTTCTCCGGGAGAAACCAGACATTCTCACAGACCCCGACCGCTCCTGTATCAAATCGATACACTGTCCAGCCGATGTCTGGATTAGCCAATTTTCTAACGCTTACTGTATTGGCATATACCGTTTTAATTTTGGCTTTTGTGTACCAGAGCATCAGGTCGGTGTCGTGGACACCATCGCCAATGATCGGGCCAATTTTTCCCAGTACCCCTTTGCTCACAGTCGCCGGGATATTCCGCCTGGCATAGATGGAGACGATTTTGCCAATCGCCCCTTCCGAAATTTCTTTTTTGGCCATCGCATACCTGGGGTTAAAGCGGCAGATATGACCAACGATGAAGAAATGCTGCGTTGCTTTTGCTGCTTGGATAATCTCTTTGCATTCCTGGACCGTTGAGGCCATGGGCTTTTCAAGAAAGACATGTTTTCCGCTCTTCAAGGCCGCAAGGGTAGGAGCAAGGTGCTGGTTATACATCGTGGTGATACTTACCGCCTCTATTTCTTTATTGGCAAGTAGTTCATTATAGTCGGTGTAGGTATGGGGAACTCCATATTTGGCAGCGATCTCCTTCAATGGTTTAATTGAGCGTCGACACACACCCAATATCTTTACATTGGGCATCTTTGATAACACCTCAGCATGCTTTTCACCAAAGAACCCCAATCCGATAACTCCGTATCCTATTTTATCCATTTTTCCTCCTTATCAATTGGGCAAGGTTGCCTCCCAATATCTTCTCCTTCTCCTCTGAGGATATACCATGAAAAAAAGCATATCCACCTACATGCTCAATTATAATGGATAGGTTAGGGTGGTTGTTGGCTACATCTCTTCAAATTAGGAATCGTTCCCTCCTTTGCCCACCACTCCTGGCAGAGGTCTTCCGGATAGACATGGCAGTGATTAATAAATACCTTCATCTTCCCTTTTTTATTTTTTTCTCCAACTTTTCATTGATATCGTCCGGAGCATCTGCCGGCAGTTTAATACGCTTTCCAGTATAGGCGGACTGAAAGGCCGCCATAATTGCATCAAATCCCTTTAATGCGTTATCCAGGCAATTCAGATGCACCTTGCTTTCATTGTCCAGCCACTGTGCCATTGCGCGTGTAAATTCTCTCTGTCCTGGAATATCGTCTTCATTCCAGGAGGTTTTCTCCAGATACGGCTTGAGCATACTTTCAGATTGGTACCCCCAATCCCTGTTCTGGGTCCACCAGGCACGACCTTTTGCACCCCAGAAGTCAAGCTCACCATGCATCCAGAAATCTGTTTCACCCAATACGCCAACCGCATCTTCAGCATCCTCACAGTAAACAGTAATCTGCCCCGGAAAGAGAAAATTAATCATCATATTAGCCGGCGCAGGATGCCCATAGTCGTAACCATTCATCCCATATGCAGTTGCCCATACATAAGCAGGATATACATCATTGAGAAAATAGAGCACAAGATCTATCAAATGTGGTCCCCAGGAAAGGATATTCCCCTTAGCTACGCAACGAATAAAATAAATATCTCCTATCTTCCTTTCATCTAAAACCTTTTTAAGGTCCTGGCAACTCTTAAAATACCTTCTTTGCATATTCACAGCGATTTTAATACCTGTGCGTTGAACTGTTTCCTTAATCTTCCGAACCTGTATCTGATTTAAGGCTATCGGTTTTTCAACAATAATTCCCCTAACGCTAAATCGTGCTGCAGTTTCAATAGGCACTTCCCTGATAGCGGGAGGGGTGACAATATGAAGAATATCGGGATGCTCTTTCTCAAGCATTTCTTCGAAATCGGTATAGAGCGCAGGGATTTTAAACCTTTTGCCATATTCAATGAGCCTTGTCTCGTTTTTATCGCAAACAGCATTTAAGTGTATTTCATCTATTCCTTTGTATGCCTTAATGTGAGCTTCAGCTCTGGGACCACATCCTAAAATAACCGATTTATATTTTGCCATCGGGCTTATCCTTTATAATTATCTTTAACCAATATATTTGGTTGGATGGCGTTTTTTCCCTGATTCTCTAAACTCGATCGCATCATCGATGATTTTTGCAAGATCATATTTAGGGTTGTATCCGAGGATTGAGCGCGCTTTAGCAATGTTGTGTGTAAAATCGTAGAATTTATCATCCTCAAACTCTACGATGGGAAGGTTGAGTTTTTTTGAGATGTATTCGGCGGCAAAGCCATAACTGAAAGGCGATGGACCGGTAATTGTAAATGCCTGACCAATCGCAGATGGATTTCCTATGGCAAGGATGACTCCTTGAACTGCGTCCTTGATGCTCACGATATGGCGGATCCCCGGTTTTCCTCCGGGGTGAACAAGTTTTGCTATCGCATCAATATCCTTCTCGAAATAACTCTTTTGCTCGGGGCTTTTGGCAAGTTGTCTCCAGACAGGAACTCCAAAATTAGGCTCTCTTAATGTGATATGGCAGAGGAAATCGTCCTCATCATGCACCCAGGAGAAACGAAGAATAGTGATTGGTAATTTATATTGAATGATGTATTGCTCACACATCACCTCTTCAAGTACCTTAGAGAAAGCATAATATCCTGGATAAGCAGAATGGGGATAGGTCTCATCAATGGAATAAGGGTGAGGATAATAGAAAATACCTGCTCTCGCATCGGAACCGGCCTGGATGAACTGTCTTATATGACCACAGTTTTTGCTCTCATCAAGAAGATAGAATGTTCCATGAATATTCGTTTCCATAAACAGTTCCCTATTTTCTTTACAGTTTGCCAGATGAATAACCGCATCCATATCTAAAAGAGCTTTTCTGGCAAGTTGAGGGTCTCGGACATCCCCTTTCATTATCTCTACATCTTTGCACTCAAGAGGTTCTTCAAATTCAAGAGCTCGCACATGATACCCCACAGAGACAAGTTCCGGAAGAAGTGCGCGCCCTATCTTGCCGCTGGCACCGGTAACAAAAATATTTTTTATCTTCATTTTATTTTCTCCGAAATATTTTATCCATTGCATTTGAGATATCCACGGGAAGCTGCTCGGGATGGAATTTATAAGGGATGTATTCGGCGATGGCATATCCATCATAGCCAATTTCTTTAAAGGCTGCCATTACTTCCTTCCAGTTTACGTCGCCGTGTAAAAGCCCAACAAATCCATCCAGGGTTCCTACCGCTGTCCTGAAGTCCTTAAAATGCACCTTTTTGATTCTCTTTCCCAAGATTCTAATCCAATGCTCCGGATATCCATAAAGTAACACATTTCCCACATCAAAGTAAGCCTGCACATATTCTTCATTTATCTCGTCGATGAAATTCTTCATCTCTGTCGGAGAAAGTAGAAACTTATTCCAGACATTCTCCACTCCCAGATAGACCTGATGCTCTCTGGCAAATGGAGCCAGCTCTTTTAAAACCTCCTGTGACCTTTTATAGACAACATCATAGGGATAAACCTCGGTTGGTGCCAGCAAAACCGAACCGACCACTCCCGGAATTACCAAGACTGTATCTGCCTGTAAGATTGAGGCAATCTCCACGCTCTTTTTCACCACATCCTTTCCCTTTTTAGCAATAGTTTTGTCCCCACTGGTTAAGGGATATTTCCAGAGGAGCGCCGCAATAATGCTGGAGATTTCCAGACCGGTATCGGCAGCAAATTTCTTAATCTCCAGAAGTTCCTTTTCCTTGGAAGCAAGCGTGATTTCTCCTTCTGCCTCTAAATTTAACTCAATCCCTTCAAACCCAGTCTTTTTTGCTCTTTTTATGCAATCCCTTACATTTTTCTCTACAAAACCCCAGCGATTAATTCCTTTTTTCATCCCCCCTCCTATATTTTTAACCACAGATGACAGCATTGCTGTCATTGCGAAGGATTTATCCTGAAGCAATCTCATGAAGTGAGGGATTGCCACGTCGTCCGTTTAAACAGTGGACTCCTCGCAATGACTTCGTCACTTTTGCATTTTGAATTGATTCTTTATCTGCGTCCATCTGTGATTTCTGATTACAAATAAATCTCTTTGCCATTTTTCCTTGATTTTTCCCCCAGGACCAGCGCTTTAATTATTTCCAGAGTTTCCTCAAGCGGTATTGGCACCTTCCTTGTCTCTACCATCGTGACAAAATGTCTTAGCATCTCAGAATAGAAGTGGTCCGCATCTTTTGCTACGATTAACCTATAGCCTTTTGTTCCATAAAGATTGAGCTGGAAGAGAGGGGCAATCTCCTCATAAGCCGCCAGAACAAAATCGCGGCCATTTTTGTATCTGATAATTACGATATCCTCCTTTTTCTTCCCTACACTTCTTACCGATTTTATTCCTGGACCAATTATCGAATACAACAGTTCAAAGGCATGAATTCCATAAAAGACTAGCCCTCCCTGCCATTCCCGGCAAATGGCAAATCCGGTAAGGATATCTCCGATCTCGTCCTTTCCTTCCCGAACTTTTTCTGTTTCCTTGGCATAACGTAGGGCAGAGGCCGACATCATGGGAGCTTTATATTTTTTTGCCAGTTCTATAATGCTTTCTGCCTCTTTTATATCCGGAGAAAGGGGTTTATCAATGAAGGTAGGGATACCGGCTTTCAAAAAAGGAATTGCCCTTCTCTGATGCTTCATCGTGCAATCATCGGCGATAATTACTCCATCCACCTTTCCAATGATATCCTCCTTCTTCTTTACTACATTTCCAATACCACAAATTTTTGCCAATAATAAAGCATCTTTCCACTTTTCATCCCAGAGATGGGTAACCCTAACATTCTTAATTCTGGCATTATAAAGAGGAAAGTTATTTTTGGCCGCCAATTTTCTATCATACCCATTAAACATCTCAGAAAAACTCCTTGCATGATAAATCCCCGCTCCTCCAACCATCCCTATTTTAAACATAATTCTCTTCTCCTTCTCCCATTTAGCGAACCTAAAAGGTTCGCACTACTGTAGTTGCAGAGCTTGCTCTGCTTATGTCGAGCAAGCTCGACCACTACATCTTGAATGATTTGATAATTTGACAGAACCATTCTTATCAGTTATAATTATATCAATAACAATGAGATTAGACAAGAACCAGCGTAAAGAGTTAGCAAAGGTAATATATTAGCGTCAAAAAGTCCAAAAATTGGTAGAGCCTTACCAGGTCTATCCCGTTATTTGATACGTGGCCACCAGAGATTAAGGAATTTTTGTCACCGCCCAGGGGGCCACATACCAATAACCTTCCTGACTTCTGACGCTCAAGGTCTTCCGATTAACCCTGATTACGATGCCGGTAATTGCTTTGCTTTCCGACTGGAAACTGACCTTCTCCCCTATCTGAAATTCACCTAATTTCTCAGAAAGTTTCCCCTTCTCCAGTTCCCATATTCGTCTGGCAATTCTGTCGTGGAGTTCAACCAGTTCTTTTAGAGAAAGGTTTTCTATTCTATTATCCATACCCTTTATTATACCAGATTTTTTATCAGGAGGTAGGTGCCCTTATCTCTGGAGAACCTAAAATAAGGGAAAGAAGTAGCTCTTTGGGATCTTTGCCTTGTAATTTAGCGGTCTGAATCAAACTCATCATCACTGCATGCCTATCTGCTCCTTCCTTTGTTTTGTTGCCAAAGGAAAGTTTCCTTGAGATGACACTGGGACGTAGTTGCCTTTCGGCAAAGTTGTTAGTTGGCTCCACCTCTGGATGAGAAAGAAAGGTGAAGAGTTCATTCTTGTGCTGGATTAACCTTTTTCTTAAAGCCTCTGCCTTTTTATTTGTAAGTTTGACATTGGTCAAAGCGACAATCTTGTTTTCCAGTTTTTCCTTTGCGTTTTTTAAATCATTAATGGTACATTTGTTATTTTCATAATCATACTTGTAGTCCAGTGCTTCGCGTAAGATATTTTCTAAATTTACCGAGAAGGCAATTACTTCTGGGTTATTTGGATACAGAACGGTCAATTTATCTACATCCCGCAACAGATGCGCAATACATTTCTGTTTGGCACCTGCCTTCACTAAATTGTAGGCACCAAGGCAGTCAGAGACGATTATTCCTTTGTAGTTTTTACCTAAAATCCCTTCTGCTACTTGGTGATTGCGGTGCTTATCTATCTTATAAAGAGAGAGATCTTTGTTGCCAGCATGCCAGAGCCAATGGGGGTCTCCATTGATAGGCCAGCCAGTCTCATCGGTATAACTAACCGAAGATTTTTTTATCTTCTTTTCCAGTTCACTATATAAAGGTTCAGCTTTTTCTGCAACTTTCTTATCCATACCAATTAGAGCACCGGTAGTCAGAGGCAGATTAAAGATGTTAGTATAGATTCCTTCTATCTTCTCATAGGGGACACCAACACTATAGTGGATAAGGTTGCTGATTAAGATGGCATTTGGTCCGAGGTAACTCCTGGGGATTTCTCCTTCCCCTATTCCCTGGACTATTCTTCTACATTTAGGACACCAATACTTGTAGTGCCGGAATAGAGTGTTAAATTTTATAATGATCATATCCTCCTGGATATGGTTAGAGAAAGAGTTTTCTCCACGGATTCTCTTCACTTTTCCCTTACAGTGAGGGCAGTGTTTAAGATGAACCGATACTCTCCTGTCAGGCTCTTTTGGTTTTTCTCTGGTAATTCCTATATGACCAAAGGGAGCGCCAGGCTTCCCGGATTTCTTTTCCTTCTTTGCTGGTTTGTATATCTTTTCTCTTTCTTCTTTTGCCTCTGCTTTAAGGGCGGCGTTTTCTTCTTTTAATAAAACAATCTCCTTATTCTGTAACTTAATCTTTTCAGTAGCAAGGTTAAAGGTAATTTCCATTTCATCTATCCTGCTTCGGAGATAATTCCTCTCAGCTAATACCTTCTCTGGATTCTCAAAGTTTAAGTAAGGGCAAGCCTCTTTATCTGGACAATTCTTTTCCATTATTTTTTCTTCTCTTCTTTACGAAAAAGGGAAAGATTAAGTAAACCAATTTCTTTTAGAAGTTTTTTAGCTTCCTTATAATCAGAGACACCTCTTTTTGCCTGCTCCAATCTATTTCTTTGAATATAAAGGATCGCCGATCTTTTATCCTTTTCTTTCCAGGTAATCCGCCACATTGGTCCATGCAGAAAACCTCTGGCACATTTACAACTTGGCTTACCACAGGGTAAATAGACAGAGGAAAGATTTCCAAAGATGAGTTTTCTTTTCTTTATAAGTTCCGTTAGATCTTTCTTCTTTTTCCTTAAGACTGTTCTTTCCTCTTTTCCCATTCTTCTTTACTTATCTAATATGTTTTTATCACATATTAGAATATCATAAAGATATCAAGATGTCAAATGGATGGAGAAAAAAGAAAGAAAAAACAAAATATCAGTAGTGTGGCTCTATCGGGGAGGACTCTGGCTTATTTGACTTAGAGATAAAGAAGTGCTATGCTTTACTAGGTGAGGATTTGAGGAGTTTGGTAGGAATTACTTTTTGGCGCTAATATATTACTACCCATCTTTTGGAAGGGGGGGCGGATTTAAGAGCGGTGCAGGAACTATTGGGACATAGTTCTATTTCCACCACCCAGATTTATACCCATATTGAGAAAAGTAGATTAAAGGAAATTCACCACAAATACCACCCCCGGGGATAATTTTTTACAGAATAAACTAAATTAATTAAATGGATTTTCGAAAACATAATGAAGAGGTAAAAGAACTCTGGGATGACTATCATCATGGATGCAATCATAGGGTTCCTATTCTGATTAGTGCCGATGAACAGTTCAGGCTGCCTCTTTATGGTTGCACTTTCAAACAATACTATCAAGATGTGAAAATTCATATAGATGCCCAATTAAAGACAGAAAAGTGGATAAGGGAAAATGTCCTCCACGATGCGGAAATGGGATTGCCTGAATATTGGACCGTTAGCCCTTCGACTTGGATGGCAGAGAATGAATTTTTTGGCTCGGAAATAGTGATCCAGGAGGATGATTACTCCTGGGGGAAACCAATTCCCCTGTCCAAGAGGGAACTACTAAAGATGCTAAGAGAGATAAATGTAGAAGAAAGAATCAAGCAAAGTAAACTCTTCCAACAATATGAAGAGATGAAAAAATATATGCGGAATATGAAGTTCTGCGGAAGGCCAGTAAAGACCTCTTTCACGGTCGAATCCACACACGGAATATTTACCAAAGCAGCAGAGATTAGAGGACTTGAGCAACTTTGTATTGACTTTTACGAGGATCCGGACTTTGTAATAGAACTTCTTGAAATAATAACCGAATTAATTATCACCCGAATAAAGACCTGGAATGCCTTGCTCGGCTCAGACAATAGATATCCTACGGATAAGGAGTGGGGGTTGGCTGATGATAGTTTGACCTTAATTTCGGAAGAACATTACCGGAAGTTTGTTTTACCTTACCATCAAAAGATATATTCTGAAATGTCTAAGGGTAAAAGAAGCATCCATCTTTGCGGGAAGGTTCAACATCTATTTAAAACTCTTCACGATGAATTGGGGATAACCATCTTTAATGGTCCTGGTCCCCAGATTAATCTTTTACAAATGATAAATGAAATTAAGGAACCGATTGAGATTCAGGCTGAAGTGGCCCATGCAACGCTTCGGAGCTCCCAGAAAGAGATAGAGGAAACAATTTTATCAATGCTGAATGATGAAGTTAAAAAACGGGCAAAAATGTGGCTTTTGGGTTATCCTGGTAAAGAAAGTTCGCTTTCTAATCTTAAATTCTTCTATGAATGCGGAAAAAAATATGGGAAAATAAAAAGGGAAAAATGAAAGGAGCGAAAATGGAAAAGTTAGCGATAAAGGGAGGTAGGCCAATAAGGGAGAAAGGATTTCCTGCCTGGCCAATATTCGATGCAAGAGAGGAAAAAGCAATTTTAGAGGTTTTGAGAAGTGGTAAATGGTGGTATGGGGAGAAGGTGGCGGAATTTGAAAGAGAGTTTGCTGCTTTTCAGGATGCCAGATATGCTGTCTCCTGTACTAATGGCACGGCAGGATTAGAAATTTCTCTACTCTCTTTAGGAATTGGAGCCGGGGATGAAGTGATAGTTCCTCCCTATACCTTTGTCGCCACCGCCTCGGCTGTCCTCAAGGTAAATGCTATTCCCATCTTTGCCGATATCCAGTTGGAAACAGGAAATATTGACCCCGAGGATGTAGAAAAGAAGATCACCGACAAAACCAGAGCAATCATTCCGGTTCACTTTGGTGGGCTTCCCTGCGATATGGATGCTTTAGGTGACATTGCGCAAAAGCATCATCTAAAGATTATTGAGGATGCCTGCCATTCCTGGGGAAGTAAATGGAAAGGAAAAGGAACGGGAGCCATCGGAGATTGTGGAGTTTTCAGTTTTCAGATGAGCAAAAATATCACCGCAGGAGAAGGAGGAATCATCTTAACCGATAATGAAGGTATCGCAGATACAGCTAAAAGTTATACCAATTGTGGAAGGGGAAAGGATAAACCCTGGTATGAGCATTATCTTTTAGGAGGAAATTATCGTATGACCGAATTTTAGGCTACCATTCTTTTAGCTCAACTAACAAGACTAACTGAGCAGACAGAAAAAAGGGAAGAAAATGGTACCTATCTGGATGAAAAATTAAAGGATATGCCGGGCATAAGAATAATAAAAAGAGACAGCCGGGTAACCAGACGCTCTTATCATTTGTATATCTTTCGTTATATCGCAGAGGAGTTTAAAAACCTACCAAGAGAGAAATTTATTGAAGCATTAAAGACAGAAGGGATTCCGGTATCCTCCGGCTATCCCCATCCACTTTACAAAAATCCTTTATTCTTAAGAAAGGGAAGGGGTGCAAAATATTGTCCGGTTTCCTGTCCTTTCTATGGAAGGGAAATAGATTATACCAGGGTAAATTGTCAAAATTCAGAAAGGATTTGCCGGGAGGCTGTCTGGTTGATACATCCTGTACTTTTAGCCGAGAAGAAGGATATGGATGATATCGTGAAGGGAATTGAAAAGGTAAGGGAAAATCTAAAGGAGGTTCTATGAAGGCCGGAGTAGCAAAGGTCAATATAACTCCATCTGTAGGGATTGATCTTGCCGGATATGGAGCGAGAGAGAAAAGCTCCCAAGGTATTGCAGATAACCTATATTCAAAGGCTTTGGTCTTAGGCGATGGAGAGAAAAGCATCGCCATTGTTACCAATGACTTGATTGGCCTGGATGAAAAATCAATCGACAAAATTCGCAAGATCGCTGAAGAAAAAACCGGGATAAAAAGTAGCAACATCATGGTTTCTTCCTCGCACACCCATTCCGGTCCAACCACTATCTTCTTAAGAGGAATGGGAAAGATAGATATGGATTACCTTTCTCTTCTGGAAAAAACCATTGCTGGGGGAATATCCATCGCTTTCCAGAATATAAGAGAGGCATCTCTTGGAGCGGGTAGAGGAAAAATAAAGATAAATGTCAACCGAAGAGGAAGAACTCCGGAAAGGGAAATTCGTCTTCTTCCCAATCCAGAGGGAATAGTTGACGATGAGGTTGACGTAATCGTAATAAATGATCAAGAAAATAACCCCATCGCTACCTTAGTAAATTATGCCTGTCATGCTGTAGTATTAGGACCTGAAAATCTGCTAATTTCTGCCGATTATCCTGGAGCAACGCAAAGATTTATAGAAAAGAAAAAGGGTGGAATAGCTCTCTTTACCAATGGGTGCTGTGGAGATTTGAACCCGATTATCCATTCCGGGAACCTTCAGGATGTGGAAAAATTGGGAGTTTTACTTGGAAAAGAGGTTCTGAAAGTATCCGAAGCTATTTCTACCTCTTCAGAAGTTAAATTCAAAATGCTCTCTGAAAAGATACTTCTTCCCCTGCAAGGGTTCCCTTCTTTAGAGAAGATGGAAGGGATCCTGAAAGAGAAGAACAAAGAATTAGAAAAGATAAAAAGAAGAAAACATACCTTCTCCGAATTTAATGTAGCCAAGGCTATGTTTGAATGGGCAAGAGATAGCCTAAAAGCAATTAAGGAGAAAAAAACTCCCAGAAATATAGAGATTGAAATACAGGTCTTTGCCTTTGATAGAGGAATTCTTATCGGTCTTCCTGGAGAAGTTTTCTGTGAGATAGGCCTGAAGATAAAAGAAAAATCCCCCTTTAATTATACCTTTATTTTTGGCTATACCAATGGAGAGATCGGGTATATTCCTACTAAGGAAGCATTTAGTCAGGGAGGATATGAGGTGAATGGTGCTCCTAAATGGTATGGAATTTCATTTTTAAGCCCGAAGGTAGAAGAGATTTTGATAGAGGAAGTGTTAAAATTGACAAAGAAATTAAGTAATATATTAGCGTCAAAAAGTCCAAAAATTGGTAGAGCCTTACCAGGTCTATCCCGTTATTTGATACGTGGCCACCAGAGATTAAGGAATTTTTGTCACCGCCCAGGGGGCCACATACCAATAACCTTCCTGACTTCTGACGCTCAAGGTCTTCCGATTAACCCTGATTACGATGCCGGTAATTGCTTTGCTTTCCGACTGGAAACTGACCTTCTCCCCTATCTGAAATTCACCTAATTTCTCAGAAAGTTTCCCCTTCTCCAGTTCCCATATTCGTCTGGCAATTCTGTCGTGGAGTTCAACCAGTTCTTTTAGAGAAAGGTTTTCTATTCTATTATCCATACCCTTTATTATACCAGATTTTTTATCAGGAGGTAGGTGCCCTTATCTCTGGAGAACCTAAAATAAGGGAAAGAAGTAGCTCTTTGGGATCTTTGCCTTGTAATTTAGCGGTCTGAATCAAACTCATCATCACTGCATGCCTATCTGCTCCTTCCTTTGTTTTGTTGCCAAAGGAAAGTTTCCTTGAGATGACACTGGGACGTAGTTGCCTTTCGGCAAAGTTGTTAGTTGGCTCCACCTCTGGATGAGAAAGAAAGGTGAAGAGTTCATTCTTGTGCTGGATTAACCTTTTTCTTAAAGCCTCTGCCTTTTTATTTGTAAGTTTGACATTGGTCAAAGCGACAATCTTGTTTTCCAGTTTTTCCTTTGCGTTTTTTAAATCATTAATGGTACATTTGTTATTTTCATAATCATACTTGTAGTCCAGTGCTTCGCGTAAGATATTTTCTAAATTTACCGAGAAGGCAATTACTTCTGGGTTATTTGGATACAGAACGGTCAATTTATCTACATCCCGCAACAGATGCGCAATACATTTCTGTTTGGCACCTGCCTTCACTAAATTGTAGGCACCAAGGCAGTCAGAGACGATTATTCCTTTGTAGTTTTTACCTAAAATCCCTTCTGCTACTTGGTGATTGCGGTGCTTATCTATCTTATAAAGAGAGAGATCTTTGTTGCCAGCATGCCAGAGCCAATGGGGGTCTCCATTGATAGGCCAGCCAGTCTCATCGGTATAACTAACCGAAGATTTTTTTATCTTCTTTTCCAGTTCACTATATAAAGGTTCAGCTTTTTCTGCAACTTTCTTATCCATACCAATTAGAGCACCGGTAGTCAGAGGCAGATTAAAGATGTTAGTATAGATTCCTTCTATCTTCTCATAGGGGACACCAACACTATAGTGGATAAGGTTGCTGATTAAGATGGCATTTGGTCCGAGGTAACTCCTGGGGATTTCTCCTTCCCCTATTCCCTGGACTATTCTTCTACATTTAGGACACCAATACTTGTAGTGCCGGAATAGAGTGTTAAATTTTATAATGATCATATCCTCCTGGATATGGTTAGAGAAAGAGTTTTCTCCACGGATTCTCTTCACTTTTCCCTTACAGTGAGGGCAGTGTTTAAGATGAACCGATACTCTCCTGTCAGGCTCTTTTGGTTTTTCTCTGGTAATTCCTATATGACCAAAGGGAGCGCCAGGCTTCCCGGATTTCTTTTCCTTCTTTGCTGGTTTGTATATCTTTTCTCTTTCTTCTTTTGCCTCTGCTTTAAGGGCGGCGTTTTCTTCTTTTAATAAAACAATCTCCTTATTCTGTAACTTAATCTTTTCAGTAGCAAGGTTAAAGGTAATTTCCATTTCATCTATCCTGCTTCGGAGATAATTCCTCTCAGCTAATACCTTCTCTGGATTCTCAAAGTTTAAGTAAGGGCAAGCCTCTTTATCTGGACAATTCTTTTCCATTATTTTTTCTTCTCTTCTTTACGAAAAAGGGAAAGATTAAGTAAACCAATTTCTTTTAGAAGTTTTTTAGCTTCCTTATAATCAGAGACACCTCTTTTTGCCTGCTCCAATCTATTTCTTTGAATATAAAGGATCGCCGATCTTTTATCCTTTTCTTTCCAGGTAATCCGCCACATTGGTCCATGCAGAAAACCTCTGGCACATTTACAACTTGGCTTACCACAGGGTAAATAGACAGAGGAAAGATTTCCAAAGATGAGTTTTCTTTTCTTTATAAGTTCCGTTAGATCTTTCTTCTTTTTCCTTAAGACTGTTCTTTCCTCTTTTCCCATTCTTCTTTACTTATCTAATATGTTTTTATCACATATTAGAATATCATAAAGATATCAAGATGTCAAATGGATGGAGAAAAAAGAAAGAAAAAACAAAATATCAGTAGTGTGGCTCTATCGGGGAGGACTCTGGCTTATTTGACTTAGTGGTCTATTTCATAAATTGTGTTACGTATTTTATGCTATGCATAGACATTCGCCAAAGATTCAGTGGCGGATTGGAGCATTACCGGTTGATATTGATCAATGATATGGTCACTAACAAGTTTAATTCTTTCTTTAAGGTCTTTACGAGTAAATTTCCAATTAAAAGAACGAGCAATCTCTTGATATCGGGTTTGAAAATCCAGCAGACGTTTTTCTACCGCTTGAAGGTTTGGAAAATCATTGGGCGTCAGAACCTTTCTCTGGATAATAGAAAAATAGATTTCAATCTGGTTAAGCCAACTGGCATGGGTGGGTAAATGAACAGCAATAGCATTTGGCCATTTCTCTTGGAGACGAGCAACGAAGGGTTTTCCTCGATGAGAAGAACCATTGTCTATAATCCAAAAGACTCTATTGGCTGTTTTATAGGGTGGCTGTGACATTACCTGCTTCACCAGTTGATTGAATGGTTTAATTCCAGTCTTGGCTTCACAGCGACCAAAAATTCTTGCTCTGTGAACATCCCAGGCAGCAAGATAAGCCCATGCACCACCACGAATATACTCGTGTTCCACTCTCATTGGTTCTCCCAAAGAGGGAGGGGAAGTTAAATGTTTGCGAATTCTGGCCTGGATACTGGTTTTCTCATCAGCAGAGATGACGTAATCATTTTCTCCCAGGGATTGGCCTTCCCATTGCTTGACATAGAGATCAAGCACATTACCAGCTTTTTCAATGAATTTCGGGTCTCTGGGATAGATCCAGGATCTATGAAACCAGGGGCGAATAGCGTCTTCATGCAACCATCGCCAGACGCTGGAATCGCTTACTGAAGGAACAATGGCTTCTGAAATTACTTCTCGGACAATTTCAGTGATAGAAAACCGGCTTAGGGGGATACCGCGCTCTGCCGGAAGTTGGCAGGCAAGTGCTTTTATTTGTGCTATCTCTTCAGAGGGAAAAAAAGAATGGCCTGCCATGTCTTGGTTTATCCACAAGCCCTTGTTTTCGTTTATAGAAAAAACGTTTACGCCACTTACTGACTGTTTTTCTGGGAAGATTAACTTTTTCACCAATTTCCTTGTTCTCTTTGCCTTGTGCAGCAAGAAGAATTACTTGTGCTCTAATTACATTCTTGTAAGGTGCCGTATATTTTCTGGACAGAGATATGAAATGCTCTCGCTCTTTACTGGTCAAAACAATTTCAAACGGACTCTTTCTTGGCATAATATCCCCCTTTCTTACAGGAGATATCATACCAGAATTTCAGTTAAAAGTCAACAAATAATACGTAACATTAATTATGAAAATGCCTACT
>Ga0210044_10004318_pt1 | contig 19867 bp, 31 predicted proteins | sample CryGey13umfilter_2_FD_183959 | JGI IMG/M metagenome (GOLD analysis project Ga0210044, IMG submission 183959) | Groundwater microbial communities from aquifer in Utah, USA - Crystal Geyser 4/9/14 3 um filter (SPAdes) (version 2) | ecosystem: Environmental > Aquatic > Deep subsurface >... | reverse complement strand
GTACTTGCCGTGCAAGTCACTGCTATGTAGAACTCGCATGTTCTTGCTTCCTCATGGCTACGCAGTGGGTTTAGCCTCTGAAACAGCTACTTCCCTGTACGGTGATAGGAACACCATTGTTCCTTAGGGAGATCCCTACGGCAGTCGTTGAATTGCCCGCCAATGTAGTACCCCTCTGCATCAGCGCAATATCCAGCATAACCCCCTGAGGTTGACCGTTCCAAAGATCGGCGGCTGCTTTTGGGCATGGGGCGAATAAATTCTCCCTTTACCGCAGACCAAGCCACAGGATGTCGCTCCTTGCAGGCATGGCAGAAGGGTTGCCCCTTTTCATCCTTCTTTTCCCAGAAGTCAAAATGGCCACAGTCTCGAAACTCGGGTGCAACCCAATTCTCGGGTACTGAGGGGGCAACCCACTTTGGGGGTTCTGGGGGGGCAACCCACTTTGGGGGTTCTGGGGGGGCTGGTGGCTTTGGAGGTGCAGGAGGTGCGCTTAGGATTAAGGCTGCCAGATCCACCTTGGGCTTCGGTGGGGCTTTTTCAGGAGGGTTCTTCTTGGTTTCGGGCAAAGCCTTGGGCTTGTCCTTCTTAGCCGCAGGGGGTGCGTTGAACCCAAAGAGGTCCTCAAAGAGGTTGTCTACATCCACACTAGTCATGGCCACTCTCCTAGTCTGCCCAGACCTCGTCTGGGCTGTCAATCACCGAGGGCATCCCAAAGGTTCAGACCTCACACATCACACATCCTGCTCTTCCTCTTCAATGATGGTCTCGGTGGTACCATCCTCCATCTCGAGATGGGTCTCCAACATGGTTGGTGGTTGTGATGATGTTACTACGCATACCCCTCTTGTTTTTGAAACACCCAAGGGATTTTTCCCTAGTCAGGTTTCAAACCTCTGTGGCAAGCGTACTCCTTATGTGAAGGGGATGGTTACATCACCGGGGAATACTATATGGTGAGCATCTACAGGGCTGACGAAGAAGACTAGGAAACAGCCTTCACTAGTTCTGCTACCGCCCTCTTCCATTTGGGCATTGCATGTTGGTGCAGTGTCCTTAGGAATGGGTCAGGGGTGAAATACTTGGTGAAGCTGTAGTCTGCATCAGTAGACTTAGGCTTGCCTACTGAGGACGAATAGATGCGAATGGCTGTATTGAGATCAAGCTTGGGTGACTTGCCCCAATCTTGCTTGAAATTTGTGATGCTGTCTGCCAGCTTTGTGTAGAACTCAATGTCATCCATGCTATGAAAGTCAAAATCACGGATGTTCAGGCCTTGTTGGCGCAACTTGGTCTGAACTTCTTGGACTTCTCTGGCATCGAACCCAGGGTGCCTTGGGGACATTGTCTGGTTGTATTGCGGTGTGCGGATCTTCTTGGAGGCCAGGCCCCGCTTCGAATTCGTAATCAAGCATCCACTGCAGATAGCTCTGGGCGAAATGCTGTAGCTCATGGCGGATTGTATTTTGCAACTCCTGTATAGCGGCTTCGCGAAAACTACTTGGAGCCAAGAGGCTGATCGTATGGTGTATGGAGTCCCAATGACCACCCAAGCCCTTGGCGAGGTTTGTGCTCAACACCACCTTGACTGTTTGCCATTCGGCTTGAGGATTGGCAATGCGTTCCCGATATATATCAATAAGTTTCTTGTAGAAATCCGCTGGGATCTTGTCCTTGCCTCGCTCTATTTGATCGAGTAGGCTTTGGGATTTAGCTCGGATCCGATCTTCTACCTTAGCCTTTGTATCAGGTGTCCAATAGTCCCACCCATTGAGATCAACTTGAAAGTTGTGGGTCGCTTTTTGATCAAGGGCGACCACCCCAGACGCAAGGTATCCACGGGCCTTGGAAAGCAAGGCTTGGATTTCGGCCTTCTGTTGCCTAACCCACTGAGTATTCTCTTGAAGCGTTCGTTCAGCACGTCCTCGGGCAGAGGCTACCGCTGAGAGCGACTTGGCTTCAAGAGCTTGCTTCGATTCAGGGGTGAGCTTTTGAAATTCTTTGATGCTCCACCGCCCTCCTGGATGTCCAAAGACCCACAATGCTTCGTAGAATGCGCTGTAGGCCTTCCAGGAGGCCGGGTTCTTCTCAAAGGTCGCGAAGGCCACCTCTGCCTCTGCCAGCCTCCCCTGAAGGTTCTGAGTGGATTCAGACACCCCCCCTAGCAACGCCTCTAGGCGGGAGACCTCTGCCCCTGCCACAGAGGCCAAAACCCATGTGGTGATCTCATCCACCATTTTGGGTGGGGCTTGGAGGATACCGGCAATGACAAGGCGTAGGTCCATGTGTTAACTCCTAAAGGTGGCGTCAAAAACTAATGCGGACTAAACTCCCCGCAGGAGGGCTGGAGCACACACCTCTTTCGCCTGGAATGTCCTCAATCCTTTACTCCCGGTTACGCCAAGCCTTCTGGATGGTGGGGGTGATCTTCTTCACCGTCTCCACAGCGTCCACAAGCTCGTACTTCTCAAGGATCTCTACAAGGGCCAAGAGGAGGTCCTCTGGGTTGAATTTGTTGAAGGCTTCATGGGAGATAGAAGCAAGGTGGCTATACTGCTCACCTTCACCATCAATGGTGTACCCCATGATATGCTCTAGGGCAAACTGGATGCTAAACCCATAGGGAGTCCAGAGACGTGGATCAAAAGGCTCCACCTTGACATTGCCCTTGTTGTAAAGCTTCTGGGTCTCTCCCTCTAGCTTTGACACGGCCTTAAAAAACTCCTTCTCAAGGTTCATGTGCCCTGCGGCTCGTTGAGCAAGAGCCTTCAGGCGGGTGAGTTCCTTGAGGAGATCTGAAAACTCTGGAGCGTTTTCCAGTGAACGGATGCTCTTGTCCAAATCCTTGAGGATAGTGGGAAGAGCTTCCTTGTCCAAAGCCGCCACAAACCCCCCATCGGAGGAAGCAAAGTGTAGGTTGCCACTGTACTGGGCAACAAGACCCTTGGCAAGGTGCTCAAAGAAGTGATTGACATCCCCATTGTGGAAGTCAATCTTCCTCAGCGTGTCTTCAATCTTCTTGCGCTCACCTCCAGAGGTCTGGGCAATGGCTTCTACTACGACCCCATTGGGAACAGAATGAGACATCCCGTTCTTGTCCATGAGGTCAAAGATCTTGTTGGGGATCTTCTTCTCAGCAAAGAAGAGGTTGAGATAGCTCTTGGCTGGGAAGAGTTTAGCCCAACCAGAATCCGCTTCCTTACCCCGTGGTAGGGCGGGGTTGGTGTCCTTCCCATAGTCAGGCATGGTCTGAAGGAACCGATCGGTGACACTTGAAATAGTCCGGCCCATGGAAGGTCCCTGAGTGGCAGGTTTTTAATTTGCGTAGGCTACTACATCATACTTCGAGAGGGGTTCTTCAACTGAGCCCGCACCTGCAGCCACAACACGACCAAAGATCGCATCCATGTTGCCACGGTCATTTCGAAAGTTGACCTCGAAAGACCAGACCTTTCGCACGGGCACACCCTTCTCCTTCTCGTACTGAGAGAAGGTGATCGCATAGGGGATGTCTGCCTTTTCGAATTCCTTCCAGATAGCATGGATGGGGTGCCAGTACTCGTCATGGAAGAAACCCTTGAGGTGGACTTTGTCAATCACATGGTTGACAAGCTTCACAGCCTTACTGCGAGGCATCCCATCCAAAGCCGATTCGACTTGTGACAGGCTTTCCAAATGGCGAAAGGCTACACGGGTGCTACTAGGGCTCATGTCCTAATCCATTGCACAATAGGAGTGAAAACCAATGCCAGCCTTCTCCATTGCGTTGAGGACTTGCTCAAAGGTCATCCTCTCAAAGGCGGACACTGTCTTCCCTCGCTTGCCCGCATTGGTGAGATCCCATACCCAGATGGCTGTCTGGTATCGGTGGACTCGGACATTGGACTTACTCAACTCGACCGTGTCCCCTACGGACAAGCGACTAGCTTGCACTGCGTGCAGCAGAGCGGGGCGTAGAGCTTCATTCGACGAAGCCAAGCGAAGAGCCGCTTGGGTAAGGGAGGCACCCTTACCTGTCAAGTAGCTGTCCACATCCATCTTGCAATGGTCATCATTACGGTACTTGCAGTAGATGGACCATGCAGTGGCCCAGACACGAGCTTCATTGTAGTCTGGATTCCCTTCGCGGACCTTGTCCGCGTATTCTTCGACTTTCTTGGGTCGGGTTTTGGGCATAGGGGCTCCTATTATACCTATTGCTCTTGAAGAATAGACTATCTATTGTGGATCCTCACAAGAGCACAGGACGCGCTCATTGCAGGCCTTCTCTACCGCTTGGGCACGTTCAGCTTGAGCCCCAGACCGCGCAAGGTTGGAAAAGCTGAGTAGAACGAGGACCAGACAAACAAGGGGCATGGCCAAAGAAAGCTTATCGCCAGTGGCGCTCAACATGCATACTCCAAATTGCTCCCCTAGTACGCACCATTTATTCGCCTTGAAACCTTCTAGGTGGGGGGATAATGGGTCTCCAGCCAATCCTTGTCTCCCAAGTGGCCCCTGAGATCCTCCAGAGGGCCAACGTTCCTCTGGTCGTCCAAAACCTGCATCTCAAGGTTCCCACCATCATAGGCTTTGAGCACGTCAAAGGACAAATTGAAGAGCACATTATTCGAGTAGTCTCCAAAGACCGCCCTCACGATAGGGATCACGTCAGAGATGAAAATGTGCCCCTGTTCTTTGGCAAGGGCATTACACCTAGGGCGTGCTTGCGCAAAAAAAAAGCTCTTCCCAAGCCTGCTAGGCCGCAGATTTGGATGGGAAATTTTCTTCGAATTCCTTGATTAGCAAGGGCTTCAGTCCAACAAGTCAGCAAGCCAACTTTCCTTGTTGGCTTGGATGTCTTCGCTGTTTGATTCTGCCCGAAGACGGAGAATCTCCAGATCGAAGGCTGTCAGAAGCCAACAAACCTTCTGCGCCTCCCCCTGCACCATGACCGCCAGGTAGTCTTGGGCAGCACCAAACTTGCGCTTCTTATTGTCCACATAGGCAATCACACCTCGCTTGAGGTTGGGCCAGTCTTCTTGGTTGAGAAGGCCACGGGTAGAGAAGCGATCCACTTCGTCATCGGTCACTAACCAGTACTCCTCACCATTCTCTCCTCGCCCCTTGGAAGCCACCTTCACGAATTGGTAGTGGTCCTGTGACCCAAACCGATGGCCGATGTTCCCCACTTGCTTTAGAATGCCTAGTGCCATAGATGCCTCCTTTAAGATTTCCGTTCTATCCTACCCATGCTTGGAAAGCAAAGGTTTCAAGACTCCCCAAGATTGCGTACTAGAGGAGCACAAGGAGTCTGCCAATGTCTGCCAAGGAAACCACGTCCTACCTCGTCCTGTGGACCATGGCCCTTTTCATGGGCCTGAGCTGGGACCACCTTTGGGTTCAACCCCATGACGAGTTTATGGGGCAGATGATGGATTGCGTGGGCAATGGTGGGCAGATGGAATACAACGCTTGTGTTGCTGAGACTCTAACCCCCTAAGGAAAAAATGCACAACGACCAGAAGCGAATCCAAGAGTGCCTCCTCCCTTTGCTTGAAGCAAAGGTGGCAAGTAACAAGCCTGAGGATGTGCGAGACTGTACGATCTTCAATCGCTTGTACACCCAAGGTCCGGATCCCCTATTTCTCATGGGCACATGCCCCGAAGAATTCACCCTTCTTTGCACAGCACTTGAACTGGATGAAGAGGTTGGGAGGAAGGCCATCGAAGACGCCCATGTGCAGGGTCCTGGGTGCCTCCTTGAAGGCAGGGGTTTGCCTCAAACCTTTACGCATGACTTGGCTACCTACCAACAGGAATCTCTGCGAAAGGAAGCTCTGTGGCTGATCCTTGCCTCGTGCGCAATCTGTACCGAGGAAGGTTATGCTAAGGGCGACACCCTTCTCAGCCGCATCCAAGTGGCAAACCGTGCCGTGGTCTCTTTCTCTAAGGCCGTGGTCTCTCTCACCCCCTTGAAGGCGATGATCCGAGCTACGGAAGTGCTCATATACTTCAATGAATCGACCCAGTTCACGTATGATGAGCAGGGGCGGCCTCATGGAGTCGAGGATCATTCCTTCTACATTGGCTACAAGAAGGGACATAAGGCCGTAGCTGTCCAGACCAGCGGTCCACTGTTCTGGGGCACCACGCCTGACACCTCCCTTGCGGAGCAGGGGATCCAGGTGGACAAGGAGATCAGCCCTCAGTTCGGGCTGGTGTTTGCCCCACAATAGGTGCCTTATTCAAGAGGCTTCCTATGAAAACAAGCAGTCAACGCGTAGCACATCGGTGGATCCTCTCCTCCGATGTTACCTCTGAATACCTCCAGAAAGCCATTCAGGCTCTGCAAGAGGACCCCAAAGGATGGGGGGCAGATAGTCCTGCCCTTCGTGCCCTAAATGGTCTCGTGAGAGGGTTGTCCTTTGGCAACATCGAACCGTTCCCTGTGCAGGAATTGGCTCAGTACCTAGAGGACAGGGGTGTAGATGAGCAAGAGCTGGCCCTTGTTCGGGGTGTCTCTGCACCCAAGACCCGCAAGAGGACCGAGAAGCCTTTTCGGGATTCCATGCGAGAATTTGAGGACCAAACGGGCAAGTCCACACGGCTCATAGACATTGACCTGTCGGACACAAAGTATGCCCAGACAATGGCAGACATCCTTAAGGCCATCAAAAAGATACCCCTGGAGGCCCGCAAAGTATGGGACAGACAGGTGAAGAAGGTGGTGTTGCGGGGGTCCTCTAGAGGATCCGAGTCCGCATCCTGGGGTGTGGGTGGGCAAGTCTCTTTTGCAATCCAGAAGAAGGAGACGCCTCAAGCATGGCTTGAGTACCTCACACATGAGCTTGGGCACGGGATGGAGGAACACCTACATCTGACCGTGACGGCTTGGGATGACACGCCCTATGGACAGCCTCCCTTTGTATCTGACTATGCATCCGTAAATGCCACAGAGGATTTTGCGGAGTCCTTTCGGGCATTTCTACTCGAGCCCCGTCTGTTGAAGCAAAAAGCCCCAGATAAATTCTGGGACATGAAGATCCGCTTATCCTAGCAAACAAGCCACCCTTATGTTCCTATCGCACAAAGGTAGTATGGCACCTACCCTGTCACATCGTGTAGCTGCAGCTTGGCTCCTCCAACAGGAGTCCAAGCGCATACTCTCCACACCCCTCCCACGATTGGCTCGGCGTAACAGGAGAGCCGCCCTTGTGCGTGCGGAGATGACAGAAGAGGTGCTGAATGCTTTCGCGGCATCCTCTATCGACTTGGTGGTTGCACGCCCCCACCTTGCTTCTTCCATAGGGGCAAGGCTCAAAGACCTGTGGAACACCTTCCAGCAATACCCCCAGGCTTGGTCCTCCTTCAAGAAGATGCTTGGGATACATGGGAGATCTTGGGCCAATCTGGCACGAGAACTCCCTTCCAAAATCAAAGGCTTTATGGCAGAGGGCAAAAAGCAACTTGTAAGTATTGCTTACCAGTTGCTCCATCAAATGCCAGCCCTCCGCATGTACTTGGATGCTGCTGCCAAGATGCCTGCACTAGGCACAATGCTTCAGAAAGCCTTGGAGAAGATGCCCCCTGCACTTGTGGGGGTAATCCTCTCCGTAGGGACTAAGGCTAAGTCTGTAGCGGCATGGCTAGATGAAACCCTCAAGAAGCACCCTATACTCAAGGGTATTGGAATCCTCGCCTCCGCAGCAATCTTTGCTTTTGTTTGGTTCAACGTCGTTGAAGTCTCGTGGGACATCCCTGAGATTATTCGAGGGTTCTCAGGTGGATACTCCTTCAGGGAGTTACTCCACTCCCTGCCTGAATCCGCAGTGGGGTTTCTTATACGCATCCTTTTCCCAGGTATTCCTGGGGGGATGCTTTGGAATGTCTACCTCCCCATCACTGTGGCCCTACGCCTTGCATGGTTACAGCAGCAAGGTTTGCTGGATTGGAATGGTGGTGACGCCAAAATCCTATGGGAAAAGATCCCCTAGACCTTCCAGCACATATTTGCACAGACCTGATTTCCCTTCTTTGAGATATAGGTGGGGGCACCACACTTACCACAGCGGGGGTTGGTGTAGGCTGCTCGCCACATATCACGCATGGCTTCTAGCATAGCCTGCGTGACCTTTTCAGTCTTACCATAGCAGATTCGGGTGACAGTGGTCGCCAAGACCGTCTTGGGCCCCCGTGAGCTATTGTAGATGAGGAGGACAGCGATGGGCCGCTTGTTGCTCGTCACCATGTCCTTCTCTATTGTGATCTTAACCAAGACCCGTAGATCTTCAACCACAGGACGGGTGAACGTTCTCTGGGACTCCCCCCATGACGGTTGAAACTCTTCGTAAAACCCTGCACCTAGCAAGGTGGCTTCAATGTCCGAAGCCAATTTTTTGCGGAAAATCTCTTTTGCCATGGTTAGGTCTCCTAGGATAGGACGCAATATCCCTTGGCCCTGAAACCCACAATCGGTTATTGGGCCTCAAGTCGCAGGAGTTAGGATGTTGCTTTGGGATGTCTATCAGGAACAAGCTGCACGAACCATCCGTACAGACCAGCCTTTGGATTTGCAGTTGGCAGTCCTAGCCTTAGGTCTTGGTGGGGAAGTAGGGGAGGTGTCCTATGCGGTAAAGCATGATGTGGCTAGCCTGTCTAATGAGATCGGGGACGTCCTATGGTACATCTCGGCGATCTGCAAGTTCCTGCAAATCCCCTTGAGTCAACTGTCAGGATCAAAGAGCTTTGATGACCTTGGTGTCTTGGCTTATGATTGGATCTACACGTCTGATTTCTTAGAAGACGAGTTCATCAGACCCACTCTCATGATCTCCGATCACATCAAAAAGATCGTGGGACATGGGCATGCCCTGAATGCCCCTTTGCTAGAGCGAAAATTGCAGGACATCACGGCTGCTATTGCCACACTCTGTGAAGTGCATGGTCTAGATCTAGAACAGGTCGCTCTTGCCAACATCGCAAAGCTCATTACAAGATATCCGCAAGGCTTCTCCGAGGAATCTTCCCGCAATCGGGTATAGGGTGTCATGGAAGCCAAAGTCCATTTTGGCATACTCCCCTAGACAGCCATGGGGGTTGGTTCAAGGCGGCACCCAACCCACCACATGCCAGCACCCAAATCGCCTCCTTCTCCTAGCCTACAGTTACTACTTCAAAGCGCTTGAAGCGGCCTTAGCCAACAAAGCCTATGGGATCTGATATGAAGTTTCTACACCAAACCTCCCCTGGAATCTACTACCTCGACTCTCGTCTCACCCCAGAGGTGCGAGCGATGCTCTGTGCTATGTCCTCCAGAATGCCTCTTGGTGGCATTGAGGTCCGCTATGCAGAGATTGTAGAGGCAGCTGCAGAGGGTCTGTACCTTGAGCGTTGTGAGGAGGCTCCGGATTACAATCCCCACAACCCCCCACCCGCATGGGAAGAAGTGGTCCTTGAGGAGCATACCCGGACTTCGATGCGGGCGGAAGCAGAAGATCGACTTTGTCAGTACCCCCTCCTCCCCAAGGTCAAGGTCTTCTTCGATCAATTCGTTCGGGATTATGGCCATAGCTCGATCATGGAGCTTGTGGGATCCCCCTCTGTGTTCATTCAGGGGATCTCGTGGTGGACGGCCTACCGAAGCTTTGACAACCCTCAGGTCTCTGGCCAGGAATTCTCCACCCGCGCCATCCGACATAAGAACTGGCCTATGGCTCGTGAGTGCTACGAACATCGCCCATGGAGCGAGGAGATCGACGCTGAGTATCAGGCCCGCATCGACTCAGCCATGGCCCTGGTGGAAGCAGAAGATGCACGGATGTTCCGCATCTTACACAAGATTGCGGGTTGGGACATCCAACCCAACCCGACCCTCCAGGAGCTACACAAGGGATGGTTGGAGATCTTTGAGGCTGAGGTGGAAGCTTGGCGAAAGGAATTCCAAAGCCCTTGTCCAAAGTGTGAACACTACCCGTGGGCTGTTCAGAATGCCTTTAACATCCTGAATCCAACTGGGATTCGTTGGGATGGGGACGTAGTCCTCATCCTGAGGGATGGTACGGAGAAGAAAACCGCTGATGGGCGTGAGGAGACAGAGGTCTTCGAGAATCTCTGGGATCACTTCACAGCAGAGGAGTTCACCTCTTACGAAGCCTGTGCGGCCTGTGGGGGCTCGCAGAAGAAGTACCCGTCTGTGGATAAGGAGCCCTTCCGTCCAGCCCTAGATAGGGCACGCTGGGCTATTCCAGGCACCATTGCTACTGGTTGTGCCCACACAGCTAACATGCGTACCATGGCGCGTGTCATCCACGATGGGCAAATGTCAGCCAAGCACTCTCAAGCACCCGCATCTATTCGTGTTTGGGAGGATATTGCACAGGCCTACGCCGAGGCAGTTCCAGGCTTGGCGGAAATGGGCTTGCGCGAGGCCGTCTACCACAACCCAAGCTCCTTGTCTTCTCACCAACACATTGGTTCCGTGTATTTGGAAAATGCGGGGGAGGAGGTACAGGTGAAGTTTCACCCCCTCAAGGCGAGTGTTCCTTTTGACACCCGTCAACGAGAACCAAAGGAGTATCTGGACCCCATCTACAACCATGTCGGTCGGGTAGACCTGGCATTCCAATGCTCTGTGGCTGTGGCACGGGACTGGCACCGCCATCGCACAATGATGCCATGGACACTAGATGTGGTGTTGGATGAAGAGGACAACCTCCTTCTCCACCACCAATACGCCCCTATTTCGGAGTTTGGGAAGGCCAACTTCCAGAGCATGATGAAGAAGTCTTCGAAGGCCTTCCATACGATGTGGGCTGCAGGCAACATCGATCAAGCGATGCTCTGTCTGCCCCTAGGTGCCCTCGTGCGCTTGAGTGGGCAAGGCGGCCTTCGGGATGTCTTTTACATGCTGGAACTTCGGCGAGATGCTGTGGGTGCTAATTTTGAGTACAAGGCTCAAGCAACTGAGGCAATTCATTTGCTGACCCATCAGCTTTACAACATCCCCGTGCATGTGGGTTGCACCATCCATCACCGCTTGTCAAAGGTGATGGGTCTCCCAGATCCTGACGCGGCCTAATAGGGCTCCGATACTTTTTTTTTGAGCACAGGTGTTGACATGCGACCCCTTGGTCCTCCTTAGATGAGTTGGATAAGATGAGTGACGGAGAATGAGCACTTGGTACGTCTACGTTATCCAGAGCCAAGAGCCTCGCTATAACAAGCGAGGCCAACAGTTGCCAGGCTTCTTCTATGTAGGCTGTACCACTGACGTTCTCCGAAGACTCCGCGAACACAACGGCATGTACAAGAATGGGTCTCTTGGCAACCCCAAGGGATCCAAGTACACGTCCAAACACCGACCATGGGTGTTGATGGCAATCCATGGTGAGTATGCAAACCAATCCGAGGCCTTGAAAGCAGAGCGTTCCCTCAAGAAAGGGAAGCGAAGCACAGGACGACTGCAATGGACACCTCAGGATTCTTTGTGGTGTCGCGGTTTTGGCACTAGGGATCCAAGGGTAGCAGAGTACAACGAAGTGTTGCTCAACCTAAGGACACAACAGGGCGGGTATAATGAGATAAGATCCGAGGTTTGCAGCAATGCGCGTAATGGTCACCGGCCATAGGCCCGATGCTCTAGGTGGGTACTTCACCCCTAATCCCGTGGAGCAGTGGGTGCGTACCACTCTCCGTTCCGTTCTGGAGGGGATGCTGAAGCGAGAGCCCAAGATGAAAGCCATCACAGGTATGGCCTTGGGCTCGGATCAAATCTTCGCCGAGGTCTGTGTGGAGTTGGGCATCCCCTTCACGTCCGCTCTGGCCTTTCAAGGCCAAGATGGGCGCTGGCCAGACCACGCCAAGGCTAGATACAACTCCCTCCTCCGCCAAGCCACTAAGGTGGTTGTGGTGGATGAGATACCCGCCTATCACTCGGACCACTTTGGTGGGAAGATGGCTCTCCAGAATAAATGGATGGTGGACCATTCGGACCAGGCCATTGCTATCTGGAATGGTTCCACCGATGGTGGAACTTATAACGCAATAAGGGACTTACGACGCCGAGATCGGAAAATCCTACGGATTAATCCATCGGATAGGGTTGTCGGAGTTGACGAACCAGATAGTGTGGAGAGCGGACCAAATATCTTGGATTTCTTCCGAAATAGGTCTTGACTGCTCTTTGTCAATCGGGTATAGATGTGTCATGACTACAGGCAAGGCCACGAAACAGGGAATGTGCGCAGGACAACGAACGTCCTGCAGCCAACCCTAGACGTATGGTTTTGATCAGGGAAGACGAGTAGAGTCAACCCAAAGGTTATTGGGGAGTCGCCAAGTGGTTAAGGCACCGGGTTTTGATCCCGGTACGCGAGGGTTCGAACCCCTCCTCCCCTACCACCCTTTTCTTGGGTCCCTAGCTCAGTTGGCAGAGCACCGGTCTTTTAAACCGAGGGTCACGGGTTCGAGTCCCGTGGGTCCCACCAGATTGCTGGCGTAACTCAATGGTAGAGTTCCACATTCGTAACGTGGGGGTTGGAGGTTCGAATCCTCTCGTCAGCTCCCTTTTTTTTGTAGGAGACACACCATGCTTAAACAGGTTAAGACCTTCAGGTAAGGAAGGACCCCATGCTGAACCACAGAACATTGCTCCTGGATGCATCCTACCAGCCAATCCGTGATATCTCATGGATGAAGGCTGTCACACTGGACTTCTCAGGCAAGGTCTTCGTTCTTGAGACCTATGATACAATGATCCGCACCCCCAGCATCTCCATCCCTGTACCTGCAGTGGTTGTGCTCCGGAACTACCACGGGCACCGCCCAAACAAGTTCAGGTACTCAAAGCGGAATGTCTTCATCCGTGATGACAACACCTGCCAGTATTGTGGACTTGTGCTCCCCTTCTCGGAACTCACCTTGGACCACGTCCTTCCCTCCTCTAGAGGTGGGAAGTCAGAGTGGAGTAACGTGGTAGCTGCTTGCGCACCATGCAACCACAAGAAGGCTGATCGAAAGCCAGACGAGGTTGGGATGGTTTTGCGAACCCAACCCTCCAAGCCATCGGCCATCGCTCAGACTCTTTCTTTCCTGAAGTCTGCACCCCCAGAATGGAAGGAGTACCTGCCCCTTGACTAGGCCAATCCTTGGTGGAGATAATGAATCGGGTCAGGTTGCTAACGTGGCCTGGCCCGATTCATTTTAGGCTTACACCCCAAGGTATCCAAAGGTGTCCGTATTTACCCACAACCGGGGGTGAAAGGCCACCAGCCCAAACCCGGCCTTGAAACCCCCATACACCAATCGGGCGAGATAATGGAAAACCGCTCTTGTTGCAACCAATCTTTATCTCAACCCTCTTGAGATAAACCCAAGGTTGGAACCGAGTTATTGGGACTTCTTGGTGGCGTTAATGGCCTTAATGGTGTTGTCCGTGCGAACAGACGCTTCACCTGCCCTGAGCTTGGCAAGCATGGCCTTCTTGTCTGAGGAGAGAGCCATATTGCCAGTCAGGGTTATATCCCCTGTGTCTCGATCTTGGAGACGAGATGTGAGCCCAAGAGCACCGGGCACCAAAGACTTGACCAGTCGAGGATCCATGTGCTGGATGGCAATGTCCCAGACCAAGTCTAGGAACACACCTGCCGAGATGCGGATGGGGTGTCCATCATAAACCACAGACTGGCGCTGTGCAAAGAGTCGTTGGCCACTGTGGGTGGCTAACTCCAAATCGAAGTAGTATACATCCATGGGTACTTCTGGGCGATCAAAGTTCATCTGGAAGAACAGGGACAGGCGTGCATCACCGAAGACGATGCGGGGGCTGTCCACATAACCCCACCCCACAATGTTGATGCGGAGATTCCCAGATTCCACCAATCGAGATAGGGCCTCTTGCTCCACTTCGGTCATGGGTACATACAGGGAGTTGGCTCGACCACCCCCAAAGGCATTCTTGTCGCTCATGATCGAATCCTGATGATGTTGCGAAGACTGAGGGCTACGTTAAGGGACTCTAGGTACAGGACTCGGATCTCAACCGCCTCCTTGCCTGAGCCCTCTCGTTCGAACAACTCCGAACGAAGGTAGACAAGGAAGTCCAGAATCTCTTGGTAGGCATCTACAAGGTTGTCCCTACCGTTGCTGGGCTGTAGTCGCATACCATACTTATCAAGACCGAATTGGTCTCGCGCCAGCATGTCTAGATCCACTAGAGTAAGCATATCCTGGGTCCAGTCCTGGTGGGCTAGATCTTCTCGAACGAGATCCCAAGCTGCGGGTTCCGCATTCAAAATGGGGTCAGGTTGGGGTTCCACGAGTCTCAACAAAGGCACCTCCTTGTGGCACCCTCTATCCTACCCTCGAAGCTGTAGCAACCTAACATAACAAGCTCGAGGCCTGTTGTTCTTAAAGCCTGCGAAAAACAGGACCTCTTGTCCTGGGAGAGGCAAGCGTCCTTCGGGAACCTCCGATCGATGGAGGTAGTATGTGGTGTGGTCCGAGCCACGCACAAAGCCCCAACCCCTCTCAGGATTGAAGCTCTCTACCTTGCCAAGGATTTGACGAGGTGGGTGAATTCTCTGCACTGCTTTAGCTCTGGGTGCCTTTCCTGAATCTGAGGAGGCATTGTGGACATAGGACACAACCACCTCTTCCCCAATAATAGGTGGAGGTGGTGAGTCCAGTCCTTCCCAGTGTCCACCAAGGAAATCCCCTTGGTGGAAGAAAACCCGAAGATCTCCCTCTACCACAAACCCATACATCTTTTCAGGGTTATACAGGTCAACGATCATGTTAGAGAGCTGGGTCAAGCTAGGCCTGTGTAATGAGCGCTAGGATTTCCCTCTTGGTGTGAGAGGGATCCAATTCGATGCCCATGTCAAGTGCAGCCTTGGTAAGCTCTGCCTTGGAATTCAGCATTGAAAACGCGGGAGATTCCTCAACTGGAGCCTCTGCTCCAAGGTCCGCTTCCTCCTCTGGAGCGACTTCGACCTCTGAAACCTCTTCAATGTGGATTTCGGCTTCAATCAGGGTTGGAGTCTCGGCTGGAGCCCTAACTTCGGATACAGCGACTTCCTTGGCTTCAAGCTCAACCTCTCTCAGGTCACGGTAAATGTGGGCATTACGGTCTGTAGGGACCGTATGCACCTTGGTTCTGCGCCAAAGCGCTGGTGGGATTCTTCCAGCCATAGTCTATTCCTCCTTAGGGAGTGTGGTATCAGGCCCCTGGAAAGGGCTGTTTCGTGTCGTGATTTGTGCTATCCGGACGAATTTGTCCACATAGGCAATGCCTAGGATAGTACCTACTTCCAAAAAAGTCACGCAGATTGTGATGGTCATCATCCACCACCACATCCATGCTGATTGGTCATCCAGATGATCCTTGAGGATCCATAGCCCTAGAGCCATGAGCATCTTGGATGAGATCTCTGCAAGAGCATAGGCAGCAAACTTTTTTGACTGCATCGGGCCGGTATCACGAATCATCCTTGCCTCCCTAGAATGCCCTCAGTAAGAGCACGATGCTGCTGTGCATCCGAGATCTTTTGCGGGTCTTGCACCAGCTGGGATACTCTTGGGTTTGAAAGCACCAACGTGGTGAGCCTGTCCTGTTCTTCAAGAAGAAGAGTAGGGAAGAGCCTGTCAAAATCCGCACGGGCTTGGCGTGAATGCTGGATACACCAGATGATGTCAGCGTCAGACATGATGGCTGGGTTGAGGGGGTCCTTCACACATACCACCCTACCATCTGGTAGCTCGGCATAGGTGCTGGCAACTCCCTTGAGCCCATTCTTGCCGCCAAAATCCCAATAGCCAAAAGCACTCAAGACAAACCCCACTTACTACCTGAAAGTGGGGGATAGCCTAGCTAACGGCTTAAGGCTTGGCTTCAACCTTCCGTTGGTACCCCCACTCCAACGGGCCCTAGTAGCCCTTGCAGAAAGACCGGGTTTGGAACAAGCCCTATACCTCTGCCAAGCCTTAGCTTCCTAGTCCAGAACCACCTTGATAGTTACAGGGGGCCATTCTGGGTTAGAGGGCAGGTAGTCACTCATACTTACCGAGTACCGGATCCCCTTGCCCGCCTCTTCATCCAAGCCCTGCAGCCTCTGTTCAGCATGTGCCTTCCGGACCACCTGTTGGATGTCATAGGCTTCTCTACACTCTTGAGACACCACCTCCTGGTTGTAGATGCCCCATGAGCTGCTGGGATGGAAGTCCCAGAGCAGTCGCTTGATCTCACTGATCCCCTGTGACACGGCTTCTTGGTGGAGTGACACCCGATTCCAGAAATGGAGTCGGAGAAACTCCTCCACAACCTCTAGCTGACCCATGCCCATACGAGAATACAGATCCAGAGTCTTGAGGATCACCCGCAGTTGTTCTTCTGTCACTGTGATCTGGTACTTCATCCTCTACCTCTAGCGTAGCGTTCGCGCATAGTCCTCGAAACGGATCTTGGCAATGGCTGTGCGGTCTGCATTTCGCACCACGACACCTTCTGGGACGCCCTTGGCCTCTTCCCCTAGAGCACACAGAGTACTAGGAAGAAGGGTCTGTAGCCACTTGTAAGTGTCCGCAATGCCCTTTGGGGGCGGTGGTGCCTGCAGCCTTGGTGTCAGGTCCAAGCCAAACTGAAGTAACTGGTCATGGGGGACGAAAGGCTGGCCCCCATTTTCACGCCAACCCGCAATCTGATCTACCGTCCATGTCTGGCACCGGTGGACAAGCTCATCTAGTGAAAACGAGGCCACGTCAAACAGACGGAATCCTGTCTGACCCTTATGGCCATAGTTCTTGGCCTGCCTCCCGATCTCGCCACCATATGACTCCCCAAAATAGACATTGACCCTGCCCAAACTTGGTACGGGGAACTTGGGTAGGTGGGGGAGAATAGCCTCCACAATGCCCTGGGCAGGGTTGAAGAGGAGATCCTTGCTGTAGTAGAGCAAGTCATTGCGAGAGCCTACAAGAAGATCTCCTTCAGGAAACACGATGGTGCGGGTGTTGGTCCCGTCAACCTTCTCCGAATAGAAGACTTCACCCCCTTCGAAGAGATGGTGAAGGGACTCCTCCTGCAACTTTCCCCTCGCACCCAACGTGTGGTAGGTGGGGATGGACGGGTATTTGGTACTGCTGTTGAGCCCATCTAACATGGCTAGTAGAATCTGATGGTTCATCTTTGGTGTTTCCTCCTCTGCCATGAAAGCTACTCTAGGACACCAAACTTGTCAATGGGATTCGGGATGGCTGTGCTTTAGGGTATTAGGGGGTGCCACAGAGGAATTATCAAAGTGAACACGACATTCGACTTTGGACAAGTGTCCGTGCCTGCACACCTCCGCCAGACCCCAGATGGGAAAGATGAACTTCCCATCAAAAGACCAAGCCTTGCCCCGTGAGGCTCAACGAGCCCCCCCCTGCTCTGGAACAACACCCGACCTTGAGAGAGGGACACAGGTCTTCTTCTCTCTTATGCCCAAGAGAAGTCATATTTGAGTATTGGGCCATTTATCTCAAGGTTGAACCAGCACAACCCATCTATTTTGGGGCTATTGCTGAACCTAAATCATAGCTTTGCTGTGCGCTCACCCGGTTTGGTTTGGTTTGGTTTGGAAGGCTGCCCATTGGACCCCACACAAGGACCCCACACAAGGACCCCACACAAGGACCCCACACAAGGACCCCACACAAGGGCAAGGGCATAAACTTTCACCTGACACCTGTGCATTCTCATAGGACTTGTCATGGTGGGCGTTGCTAAATACCTAAAGGGTAAGCCTGCGCATTACTGGAAACCCTGGTGGAGCCAAGGGGCAACAGCCATCGCTTGTCAAGGGTAGGTGACGAGCACAATGTGCTCTAGGTAGAGCAGGATACAGGCTAAGCCCATACCATAGAAGGACACAAGGAGTACCCTAAAGACATGCAATTTTCGCATCTTCTTGAGGTCTGAATCCATGGACTTCCGATCCCAAAGGAAGAGCGCGAGGGCCACCAACCCATAGAGGAAAAAGAGCACACATCCACCGAGCATAAGAGCAAGCATTAACCACCAACGTTGTTTTTCTACAGCAATAACATACCATTCCTATGAACAAGCACGGCATAATTATTACCCTATACTCGTGACAAAGGTGTGAGGATAGTTCCCATGAGCAACGCCAGTATGACCACTCGTGTAGCCTACAAGCACCTCAACAAGGAGGCTTCTGTAGAAGGGCCTGTTGTTAAGGTGTTTGAAAAGTATTGGGATGGCCTCCATGATATGGAGTATGCTTTGGGCCAGGTTGCCCATGAGTACGACGAGGCATCCTCGTACCAGGATGGTCCTGCAGTTAAGCAAGCCTTGTACATGGTACAAGCCCTCAAGCTAGCCATCAAGCAACTAGAGCATTTCTCCATGAGTGTCATGGGTGATCTAGCTGTAGAGGAAGCCAAATTCATCAAGAATTTTGGTAGTCCTGCGGACTACACAGACGAGCAACGCCACAAGATGTTCCCCCGCTAGCCCCAAGTACAACGGTGGGATAAGAAGGCCTCCCGTTCAAAGGAGGCCTTCTTGCATCTAAAGACAAGCACATGGGTCCACAAGCAAAATATTCCAGCATGGAGAGGAAAGCCTGAAGGTTCAGGGCCTTTCAACCGTGCTGCCTGTGGGGCACTAACTCTAGAGGTCACGGGAAATTTTTCCGTCGTCACTTGTAAAAAACCCAAAGCCTATGTTTCAAGGGTGACCACTACTGCGTAGTAGAAGCATGGAGGATGATATGCTTACGGTCAAGTTCTACACTGCAGGTGGCTATGATTGTAGTGCCAAGGGTGTTTCCACGCAGAAGTGGAATCAGGTGCTCCTGTACAAGGAGCGCCCCAGTGAGGCGCAGATTCGTGAGAACATTGCGAATGGCACCTGTCCCTTGCTCATGGACCCGCGAGGCCCCAATCCGCTCTATGGGCCTGTGGCCCGTCCCCTAGCTCCGTTTGGGGAGCCAATCCCTGAAGACCATGATCATGGCATGTTCGGGGGCAACTTCGTGTGGGGCTATGGCATGGACCACCCCATTGCGGTCCATGACCGCTTTGAGAGGTGGGGTCGTCCATGAGTTGTATTTGTGGTTGGGCTCCAGGTGTTGCAGTACACCTGTGCCATCGTCTAGGGTGTGGTGAGGCGGGGGTGGAGCGGGTGATCTGTTATGACCACCCCGAATTGAAGCCTGCGACCACATGGGTCTGTGATACCTGTTGGGCCATGTATTTGGGGCTGATCTGGCGACAAGCTCAGCTATCCCTGGTGCTTCGGTCCCTCATGTTACCCCCGGATCGGGATTTGGAAGAGACTCTCAAGTATGACTCGGAACAGGGTGCTTGGGTTCTCGTTGTGGATGATGTTACGCACCTGAGCGTATACGATCTTCCCGAGCTGAAAGAAGTGGGCCCTACAGAGCTAGAACGTGCTCTGGACATCTTGTACCAACATATCGTAGGTGCAGAGAACCCCCTAATGGCCGTGGGGATCTCGCCCATCACGGTCGAAGAAAGCAACAACTAAAGCCCGTAGGAATGACAATGCTGCCTGTCAATCATGTTCTGGTTCTTCGAACCTCGGATGTTAACCGAATCTCCCGCAATGGATTTCAGTGGCCTGAGTCGGGCCCTGTGGAGGCTCCTGATTGGAATCAGGAACTCATTTGTGGTGGAGGGCTCCATGGAGCCCTCTGGGGCGAAGGAGATGGAGCCCTCTTCAATTGGAGTTCTGAGGCCACCTGGCAGGTGGTTGAAGTCCTTGAAAAGGACATTGTAGACCTTGAGGGAAAAGTCAAGTTCCCCAGAGGTAATGTCATCTTCTCTGGAGATCAGCAGGGAGCCACCAATTTTATCCTAGCCA
>Ga0210044_10004317_pt1 | contig 19871 bp, 19 predicted proteins | sample CryGey13umfilter_2_FD_183959 | JGI IMG/M metagenome (GOLD analysis project Ga0210044, IMG submission 183959) | Groundwater microbial communities from aquifer in Utah, USA - Crystal Geyser 4/9/14 3 um filter (SPAdes) (version 2) | ecosystem: Environmental > Aquatic > Deep subsurface >... | reverse complement strand
TAATTTATTAATGCATTTTGATGTGGATGATATTGATGAGCGTCATGAAAAATTGCGCGCGGGTTTGGCTGATTTGGTTGTGTTGCGTGATAATGATTTAAGACCTGAAATGCAGCATAAAGTGCTGCATCCTGAAGAATATGTTTTGGTGGGATCGGTAAAATGGAAAGGGCGACGCTTACGCGATATTATTAAAAATGAGCGAATCATTGATTTTGATCAAACTGATACTGTTACTTTTGATTATCTTAAGCAACATGGTTTGTTTGATCAGGCTCAGCACAGTCGTTATTTTGCGAATCGTACGGATAACATGGCATTGATGGTTGCGAATGGTATTGGTTATACAACACTAGCGAAAGAATTTGCAAAGCCCTATGTTGATAGCAACGCATTAATTATTTTAAATCAGGCTAAGACATTAAATATCTCGCAGGTATTAGCTTGGTTTGATCGCCCTGAGCCACCAAAATATTTTTCAGCAGTCGTGAAGGCCATTACATAAATTTTACTTCAGCTTGAAAACGAGGTGTTTTTGCAAGAAATGAATAAGTGCGACGTTGTTACGTAAAATATTTTTTTCTTTATAAAAGGGTTGCACAAAACATTTTCTCCTCTCTTTTTCAAAAGGGGAAGTTTGCTCGGTATGCAGCAACGCCATAAGTGCGCTGCGTGGCGCATTTCAGCGTAATCCAACTATTTCTCGATTTTTTGCTATATTGTTCAAGGTGTGAACATAACATCACTTAAACAAGGAGTGTCATAGTGAGAACTTTAGGTCAGGAGCAGCAAGAAGCAGAGTCATTAATGTTAGCGTCAGCGATAGCGTGCGCTGATTTTTTGGAAATGCAGACAAAATTGCAGGCTGTGGTGCGTGCCATTTTATTTAAAGGATATAAAGATAATCGTTCCGCGAAACTTTATTTATTACTTAAAGAACAGAGTTTTGTTTGTGCGCATGTGATGCTATTTGCAATAGCAACAGCAAATAGTACTGTGGAAATGCTGGTAAGCATTAAAAGTATTTCAAAAAAAAATCTAGGGGCAGCTTATTTAATGAGCCAGTTAAGAAAACATATTTTGCAAACTTTGTTTACACCAGAAAAATTAAAAGAGTTTAATAAAAAACGAGATAGGTTATTCGACAGTCAATCTTGTGTTTATGGTAAGTTATTTAATGCAGTGTTGTTTGCCGCAGCGCGAGCGCAAGCTCATGCCTTACCATTGGGATCAGCAAGGCAAGAAAATAAATGTACGCTATGAATAATTAAACGGTCTCTGTGATTGAACAGCAAACTGTTTGTACTAACATCGTTGCTACTTCATAAGGGTTTGCATTAGCGCACGGGCGTCGATCTTCAAAGTAACCGTGACCTGCGTTTGCAACATTCAGCGGAATGCGAACAGATGCGCCGCGATGACCGATACCAGAAAGAAATTCTTTGTATGAAGCAGTTTCGTGAAGACCTGTTAAACGCTCTTCAATGCCATGGCCATACACGTTAATGTGCGCATGATGGTTTTCTTTTAATGCGGCAATAGCTTGATGAATGGCTTGCATACCTGTTTTAGGATCACGTGTTGCTTTTGTTGAGAAATTCGTGTGTTTTCCAGCGCCATTCCAATCGCCTTTTACAGGTTTGGGATGTAGTTTTGCAGAGATATCAAATTCTTCTCCAATGCGGTACAACAACCAGCGTGCAACCCATAAGTGATCCGATACCGTGAGTGGATCTGCAGATTCATCGCCGAGTCCGCGGTAACCAATTTGAAATTCCCATTGTCCAGGCATGACTTCTGCATTGGTTCCATAAATCATGAGATTAGCGTCAATGCATAGTTGTGCATGTGCTTCGACGAGTTCTCGGCCAAACACTTCGTCTGCGCCAACGCCACAATAAAATGGTCCTTGTGGTGCGGGATAACCACGATCAGGCCAGCCAAGCGGTTGATTACCTTTGAATAAAGTGTACTCTTGCTCAAAGCCAATCCAAGGTTCCAGTTGATTTGCTTTTTCCATGACTGCACGGAGTTGCGCTCGTTTATTGGTGTGATGCGGTGTGTAATCAGGGTTGAATACTTCGCATAAAACCAAATAATTGCCAGGGCCAGTGATGGGGTCATTGGTAAAAAAAATAGGCTTTAAAATTAAATCGGATTCATGTCCATTGGCTTGATTGGTAGATGAACCATCAAAACCCCATTCTGGAAAATGGCTCAATGTCATTTGGTCTTGAGCGTGTTGCACGACACGCATTTTACAGCGTAGTGTTTGTGTGGGTTGTGCGCCATCTAACCAAAGATAAGTTGCTTGCGATAACATGTCATGCCCCTGTTTTTATAATAGCGACATCATACGCTGGTGATTGCAAACATTTCAATATCCCATGCTCGTCCATTGTAATAACGAAAATTTTTCAAGGTGCCTTCGTGATTAAAGCCTGTGTTTTTCAGCAGTGCTATCGAAGCTGTATTTTCATGACGCGTAACGGCCTCAACGCGTGAGACTTTCATTTTTTCAAAAGCATATTGAACAACAGCGTGGATTGCTTTGCGTGTAATCCCTTTTCGCCAATATTCGCGTGATAAATCATAGGTGATTTCTGCGCGATGATGCGTATTATTGGCATATAATCCAATTGCGCCGATCATTTGGTTGTCACTTTTTCTTGCGATCGTCCAGTAAATGCCTTGCTTACTGTAAAATAGATTTCGGCAGTATTGTACTTCTTTGCTGGCTTCTAATAAGGTAGTTGGCTTGGATGCCAGAATATACTTTCCAACCTCAGGGTCGGTGTAATATCGAAAAAAATTCTCGGTATCTTCCATCGTTTGTTCACGTAAAATATATAGATCGTCTAACTCAATGATAGGAAAAGGTTGTTGGTAAAATGTAGACAGCATAACGCGTTCACCATAATGAATATTGCTGTATGATATCGCAAAACGTTAGAGTCTGTCCTCAGTTTATGTAGTTTTTAGGTAATGAATAGGGACAATAGGTGTTTAAGGAAATCCGTATGCAAAAACGCATTGTTCGTAGAAAGTTTTGTGAAGAACCTGGTTCACAACTATCGTCATTATCACCCATTTTGCAGCGTATTTATGCGGCACGTTCGGTACAATCTTTATCAGACATCGATCGTTCATTACAAGCATTATTGCCTTATTGTGATTTAATGGATATTGAAAAGGCAGCTAAGCGATTGGCGAATGCTATTTTTTTACAGGAAAGTATTTTAATTATTGGCGACTTTGATGCTGATGGTGCAACAAGTACTGCGTTGGCTGTGATTGCTTTGCGTTCATTAGGTGCTAAACAGGTAGATTTTTTAGTGCCCAATCGTTTTACATTTGGATATGGATTAACACCAGAAATTGTCGACGTAGCAAAAACAAAATCACCAGACTTAATTATTACTGTGGATAATGGCATTGCCAGTATGGATGGTGTTGCGCGTGCAAATCAATATGGCATAGATGTGGTTGTGACTGATCACCATTTGCAAGGTGCTGAATTGCCTGCTGCATGCGCTATCGTTAATCCAAATCGAAAAGCGGATTTGTTTCAAAGTAAATCATTGGCGGGTGTGGGTGTTATTTTTTATGTGATGTTGGCATTGCGCGCTGAGCTAGCGTCAATTCATTATTTTTCAAAAAATAATATAGCCAAACCCAATATGGCGGAATTATTAGATTTGGTGGCTTTAGGAACGGTTGCCGATGTGGTGCCGTTGGATAAAAACAATCGTATTTTAGTGCATCAGGGTTTGCAGCGAATACGCAGTGGCGTTGCAAGGCCAGGTATTCGTGCGTTATTACAAATATCAGGACGTCAACCTGGCAGATTGTCTGCGATGGACTTGGGGTTTTCGATAGGTCCTCGATTAAATGCAGCGGGCCGTTTGGATGACATGTCGTTAGGCATTCATTGTTTACTAGAAAATGATTTTGAAAAAGCGCTCACATTAGCGCAAGCATTAGATCAATTAAATATTGAACGTCGCGCGATAGAAAATGAAATGAAGCAGCAAGCATTTGATGCGATCGATCAATTGGATTTGCAAAAGAAATTACCGTTGGGGATTTGTTTGTATGATGCGCATTGGCATCAAGGCGTGATTGGTTTGGTTGCGTCACGCGTAAAAGACAAATTAAACCGCCCTGTGATTGCTTTTGCAAAAGGCAATGATGAAACAATAAAAGGATCCGCGCGATCGATTCCAGGTGTGCATATTCGTGATGCATTGGATTTAATAGCAACACAACATCCGCAGTTGCTGTCGAAATTTGGTGGGCACGCGATGGCGGCTGGTTTAACGATAAAACAGCAAGATTTTTCGGCATTCTCATCAATTTTTGATAGTGTCATTTCATCTTGCTTGAAAGAAGATCATGGTTATTGTGTTATTGAAACTGATGGAGAGTTGTCACAGGATGATTTTACACTGCAAATGGCGGAATTAATGAAAGAAGCTGGTCCATGGGGACAGCATTTTCCCGAGCCTGTTTTTGAAGGCGATTTTATGATTGTTTCGCAGCGTTTGGTGGGTGGCCATCATTTAAAGCTGGTATTACAGCCTAAAAATACGCAACACACATTAGATGCCATTGCATTTCAAGTGGATACGAACCAATGGCCTAACCATCGTATCAGAGAAGCAAAATTAGCATATCGTTTGGATGCCAATGAATTCAGAGGAGCATCACGCTTGCAGTTGTTGGTTGAGGAAATTGAAATTACATCAGAGGCTTGAGTTTTGATAATGAGATGATTGTAAGGGTCTAAATAGGCTTTTCATTCATATGCTATAATTCATTTTGCTTGTATTGATTGAGGAGAATAATCATGGCAGACAATAAGTTTGATATAAATACATTAAAAGACAATGTGGGTAGTCTCATGGGGAGTTTAAAATCCATGATTAATCCATCTGCAGGTGTGCCTAATGTTGATCCCGATGATGCATTGGGAATGAAAATTGCACAGCTGACAACCTTAGTAAAACAATTAATGGATGTGCAGCAAGAGCATGTTAAAGGACTTGCAAAAGTAAATGAATTATTAAACGCGGCTTTTCAGGATATCCAAACGCTGCGCGGTGATGTAAAAAATAAAAAAGTAACACCACCGGCTGCTTCAGCTCCAGCGGAAGATGAAAAAAAATAATTTATTCCAGCTCGCCTCCAAAGGCGAGTTGATTTTGAATATCACCTAGCTCATCTTGATAGCGTCGTTGTTCGAGGTAATCCTCAATTCTACGCCGCACCTTACAAGCCACGCTGTTTCCATCTTCATTGTTTTCAGCAGTACAGCTAGTTTCTTCCATGTTATCTGTATTTTTCACGATACTACTCCTTGTGTCATTGGATAGTGTATCGGATCCGTACAGTTAAGAAAAGTGTTGTGTATTAGTAAGATAAGGAAGTTTTATTGTTGCAGTGTGGGTGTTAAAACATGCGTTTCATGCGTGCTGAGATCGAGTAAAATTACGCGATTGTATTCGATGTGTTTGATTTGATAGCCATCGATTTTTTCGCCAGTGTAATATAGTTGATTATTGATCAGTGCGGCGTGTGTTTGTCCTGTTTCTAGTGTGCCATCAAGTGACAATGTGCTGACTGTCTTGGTAGTTGGCGCAGCCGGTATTTTGGGGGGCGTGGTTTTTTTTAAAGCTTTCCCATTAAAAAAATGCCCATAAAATTGCACATAACGTTTTGAGATTTGTGGTAACGGGTTATAAAAAAATGTAATCATGCACCCAGCTATGAGTATCAGTACAGCCAAAAGAAACAAACGGCTTTTTATGATTGCGTAGATTAAATCTTTTCTTTTTTCAGAAAGAAAAGGTGTTTTTTTGCGGTTAATAATAGCTGCGCTGATTTTGGGGTCAATGCTGTGATGAGATGCAGTTGCTTTTGCATGTGTTTCAGACGTGCTGAATGTCGCGGTTGATTTAGGCTTTTTTGTTAAGGCAGACTGGGTTTTTTTTAATGCGTCATCAATTAGGCTCATGTTAAAAATAACTCCTTCGCACAGCGTCGAACCATTCGGTCACGAATAGTATAAGTGCCATTGACGAAGCCTGATAATAAGAGACGATCGCATAAAATATTAATCATTCTTGGTTTGCCGCCGGTACGACTATAAATAGCTCGCATTGCTGAGTTTGTAAATGCTATAGGTGAATTTGTATAAGGTGTGTTTGAAGCTAGTTTTAAACGATGATGAATATATTCACATGTTTCTTTTTTGTTAAGTGGGTGAATATGATATCGCACTGAAATGCGTTGATTAAGTTGTCGTAGTTCGGACAGTTGTAATTTTTTTTGTAATTCAGGTTGGCCAACCAAAACAATTTGCAGTAATTTTTCTTTTTCTGTTTCGATGTTAGACAGTAATCGAATGTTTTCAAGTTGATCTGCAGATAGATTTTGTGCTTCATCAATGATGATAACAACATTATGACCTTGGCTTGATTCAGTTAATAAAAATTGATTGAGTGCTGAAACCAATTCAAATTTATTTTCAAATTTACCTGGGATGGCTAAATCCTGAGTAATGATTTGTAGTAATTGTTCATCAGAAAATTTGGGATTTAAAATGAAAGCCGTTTTGACTTCTTTGGTGAGTGAATTTAAAAGTGTACGACAGAGTGTTGTTTTCCCCGTGCCAATTTCTCCGGTGATCGCAATAATTCCCTTGCGTTGTTCGATACCGAAAACCAAATGCGAAAATGCTTCAGAGTGCGCAGTGCTAGGAAAGAAAAAACTCGAATCAGCAGTCACATTAAACGGATTTTCTTTAAGCTGGTAGAAATCGTTATACATCGTGTTACCCCTGTGCCGATCTAACGTTCATTGTACCATGCTATTTTTGCACAAGGCTAACTTAGCGCTTGTTGTTTTTGATGATCTTGACAGTAACGGGGTGCGTTGAATGAAAATGCTTTGTCACATCCGGTACTGCACCAATTAGTGTAACCATGATCATTACGATGGCGAGTACAATATTGATGGATTCAATCGATTTGAGCCAGTTTTTTCTGCGAAGCAACGCTATGACAGCATAACTGGTGTTATAAGTTAGCAGCAATAATGTATTCAAAAGATAGGAGGCGTTACTCAGGTTGAATCCATTGGTTTTGATGTTGTTGTACCCGTAAAAATAAAGAGCGTGTATGGCCAGTACGGAAAAAACAGGTGTGAGAATAATAAAAATACGATAAACGCCGGTCAAAAAACGAGGGTAGGGGTTTTCGATTGTGCCATCTTGATAGATGGCATTTAAAAAAAGTGCTGAGAAAAAGGCGATGGATAAAAATACCGCTTGGCTGTTGGGCAGGGCGTGATGCTGAATGGTGACAAAGACAGACGTTATAATAAAAAGAATACCAATCACAGAAAGCGGTATGAATAAGTATTTACAAATTAACAAAAGCACAGATCTGTTTTGCGCTACGAGCGTATTGCTTTGATCAGTAATAAATAATCCAATGCTCATAAAAATGGTGGTGAAATAAATAATAAACCAGTTTTTGGATAATAAGAGAGTAATAAAGGTGATGCCAATAATTTTAAATAATTCCCCGCACAGCGCAAAAACAATACCGCAAAGCAGTGTAAAAATAAGAGCGATATATAATTTAACAAAGGTATGCCACACCGCTAGAAATAATGTCGGGTAATGCCATTTGAATTGCTGCGTTTGATAGTGAATATGAAAAGCATTTAATGCTTGCACGAAAAAAATAAATAAGAAAAATTGTGAGGTAGTATAATGGATTTGCCAATAAAGCGGGAGGCTGGCTAAAAAACTAGGAAGCAATGTGGTTAGCATTAATTGGATCAGTGATCGTTTGTGCGTATAGGCTAGCAAAAACATCAGCGCGTAAAAACCAGTCCAAAAATAAAAAAACAAACGTAAGTGAGTTTGGTTTTTGGGGAAATAAGGTAAAATCCCAAATGAATCTGGCGGAATCAATATGGAGAGCAATGCACCAGCTAATAATCCAACAATAACATAGGGGTAAACAGAAATTTTGGTTGTTGATGTCATGTTGCTCACCTTGATTAGGTTGGTGTGATATTTTAGGAACAGGCCTAGTGTGTTTTGTTAAAATCAATATGCATTATGTTAAGGCGATGGGGCAACAAGTGAAGGTCTTGCTTCTTGCAATGACAACTCCAGTTTAGAAATTAGCGTATTTGTTGCATGCCAATAATCCAGGCATTCCCCTATGAGCGTAATTTTTTCTACAGGCAGCATATCGCGTGCACGCAACACGCCATTGACCGCTTTTTCCAATTTAATTTTTACTTTGTATGCATTAGATAAGCTTTCTTCAGGTGATGGCATTATCTTCATTCCATTAAGCAACATGTTTGATAGCACAATTTGTGCTTGTAAGATGGCTGCTTTTTGAAAGAACCAGCGTGGTTGAATACCTTGGTTGGCGCGACATATCAGAGTAGATATTTGATCAATTGTCTTATCTAATTGAGTTGAAAGCAAAATATAGATTGCCTTTCTTTTATAATCAACGCCGGGTGTAAAGAGCTCCATTGATTTTTTATTAATTTCGTCAATTAAATTCTGATCGCTTATGTCTGGTGGCGCTCCGCTTTTTATTTGTATCAATTGCTGTTGATATAATTGGGTTATTTTGCTTATCAGTTCTGCTAGTTGAACAGTAGGATATACTGGCGCGATAACGGCAGCAGCATAAGGGTCGTGTTGAAAAAAATTAGCAGTACGACGCATAAAAATTCCCTTCGAGTTTACAACGACAAGAAAGTTATATCATTAAATGGTAATAGCGTCATCTGTGCCTAAACATAAGAACGCTTTTTTGAATAACGTAGATAAGCTTATAAAGGAACTTAAAAGGCTATTTTGAGAGCTAATATTGGGCTGTGACAGGCTTGATACTGACGGCCGGGTGATTGATTAAGCGTCGTTTTGCCAGCTATCCTATATATGATAAATCAATGTGTTGCGGTGCAATTGAATAGGTTAAGAAACCCTCATTAGTTTAACCTGCTCTGAAAATAGGTTAAAAAAATCAAATTTCTTTAACATATTCTGAAAATATGTTAAAAATATACCAATATTTTAACATATCAAAACTGGAATCTTATGTTGCAACCCATCTATCAATTGCCGGATTTACCTCCTAATGCTGAATTGGAGACCATTGCCGTGCTTCGAGCACAATCAAATGCGCATCGGCATTTGGCAGAGTTAAAAGGGCGGGCTCAAATTATTCCCAATCAAAGTATTTTGATTGATACCTTGGGCTTGCAAGAAGCAAAAGCCAGTTCTGAAATAGAAAATATTGTGACAACGCAGGATGAGTTGTTTCAAACCAATTTGTTGCCGCATGATTCTTTGATAGGTCCTGTCAAAGAAGTAGCGCTTTATCGTGATGCACTTAAGTTGGGTTTCGATGCTATGCAAAAACATCATGGCATTATTACGAATAATATGTTGATTCAATTATTCCAGCTTTTAAAAGGTACAACCGCTGGTTTTCGTGTTACACCAGGAACAGCGTTAAAAAATCAATCGACAGGTGAAATTATTTATGTGCCACCGCAAGATGCAAACTTGATTATTAGTTATATGAGCAAACTAGAAAATTTTATTAACAACGATGAAGCAAGTCAGCTTGATCCATTAATTAAAATGGCGATTATTCATCATCAATTTGAAAGCATTCATCCTTTTTCGGATGGCAATGGACGCATCGGTCGCATATTAAATGTGTTGTATCTGACACGTTCTAATTTATTGGAAACGCCGATTTTATATTTATCACGTGGCATTAATCATAGTAAATCTGAATATTATCGTTTGTTGCAAGGTGTGCGCGAAGATAATAAAAATTGGGAAAGCTGGATTGTGTATATGCTTAACACGGTCTCAGAAACTGCGCAAGTTACTTTGAAATTGGCAGATGGCATTAACAAATTAATGCATGAATATAAGCAAAAAATGCGTACTGAAACATCAAAATTGTATTCACAAGATTTGCTGAATAATTTATTTCGTTATCCTTACACGCGCATAGAATACGTGCAAAAAGATTTGGATATTTCGCGACAAACTGCATCAAAATATCTTGAGCAATTGGTTGATGCTGGGTTATTAGAAAAACATCAGACTGGCAGAAATCAGTATTATATTAATACGCAGCTGGTGAGTTTGTTGATAAGGGCGTCTGAAAGCGCGGTTTAAAAATGAAAAAAATACTTGATATTCCTGCAGTTCCTAATGAGGCGCAGGATCATTTTCAATTGCTAGATTATTTTTTGCATAGTGCAACTGCTTTGCGCGCATTGGTATTTGATGGTGTTTCAAAAGGACCTATTGGAAATTTTGGAAGCGATTTTTACAATGGATATTCCTTAACCGCCTTTTATTTATTTAGACACTCGATCGAATTAGCAGTTAAAGCATTAATAAAAGAAACTACCAACGAAGATGTTCGTGGGCATGATATAGAAAAAATTTGGAATACGCATATCTCAGAGAATTATAAAGATCAGTATCCCGATGAAATCGCTAAAATGTTTCGAGTTCTTGAGAAGTTTAAAGTGCTAAAAGATGAGCAATTGTTTAGATATCATGCGTCAGATAAAGGCGCATTAAAAACTTTGCCGGTGATTGAAGACAATGACTTTGATATGTTGTCTGATGCTGCATTGAAAATTCGAGAGTTATTTCTGCGTGCTGCACATGTAAATAAATCTTTAGATTAAAAAAATGCGAGGAAGTGTATCCCATTTATGTGTTCAGTCATCGAGGAAAATGTATTGCGTAAGTTAATACGAAAGTATGAAAAAAAGCATTGAAGCGTATGCTGTAAGCAATATCACAGCATCATGAAAAACAGCGATTTTTAATTGGGCCGTGACAGGCTCGAACTGTCGACCTACTGATTAAGAGTCAGCTGCTCTACCAACTGAGCTAACGGCCCGAAGCGTTTAAATCATTTTCGGCACATCCATGTACCTGCATTGTTCTAATCGTTACTGCACCCGGCCATACATCCTGTATGGCGTTATTCGCGCTGCGAATGTTGTTAACATTCGGTCGCTCAAAACCCAACTGAGCTAACGGCCCGAAGCGTTTAAATCATTTTCGGCACATCCATGTACCTGCATTGTTCTAATCGTTACTGCACCCGGCCATACATCCTGTATGGCGTTATTCGCGCTGCGAATGTTGTTAACATTCGGTCGCTCAAAACCCAACTGAGCTAACGGCTCGAAGAAAACAAAAAGTATACGATACATCCGTGTATCTGCAATGTGTTTTTTGCTATTGCACAGCCACACAATCCAGCTGGGCAAAAAATGCCAATTCGTACACAATAATCGTGCATCTTAACAAACCTTGCCTGAATGCTGCAACCACACCACTTTATTTTTTTATTGCGCCCATCTCATAAAAAATTTTGTTATACTCTGCGCTTCTATTATTGGACACAAGTTGAGAAATTGATGAGTCATGCTGCAGTTGTACAATCTGAAGAAGCATCGCTAAATAAATTTCATGTGAAAATGGTTTTCACAGCCGGTATTGGATTTTTCACAGATGCTTATGATCTTTTTATCATTGGTATCGTTAGCAGTATTTTAGCGCCGATTTGGCATTTATCTATATTACAAGTTGCCTTATTAAATGGTGCGGCATTGGCATCGGCTGCATTTGGTGCTGTATTTTTTGGTTTTTTCTCTGATCGTTACGGACGTAAAAAACTATATGGTTTTGAGGTGCTTGTGTTGTTTTGTGGCGCCATTATCTCAGCTTGCTCGCTATCATTTGTGACATTATTTATAGCACGTTTAATCGTCGGTTTTGGTATTGGTGGAGATTATCCATCAAGTGCCGTGGTGATCAGCGAAAACTCAACCCGTAAAAATCGTGGCTTTTTAGTGCTGTTGGTTTTTGCAATGCAAGCAGTTGGATTGATTGTTGGGCCATCGTTGGCGTCATTATTATTGGCATCGCATTTATCGCATGCGGTGATTTGGCGAATTTTAGTTGGATTGGGTGCAGTTCCTGCTGCATCTGTTTTTTATTTGCGTCGTAATATTCAAGAATCGCCTCATTATTTGCGCAGTAAAGAATCAACGCCAGTTGAAGTGAGTCGAATCGTGCGTGATTTGGCAGCGCCAAAAGAAGGGTTAAGTGCCTATGATCATCAAAATCAAAAGCCTTCTTTGTTATCCAAAAAATGGTTGTTGTGTTTATTTGGTACTGCTGGTGCTTGGTTTTTATTAGACGTGGCTTTTTATGGCAATGGTATTTCATCAGTGATGATTATTGATTCTATTCATCCGCATGCTACGTTATTGGCGCATACGATGATCTCTGCGATTTTATTTTTGGTTTTTGCTGTGCCAGGTTATGCATTAGCAGCAAAATATGTCGATAAAATTGGACGAAAACCACTGCAATTTTTAGGTTTTTTTATGATGGCGTTGATGTTTGCATTGATTGCTTTTATTCCCAATTTAAAAAATATGATTCCTTTATTTATCATTTTATTTGGCGTGAGTTTTTTCTTTGTCAATTTTGGCCCCAATACAACGACATTTTTGATTCCATCTGAAATTTATCCCACGAGCATTCGTGCACGTGCACACGGTATTTCAGCAGCAGTTGGAAAATTGGGCGCGTTTGTAGGTGCATTTTTAGTGCCTTTTTTCATAAAAGCATACGGTGTCTTTTCAACCATGGGTTTTATGTCGATTGTTTCTGTCTTGGGTATATTGGTAACAATCATATTGCCTGAAATGAAAAATAAATCCTTATCTGATGTGGATGCAGGTCGTTAATTTTAAGATGAGACGATCAATGGGTAAAAATATAACGCGTGATAGTCATAAAGCGGACCATTTTTTTTCTCCGGTTATTTCCCTGCTTCTTTTGCTGGCATCAGTTAGCCCATCTAAAGAGGAAAGCAGTATTTTTCTTTTGGTAGCAATATATCAAATGAATTTAACAGGACAACAAAAAACAAAAAGAGCACGACGTGCTTCTGGTTTGGGTTGGCAGCTGAAATCAAAAAATAACAACCAGGAAAAGATGCTGAAACATCAGCATCGTACGCATGGCGGCAATCGTCCTCATTCGTAAAGAAAGCAATCACAGCTATTCTCATTCAATTCTTAAGGCTGAATTAATTTGTTATAACAACCCCTTCTTAATTTTTTTTTAATATTAAGTCGTTATAGTTGCGTCCGAATAATTTAATTAAACAATTGATAGAGAGAATGGTATGCCATTTCTTAGAAGTGATACGCGTTACATAAAAGACCATTCTAAACAAGGCGCAATATTGGCAAGTAGTATTTCAGAGTCAGACGTGCAAGATTCGCCACTGGCTTTTGAAAAATACTCAGCCCTGGAAAGAAGGGATGCAATTTTGGCGGCGACTTTCTTGTTGGCGGAAGCGCAACGACACTTTGTGGCAGAAAAAAATAAAGCAATCCAGCGAGAAAACGCATCGAAAAGCCCCGAAGAGCAAGTAGCACTGCTTGCCAAATCGACTCATGGTGATAGCGCTGCAAGTCCAGGCTGGACTAGACTGGCTATGCGGGATGTTTTTACTCTCTTTAATGAGAATAACGCTTCTGTTAAAGCTGTTAGAGGTTTATTAGCCTCGTACGCGTTGTTTTCTAATCCAGCAGAAAAAGCAGCAGATAGGCGTTCGCGTAATGAGCTTCAAGCTATTTTAAATCAGAATCAAACAATTTAATGACTTATTTTTGTATCAAGCTGGCGGGATAACAAAAGACAAGATGAGTGTGTTCTAAAGTTTGAGCTTACTCAAACTTCCTAAACAACTGATCAATCATCTGAATGCGCGCATCGGCTTTATCTGACGTGGTTTTAAATCGCAACACATTTTTTCCACCGAGCTGATAATTTTTATAGTCTTTTTGAATTAAATTAATAATGATGGTTGGATCAACATGGGGTTTATCTTGAAATTGAATATACCCAAATAATTTATTGATCTCAATTTTCTGGATACCCAGTTTTTTTGCGCGAATTTTAATATGAGCGACTTCAAATAAATGCTGTGCTGATTCAGGCAATAATCCAAAACGATCAATTAATTCTGACTTCATCTCTTGAACTTGATTGTCTGTTTCACAATTTGATAAGCGTTTGTATAACATCAAGCGGGCATGCACATCGTGAATATAGTTTTCTGGCAATAAAGCGCAAATACGTAAATTAATATCGGGGCCATTCTCTTTTTCAAAAGTGCTGGGTGGTTTTTTACCTGATTTTAAGGCTTTAACTGTTTCATCCAGTAATTCTGTGTATAAGCTAAAACCGATGGCTTCCATATGACCGCTTTGCGACTCGCCCAATAATTCACCGGCGCCGCGAATTTCCAAATCATGGGTGGCTAATTGAAAACCCACGCCTAAATCTTCTAATTCAGAGATGGCATCGAGTCGTCTTTCTGCATCTTTGGTTAATGCTTTAAGACTTTTTACTAATAAATAGGCATAAGCTTGATGGTGCGATCGTCCAACTCGTCCGCGAATTTGGTGCAATTGCGCTAAACCAAATTGATTTGCATCATTAATAATAATGGTATTGGCAGAGGGAATATCAATGCCTGATTCAATGATCGTTGACGCAACCAACACTTGAAAGCGTTGATGATAAAAATCCGCCATGGTTTTTTCAAGCTGTTTTTCAGGCATTTGCCCATGTGCAAATGTAATGGATACATCCGGTAAAATGGTTTTTAATTTTTCAATCATTGTGGGCATGGAAGCAACGGCATTATGTAAAAAATAAACTTGTCCGCCACGCATGGTTTCGCGCAGAATCGCTTCACGAATCAGTGTCTCATCAAATTCATGCACAAAGGTTTTGATAGAGAGTCGTCTTAACGGTGGTGTTGCAATGATGGATAAGTCTCGCATACCCACCATGGATAAATTTAATGTGCGCGGAATGGGTGTGGCAGTGAGCGTTAAAATATCCACGTGTGCGCGTAATGATTTAATGCGTTCTTTTTGTTGCACACCAAAACGATGTTCTTCATCAACAATTAATAACCCTAAATCTTTAAATTGAATTTTTTGATTTAACAGTTTGTGTGTGCCAACGATGATATCAATTTTTCCAGATTTTATTTTTTCAATGATTTCCTTTTGTATTTTTGCTGATTGCAATCGTGTTAATACTTCAATTTTAATGGGCCATTCTGAAAAACGATCAGATAAGTTTTGCGCGTGTTGATTGGCAAGCAATGTGGTTGGTACGAGTAGTGCAACTTGTTTTCCAGCATGAGCCGCTAAAAATGCTGCTTGCATGGCCACTTCGGTTTTACCAAAACCCACATCACCACAAATCAAGCGATCCATGCATTTTATTTTAGTCATATCATCAATGACCGCATCAATGGCTTTGCGTTGATCCATGGTTTCTTCAAATGGAAATGCTTGTCGAAAAGCAAAATAATCATCGCTGGGTTTGGGAAAGGCAAAGCCTTGCGTTGCTTCGCGTTGTGCATATATACGCAATAAATCAGCTGCAATATCTTGAATTTGTTTGGCTGCTTTCTCTTTTGCTTTTTCCCACTGTTGCGTACCCAGCTTATTGAGTGCAATACGATCAGCGTCAGCAGCGCTGTATCGACTCATTAAATGCAGTGCATGAATCGGCACGTAAATGCGATCTTGGTCGGCATATTCAATCGTGACATACTCAGATTCAATTTCATCGGTTATAATTTTTTCTAAACCAATATATTTTCCGATACCGTGATTGATGTGTACAACCAATGCGCCAGCTTCTAATTCTGCTAAACTGCGAATAATGGCATCGGGATCTTGCGCGCGTTTTTTGCCGCGACGGGTTGGAATAATGGAGTGGCCATATAATTGAGATTCGGTCATTAAAAATAATTTTTCTTGCGGTAAATACAATGCATTGGTGATGGGTGCGACAGTTAATGCAATGGGATCTGCATGGTTTAAAAATGTTTTCCAGTCATCGACTGTTTTTACCACGATATGATTTTTCTTCAATAAATCTAAAATAATTTCACGACGTCCTGTTGATTCGGCACAAATTAAAATACGACCGGGTTTGGTATCGATAAATGCTTGTAGTTTTTCCAGCGGGTTTTTTTGACGATGGTCGACTTGCACCATAGGAAATGCATTATTTATATTTTCTGTTATTTTAATTTGGCAAAATGGTTTTAATTGTGTGAAAAAAGCATTAACGGGAATAAAAACATGATCTGGAGCACACAATGGTCGTGTGTGATCCACATTAAGCTGTTCAAAACGCGCAGTTACTTCGCGCCAAAAATGGTCTGCTATTTTGGGCAGCTCATTTAAAAGAATCAGTTGTGCGTCAGCGGGGCAATAATCAAAAAAGGAATGCATCGTTTCAAAAAACAAGGGTAAATAATATTCAACACCCGCAATGGGTTGTGCTTTAGATATTTGTTGATAAATAGGTGATTCTGCAGGATTGCCTGAAAATGTGGCACGCCATTGTGTTCGAAAATGGGTAATGCCTGCTTCGGTGAGTGGATATTCATGTGCAGGTAATAAATCAATGGCCTCTATTTTTTCAATTGATTTTTGCGAATCGACATCAAAAGAACGCATGCTCTCAATTTCATTATCAAATAACTCGATGCGATAGGGTAGATCACTGCCCATCGGAAAAATATCAATGATCGCGCCACGTATCGCAAATTCGCCGTGTTGGATCACTTGTTCAACATGACGATAACCACTTTCTGCCAATTCTTTTTGAATGACCGATAAATTTAATTTATCTTTTATTTTCCAGCAAAAATGGTGTGCGCTTAAAAAAGTTTTAGGCGCAAGACGATGCATCAGCGTTGGTACTGCTGCAATGACAATGCCGTGATGCAAATGCGGCAGCTTTGATAAAATATGTAAACGTTCAGAGGTTAAATCTTCGTGAGGAGAAAAATGATCATAGGGTAATGTTTCGCGATCGGGAAATAAATAAATGGGTAGTTGAGTGTGTTTAAGAAAAAAGTGTAACTCATGAAAATATTTTTCTGCGGTGTGCGCATCGGGCGTCATGACCACGATTAATTTTTTTTGTGCGAGTGCTAGATTGGCAATAGCTAGCGCGCTGGCAGCGCCAGATAAATTTTTCCAGTTGATCATATTGTCATGTTCAGCTGGAATGATTGGTTCTAATGGGTTGATGTGCATGATGGACTCATATCAAAGCACTGGATTTTAGCGGGATTGATGTGGGTTTTGCAAATGATTAAGCGCTCGCAGTAGAGTTTGACTGCAAATCTAGGTTAAATTATCGTGTTGGATGTGGCGTGTCGTCTTCAGTTGTTGTTGGATTTGTTTCCTCAGTTTCTTTTGGGGGGATGAAAATCCCCAGCTCAATAGCTTGTTTTTTGTGTTGCGCGTTTGCTAACTTTACTGCTTCTTCAAGATGTGAGCGTGCTTTACATTCTTCAAATTCTATTTCTTGTAACAATTTGTCTGAAGGGCGTTTTTTATTTTCGGGTGGCGGTGCTTTTGCGCCTTTTCTATCGTTGTTCCCTGTATTTTTTTCTAAGTTACGTGCCATCTAATCCATCCTGGTTTAATTGAAACGTACTTTGAATCTAGAGAATTAAGACTGTGTTGTCAACTTTACGCAGAAATTAAGCAGAAATAATCGCGCCACCTAAGCAAATCTCTTGATCATAAAATACAATCGATTGTCCCGGTGTGATGGCGCGTTGTGCTTGATTAAAAATAACTTTTGCAGTGTTATTTTCTAATAATGTAATACTACAAGCTTGATCTGTTTGACGATAACGAATTTTTGCGCTGCAATTCAAGTTGTTTGGTGCAGTTCCTGAAATCCAATGCAATTTTTCACAAATCAATTCAGATGAGAATAACAAAGGATGATCGTGTCCTTGTGCCACAATCAATTCATTTGCAGCAATCTGTTTGGCAACCACATACCACGCTGCTTCTGCCGTATTTTTGATGCCGCCAATCTGTAATCCTTTGCGTTGTCCTAGCGTATAAAACATCAATCCATCATGCTGCCCAATTATTTTTCCTTCCGGTGTTTTGATAATACCGGGTTTGGCCAAAATAAAATCTTGCAGAAAATTTTTAAATTTCCGTTCACCAATAAAACAAATACCCGTGCTGTCTTTTTTTTCTGCGTTTAATAACCCGGCTTTTTTTGCAATTAAACGTACTTCAGGTTTGGTTAATTCACCCAGTGGAAATAATACACGTGACAATTTTGCTTGTGTGAGGGTATATAAAAAATAACTTTGATCTTTATTTAGATCGGTCGCTTTTAATAATTGATGGTCTTGTTTGCGAACATAATGTCCCGTTGCTAAAAAATCAGCGCCTAATTTTATTGCATGCTTTAAAAACACATCAAATTTAATAAATTGATTGCAACCGATGTCTGGATTGGGCGTGCGACCTGCAACGAATTCATCAAGACAATATTCAAATACATTGTCCCAATATGCTTTTGAAAAGTTCACCAGATGAAAAGGAATCTGGAGTTGATCGCAGACTTTTTTGGCATCCAGCATATCTTGTTCTGCCAAGCAGTAGGGATCATCTTTCTCAGCCATCCAGTTTTGCATATAACAACCGGCCACATCATAACCTTGCTCTTTCAACAATAATGCGGTGACGGCGGAATCAACGCCGCCAGAAAGACCGACGATGATTTTGGTGTTTTTAGCTACTTTCATGCTGCGCAGTATACGAGATTAAGCAGATAATTTGTATGCCTTGTATCTTGTTGATTTTATTTTTGAAATCGCAGTAGCCATTTAATGTTGTCTTAATGTGTGTTTGTTACGCTATTTACTATACTTGCTTAGAGTTAAACAGTGAAATTAGGTTGAGGTGCATGATGAGTCGACGAGACGAACGGGATGAATTTGAAGATGTTGCCGAGTTTTCTGATAGCCCTGCTAACGCTAATTTTCATACTGATGATCATGCTGATGCAAAAACCACAGCAGCAACACAACCAACAACCCATCCTGAAGAAGAAGTTGCGCGTGCGACATTCCTAGCGGCGAAAGGAAAGATTGAAGCTGTTGGAAAGATTAAAGCTGTTGTTAACCCTAAGATGATGAAAAAGGCGTGTCAAGACGTAGAGAATTCGTATGGCGAGATTTACGGTTATTTCTCTAAACCAGGACCTTTATCGAAAGAGCAGGAAGAAAAAATTGAAGCGTATTTAGAGGCGCTTCGTGGAGTGTGTGGTGTGCAACAACTGGAACGATATGATCAAGAAAGATTTGCCCATGGCGATGTGGATAGCATTGTTCAAAATAGTGTTGTTGCGAAGACATTTAAAACACCACAGTTTTTGGCATCAAAAAGTGCAAGTGAAACAACATCCCCAGCGACGGAACATAAAAGTGATGAAAGTGATGATGAATTTGAAAATTTATCAGCAGCATCTTCAGTTGATGAGGATGCTCGGCAGATGCCCAATACAGTAAAAGAAGCAGCACAACCACAATCGAAGAAGTCAGTAGACTTAAAAGGGGTTCGTTATTGTTTATCAGAAGATAAAACAACACTCACCATTATTCATCCAACTACCGATGTCATTGCAGAGGGTGTTAAAGATAAAGGTAGAGATAAAAAAGCTCAACAGGCGGTGGTCAATCGCTTGATAGAAGTTCGTAATGCAGTAAAAGAAGGTAAGCCCCCACAAATCCCACCTACCCGAACACTTCAACCCCTGTTAACCTCGCTTTGTTTCTAACAAAGCGCAGGAGCAAATGATGATAGACAGCAACGGGATACTTATCACCGACACGCCT
>Ga0210044_10004313_pt1 | contig 19874 bp, 23 predicted proteins | sample CryGey13umfilter_2_FD_183959 | JGI IMG/M metagenome (GOLD analysis project Ga0210044, IMG submission 183959) | Groundwater microbial communities from aquifer in Utah, USA - Crystal Geyser 4/9/14 3 um filter (SPAdes) (version 2) | ecosystem: Environmental > Aquatic > Deep subsurface >... | reverse complement strand
AATGGCCGACTACATTTATGTCTTAAAAAACGGTGGAATTATTGAACAAGGTAATCACCAAAATCTGATTTCCCAAAACAATGTTTACGCTAAATACTTTAAGATCCAAAAACAAGGATATGAATAAAGATATTTTCTCGGTCATCCCCGCGAAGGCGGGGATCCAATCGATTCTAAAACAACTTAAAAAAAGAAAAACTTTTTCTTTACAAGCTGACGGAAACAGCATGTTACCGCTTCTTCATCCAAAAGATCAAGTCTTTTATAAAAAAATTCGTTTTTCTAAAATTAAAACTAACGATCTCGTTTTTGTTTTTCAAAAAACCCAACCCTTTACTCACCGCGTTATTTATAAAACTGATAAATATCTTATTACCAAAGGTGATAACAATCTTGAATCAGATGGTAAGATTTATCCGCAACAAATTGTTGGAAAAATCACGTCCGTTAGAAGAAAAAATAAAATTATTGATCCAGAAATGTTATATTTGATCCAATCCTCACTATATTTTAAAGAAATTGTAAAAATAATAGAGGCTTTTGAAAAAAATAAGGTTAGTTATGTTTTTTTAAAGGGTTTGCCTGTTCATTTATACTATGAAAAAATTCATCCCCGCCGCCTCTATCTTGATGCTGATGTTTTAGTAGATAAAGCTCACTACAAAACAGCTGTTGAAATTCTGACAAAATTCGGATATAAATCGACCGATTCATCTTTGTCCCCGACTCAAAAAAAACTTAAAAACAAAACCGTGGAAATTTCTTTTTATAAATTGGTCAACGGTTTTCCGGTAATTTTTGATGTCCATCTTGAGCCGGCCTTTATGATGACGCAGATCGGCAATCTCGAAGCTCTGTATCCGCAAAAACTTATTGACAAATTAACCAACGAATTCCTTAAAAACAAACAACAATTAACAATTAACAATCAACAATTTTCAATTCTTTCTCCTCCGAATTTAATAATCTATCTTGCTCTTCACTTCTTCCACCATAACTTCCGCGGCGCTTTTAGATTAGATTTTTTGGATAAAGTTATCCGTAAATGTCATCCTGAATTGGTTTCAGGATCCCGAAATAAATTCGGGATGACAGGATGGGAACAAATTACTCAAAAAATAAATAGATATCATCTCCAAAATTTTGTCTCCCCTGTTTTCAGGTTGCTTAAAAAGTATTACAATACGCCGCTTCCTGTTCCTTTCTTAAAAACAATGGAACAATTTAACAATTTAACAATGAAACAATATCTAAAGATTAATATCTTTAATGACGAATTGCGCACTTCGGCTGGTGTTAGGCGATTTTTCCTGCTTTTTTCTCTTTCCCCTTTTCCAATTTTTAAAAAAATTTTGGTCTTTTTTAATCCTCAAGTCATCTATCTGATTGTTTTTATTCTAAATTCGAAGCTAAAAATGCTATTGAAAAACGTTTTAAACCGCTTTATACTGAATTTATGAGCAAAACAAATAAAGTACTTATAATTATTTTTTTTGTTCTTTTGGTAATTACTCTGGGTGAAATAGGTTATTATTTCTTTTATCAACCTGTTAATAAATCGGCTTCTACTACCAATCAGTCTCCTTCACCCACCCCGCAAACCATTTCTTCTGAAAAAAATCAAGCTATCAATAAGGATACTTTAGATAATCTTCTTTTCCTAAAAAAAGGAATTGTTAAGTCGTCTCTTCTCACTACCGAATGTCAAGGTAGTATTATTGAGATTGATGATAAAGGAGGGACTAATTCTGCAGGTCAATTTGAATACAAGTTAAAAATAAAAATAAAAAGTGATTCTGGAGATACAAATAGTTTTTATTATAATGATAGTGAAATAAATAAAATAAAAGTTTTTTATCTAGATAAAGATCAAAAAACGCCTTATTTTTTAAACAAATTAAAAGTTGGAGATAAAATATTAATAAAAGATATTTATAATTTATTAGAAAATATTGATAATAATCTAATAGAAGAAGAGATAATAAAATTATGAGCAAAATAAAATATAAAAAACCGCAAGTCAAAGAGAGAAAAATTAAAGTTAATACCTTTTTAATAAGACATAATTTTGGCCTGGAAGAAGAGTTGTTATTAGCAAAGAGGATATCACCAGTTTAACTTTCGTTAAGAATTTTGTTTTTTTTTAATTTTTTTATAAGCTGAATGCAGTCTTTCTTAATTACTTTTTCTTCTTCGCGATATTTTTTTGTCAGCCAATCAATAATTTTATCTTCTTGCCAGCCTGATTTTAGTTTTTTAAAAATTAAAGAGGCGCTTTCGTTAAATTGATAGAGAATTGATCTTTCTGGATCAAAAATATTAATTTTATTTTTAGTTTTTTCAATAATTATTCCTTTTTTTATTTTATATTTCATGTTTAATTTTATCTATAAAATTAAATAGTCTTTTCTTATTTTTAGTGAATGATAAATAATAAAACTTATTAAAACTATGAGCAAACTGATAGATCAACTTAGTTTTTTTATTAACAAATTTATCTTCTTCTACCCAAGATTGCTTGGCTATCTTTTCAAAAAGAAAACTTTTGTTTTTAATAAGTTCCTCTTTAAAAAATCTTTCTTTTTTAAGAAAATATACTTTTCTCAACTCTAGTTTTTGACTGTTTTTTTTAACCCACCATTCTTTTTCAATAAAAGGCGTTTGGTATAAATAATATTTTCCATCTTCTTTTTTAATAAATATCGTATCATCGGCTAAAGGAGGAAATTTATCTTTTAACAACTTCATAATAGTTGATTTACCGGCGCCATTCCTACCTGTAAATAAAAATGCTCGTCCGTTGATATTTGATGCCGAACCATGAAGAATAAAACCATGTCCGGCTAAAAGCTTATTAATAATGTGTCTTAAAATCGTTTGAAATTGAAAAATGCTGACTTGATAAAAGGTATTTATGGCTTTTTTATTTTTTTCTTCAAAAAAACTCATATACTGTCTTTTCTTTTTTTTCTTATAAATTATGTCTATGTATCTTTTTTCAACAAAATTAATTTTGTAATTAATTTTTTTTGGTTGACTAATAATAAATCCTGCCCAATATTTTTTTATTTCTTTTTCTTTTAATTTTTTGGCAAATTCCCATTCCGTCGGCTTGAGGTTAATTTGGATATTAAATCCAGCAATGTTTAGATAAATTGTTTCAACAGTATCCATATTCTTTGATTTATAAAAGTGGATCTAAAGAAAATTTATAGGCGGGAATAAAAAATACCTCAGTTTTATCTATTCTTATACTTTTTTCAACATCTTTTGTCACTATGTAAGTAATATTAGGCTTATATTTATTAATAAAACTATATAGACTTTTTCCAACAACAGGTGTTGATGAATATTTAACTTCAATTGGAACAACCTTGCCTTCTTTTTCAATAATAAAGTCAACTTCGGCTCCACTTTTAGTTCGCCAAAAATTAACTCTTGAAATTATTGTCTGATTATTTGTCAATTTTGTATAAATATAGTCTTTAATCATACTTCCAAAATCTTGCCTTTTATCAAAAGAACGAAAGTCGCCTAAAATGTAATTTCTAAAACCTAAATCAGAAAAATAAACTTTTGGATTTTTTACCAATTCTGTTCTTCTGTTGGTTGAATAAGGCCGAATTAAATCAATAATATAAGTTTTTTTAAGAATTTCAAGATGATTCAATAACTGTTTATATTTTAAACCACTTAAAGTTGATAACTCATTATAGTTTATTAAGTTTCCGATTTGGCCTGCCAATAATTTTATTAATTTTATTAATTCTTCTTCAGTTATTAATGATAGAAGATCTTTAATGTCTCTTAATAAATAGTTGTCCACGATTCCTTCAAGAATTTTTTCTTTTTCAATATTTGATTTAGCTAAAACAACCGCTGGATAACCTCCATAAATTAAATAAGTTTCAAGATTTTTTAAAAAACTGCTTTCTATTACTTTGCTTAATGGTTTTTCCAATTTAAATAAATTCGAGAGAGGTTTGTCTGAAGCTGATAGAAACTCTTCAAAAGAAAATGGTAATAATTTAAAGGTAGCTATCCGACCCACCATATATCTGCCTGTTTTAAAAGTTAATTCTAAAGAAGACGACCCTGATATAATATATTTTTTGTCAGTTATATCATAAAGATATTTAAGTTTTTGCCCTCCTTCTTTAGCATAATGAAATTCATCAATAATCAAAACATCGTAGTCTTGATAATATGACTTAAATTCTTCAGGATTTTCAAATAATTGTCGACTTTGTATATTCTCAAAGGTAATATAAACAGTTTTTTTGTCCTCTTTTAATAATTCTTTTTGCAAATGATTAAGAAAGGTGGTTTTCCCAGATTGACGTGAGCCAACCAAAGAGATAACCTCACGTCTATTGATAAAAGGCCTAATTTCAGCCTCAATTGTTCTTTCTATATAAATTTCAGCAGGGTTATTTTTGTTCATGAATAAATTTTAGCAGGGTTATTTTATGTTTGTCAAGTGATTTTTTTAGTAGCAGCATCCATACTGTTAGTATTATAATCTTTAAATCATACCAAAAAGATTTATTTTTTATGTATTCCAGATCATCTTTCATCCATTTCTTAAAAGAAGAGTGATCGGCTCCCCGGATAACCCACAAAGAAGTCATCCCTGGCAATATTGAAAATCTCCGTTCGTATTTTTTCGGTACTTTTTTAGCTTCATTGACAGGTAATGGTCTTGGCCCGACAAAAGCCATATCACCCTTAATAACATTGATTAACTGCGGCAGTTCGTCAAGGCCGCTATGGGCTAAAAGACGGCCAAATTTTGTGTATCTGGGGTCATTATGGATCTTAAAAACCGGTCCATTTGCCTCGTTTAGATTATAAATCTTAGATTTAAGATCTTCTGCATTCTCTACCATCGTGCGAAATTTATAGATAAAAAACGGTTTTTTATCCTTTCCTGATCTTTTTTGTTTGAATAAAAAGAAGCCAGGGGAAGTTAATTTAATTAAAAAATAAAAAACAATCCATAAAGGCAATGTAATAAGTAAAATAACAACTGCAAAAATCTGATCAATAATCATTTAGGATATAAATTATAGTATAATTTTGCTATGAAAAAACTAGCAAAAAATTATTTATTAGTAATTTTTTTTGGAATAGTATCGTTTGTTTTTTTAATTTCCGTCTATAGACTTTTTTATAGTAAACCTACTTATATTTATGTCAAAGTTAAAATCGGTCAAGGATATTGGTGGGCGTCTACCAACGATCCTAGTACATGGCTTATTGATTCTATAAAAAAAGGTAATAAGCAGTATGATACTATCGGAAAAAAAGTGGCTGAAATCCTTTCTTCACAATATTATCCTATTTTTTCAGTCGGTGTTAATACTCAATTTTATGATCAATATCGTACTTACTTGACCTTAAAGCTAAAAGTCAGTGGAAACAATAAATTTGGATATTCTTTTCAGCGTTCAGCGATTGCGGTCGGATCTCCTATTGATTTTGATTTCCCATCAGCTCAGTTTAGCGGTACAGTAATTCAATTAAGTAATAAGCCTATTGTAGAAAAGTTGGTTAAAAAAACTGTCTATTTGACCAAAAAATCAAATGATCCGGATGAATTTAATTCCATAAAAATCGGCCAAAACTATTTTGATGGAGAAAATGAAGTCATAAAAATTATGGATAAATATTTTGACGGCACAAATATAACTATCAAGGCTTTATTTAAGCTGAAAGAAAAAAATAATCAATTTATATTAGGAGAAGAAGAAGTTATTGCTAAAAATAAAGTTATGGGTTTTATGGTTTCTGATTTACTTTTATATAACTTTACTGTTGAAAAAATTGAGTAAATTTCTTATTTCATCAGTTATACTTTTTTTTATTTTGACTTTGTTTCTAGGTTTCCAAATCTTTTCAATTCAAAAAGGTCATCAATTTTTCCAAAAACAGCCTCATTATCTCCCCGCCCTTTACGTTGAAGGAAACTCAATAAAAAGGTCTGATAATCATAATAAAGTTCAGTTAAAAGGAGTTACGACTATGGCTTTTGCATACGATGGTTACCAGATTGATAAAGGATTTATTGAAATATTAGAAAAGCTTAAATTGTGGAAAGTTAATTTATTAGGCTTATATGCTGATCCGCTGATAATAAAAACAATTTGACAAAGTTAGATTTCGTCATTGAATGGGCTGAGAAAAATTACATTTATGTTTATCTTACACCTAGAGCCTCTGACTATAGGGATTTATCAGATCAACTAAAACAATTTCCATCGATGATGAATCAATTAACTAAGAGATATTCTCAGAAAAATAACATTTTATATGGATTTTTCACTGAGCCAAATATGACATGGGGAGAATGGTATAAATTGGCTAATTCAATAGCAAAAGAAATCATTAAAGAAAAACCAAATGCGTTGATGTTGATGACTGGTATTGATCATAGTAGATATATTGATTTTAATAATAATCTCCCCTATAGAAATCTTATTTATGATTATCATGATTGCCCTGCAGCTGGAATTGACTCATTAGAAATGGTGTTAAAAAAGGATAAATTAAATTTCTTGTGGGATAACGCCGTTGAGAAGCATCCCATCTTGGTAAGTGAATTTGGAGGTGTTTGGGAATCTGGATTTAGCAGCCAGGAAGATTTGACGTATATACAAAAAGTCCTCGATAACATAAATAAAAATAATCTAAACTATACGGCGTATACCATTGACGAAGATAATGGAGGGCTTGGGCTGATAGACTAGAATACAGCCCTGCCGACAAAAAAAGGTGAGTTAATAAAAAATGACTTATTAAAATATCCTCCAACTGATTTTAGTAAATAATTTGCCCAAGTTAAAATCCTCTATGTTTTTTAATTGAAAATAGATCAAATACTAAATTAGTTTATATAAAATTAAATATTCTCCTTTATAAATAATCTTACTATTAATCTCTATGTTGTTTATCAAACATGAGTGATGTTTTGTTTCTAAGTAATAATTGTAAGGCAAAAGCTGAATTATTAAATAGCTCGCTCCTAATTCTTTATATTTATGAATCAAATTTACAGCTTGACTATAACTACAAGAAAAATCTTGGGTAATTATCCAGCCTTCTCTATCAATGTGATTTAATAAAGTTGGAGATTCATCCCCAATTATTATGATTGATTCTTTTTTTGGAATTATAGATTGAATATTTTTTGTGTCTTTATAAAAATTTGAATATCTTACTTCTGGTCGGTAATGAGAAATTAAATAATTAGAAAACGGAATCCATCCCCAATAAAAAAAAGTAAACAAAACTAAAAAAATAATATAAATATTGGGTTTTTTAAATTTTTTTATAAAACTAGAAATAGAAATAGCTATGAATATAGATGCAATAGGAATAATTATAAATTGATAATATTCATGTTCAAAATTACCATTAATAACAATAATAAATGATAATATTGAAGCTAAAAACCAATAAAATAAAATTTTTTTATATCTATTTTTAATAATTCCAATTATCAATAAAATAAATCCTATGGGAGTCAATATTTCTATAATTTTTTGCACTAATAACAGCGGCCAATTTATACTTTTACTATACAAAAATGGGTTTTGATTATTAAAAAATAATGAAATTCCATATTTATTAAAGCTAAGTGCGGAAACTGCCAATTTTACTTGAGGTAAAAAATAGGTATAAGCATTCCATAAAATAAATAATAATAAATTAATTAAAACATATAACGCCAACTCAATTCTTTTATTTTTTTTCCATAAATAGTAAATAATAGGAATAAGCAAAGAAGTAAAATATGGTTTTATTAGTATTGACAGACCTAATACAATTGCACTAAGTGCAATATATTTTTTTCTTTTTATTATTAAATAAATGCTTAATGTTGATAAAAAAACGGCAAGGATTTCTGGAAGCACTGTTCTTCCCCAAAATACGGAAAAAGGTAATAAATTAAAGATTAAAAGTGAAATTAATCCGGTCAAAAAACCAAAGAATTCTTTTGTAATTAAAAAGATAATTATTGATGTTAATAAAGTTATGGTTATAGAGAAAACTCTTACAACAACTATATTTTCGCCAAAAATTTTAAAATTAATGCCTAATATATATTCATATAAGGGAAATGAGTTAAAAGTATAACATTCACCTTTAACATCACACTTTAGATTGCTTACTGGTTTTAAAATATTAAGATTATTTATAGAAAATTTTTTAGCAATTGCATATGTTTCTGTTTGTTTCCATGAATGATAGTCAATAATCGGCCTGTTTAAATAAGGCGTTCTTATTAAAAAACCTATTAAAATAACAATGAGAAAAACCGCTTTCTTAAGAATTTTCATTTAATAGTTTGTTTGATTTTAATACTTCCCATAAATTATAATCTTCTATATCTTTCGAGTGAAACCAAAGATGTATTTTTTTATTAAAGAATAAGTATTTCAATAGATTTAAATGCTCAAATTTAATATGCTCTAGTCTTCTATACAAACTATAATAATCAAACATTTTTAGACAATGTTCCACGTCAGTAATCAATTTATGAGGATAGATCTGAAAATTAGGATGTTGAAGAAAATTATCATCATTAAATTCGTGAAAATTAATTATTCTACCGCTTCGGCAATTTTTAAAGCCAGACTTTTTAACTAATCCAATTAATTGACTATTATAATGACCGTATGGAAAAACAAAAGAATGAATTTTTCGTCCCAAGATGTCCTCTAATGCCCTTTTACCATCATAAATTTCTTTCCAGGCCTTAGTCAGACTTACTTTTGTCAAATCAATATGATTATATGTGTGTCCGCCTATTTCAAACTGGGGAGATAAGTTTTTAATTTCTTTGTTAGATATTCTTTTACTCCCTATTTTTTTTATAGGAATATAAAAAATCGCCTTAAGATTTCTTTTAACTAAAATCTCCGCTGTTTTAAGATCTAAAGGATGACCATCATCGATGCTTAAATATATTTTTGTTGACATAATTTTTATAAGCTCTGCTAACAATTTTAGTTAAATTAACTAGTCCTTGCACATAAAAAATTATAAAAAACAGGGATATTTGAATAAAGTATCTATCCCAATTCAATATCAAATATTGGCTCATAATGAGTTGAATTAAGAAAAAGACAACCAACAAAAAAATTATATTAGACTTTTTCTTCTTCTTGAAAAAAGAAATAAATACTCCCCCAAATCCAAGCAAAAGACTGGTTCGATAAATTAACTTATAAATAGTCGTATTCATAATTTGATTAATCTTTGCGGGGAAAAAATCGCTTGCCCTAAAATAAAAGGGATCGTAAAGAAAATTTTTATAAATTGCAATTATTCTTTCTTTTGGGCTGGAAAGTTTATCTAAAGGATACGCTGCTGCTTGCTGTTGAGATTGTTCATTTCTCTCCTGATAATAAATGAGGATATTCTTAATAGGTGACTTCATAATAAAGAAATTAGTATTAATAAAAACCAGGAGAGTTAATAAATTAACATTAAATAATAGTAAAATATGACCCACAATCTTTTTGTTTGATTTAAACCAGTTAATAGCCATTTTCGTTAAAAACACCGTGTTAAAAATAATCAGCATCATCACTCCATTTATTTTTGTCTGCCATAATAAACCGGTGACAATGGCAAATAATATGGAAAAAAGACGATTTTTTTTAACTGTTAATATTAAAATAAGCAGGTCGAGATTAAAAAGAAACAAAAATAGCCCTTCTGAGTGGGCTTTTAAACATGCTTCTATAATAAAATTATTACTCCCAAAAAGTAACGAAATAAGCAAAGAAGGAAAAAGACCAAAGCAAAAAACAGAGATATAATAAACTATAACCACGTTTAAACTCAATAAATAAACGTTTATTTTTCTCGCTGTAAAAATTAAATCAATTGTTTTTTGAAAATTTTGACCATATTTATTTACTAATTGACTTGCTGATGCATCAAAATCGACAAATTTTCCTTTTTCCCAATCAATAAATTGATAATTATTCTCCTTATACTTTTCGTATTTCTCTCCATCAACTTGATAAAAATTATGGTCTATAAAAAACTGAGCGTAGTCAATGTTTTTCTTCCCTAATTTCTCCTTGTATCTTAAATAAGTGGGGAACATAGCCGCTCCATACATATATTCTGTTAGTTTCGGTTGATCAAAGGCCAATGGGGTATCCCATAATGGATTGTTAAAATCCCCTTTAATCAAAAGCTCAAAAAAATAACCTCTTCCTAACCAAGCTTCTTCATCCCAATAAGTGATTGATATTTTTTTATACACATTATTATAAAAGGTAAAAAAAATGATAAATATAAATAGTGGTATTAAAAAGTATTTAATTATTTTTTTCATGTTTTTTTGTTAATAAATTATACTTTTGCAGAAAAACCAAGAATATAAACAATGGTGCATAAATCAAATATCTTTTCCAAAGTCTTCGGGGTTCGTTTATTAAGCGAAATAACCACTCTAATCCTGCTCTTTGGAAAAAAGCAGGGGCTTGTTTTTTTGCCCCGGATATAAAATCAAAGGCTGCCCCGACGGCAATAATTGGCTTCTCTATTTGCTTTAACTTTGTTAACAATAAATGTTGCGCCGGACTCCCTATACCTATAAAGATGATTGATTTCTTATATTTACTTAAAGTTGTTGATAATAAATTAACGTCAGTATTATTTACTTTTTTGTAATTTAAATCAGGTAAGACTATTGTCTTTAATTTCGGATATTTTATTTTAATTTTATTATTGACTAAATCTGTGCGATTACCACAAAAAATTGTTTTAATTTTTTCTTTTTCACAGCGGGAGCATAATTTTAATAATAAATCAGGACCATAAATTCTTTCTTTAAAAGAATTTCTGTAAAGAAAATTCACCGCCCAGACTAACGATTGACCATCAGGAAGTACAAGATTAAAACTATTTAATGACGTCTGTAGTTTTTTGCTAAAAATTGACTCTACTACAGGGTGGGAGGCAATCGGAGCCACAGTTAAATTTTGATTATTCATGCAATTAGTAATAATTTTATTGATAAGGGTTTTATAGTCCAAAAAATCAACTGTCGTCTTGAGAATTTTATATTTTTTCATCCGTCTATTAATAATTTATTAATGTTTTTCTTAACATCTTTTAGATTTTTATTAGAAAAATACCAGTCAACAGTTTCTTTTATTCCTTGGGGAAAGGATACCTGAGGACACCATCCTAATATTTTCTTTGCCAAACTAATATCCGCTACACGATTAAGGGGTCCTGTAGGTTTTTTGACAAATTTAATTGTATTAGGCTTAAAATTTGTATAATCAAAAATTTCATTGGCCATTTCTAAGACTCTAATTCTCTCTTGAGTTCCTAAGTTAATGGAAGCGGCATTATCAATCTTTTTTACTGCTAAAAAAATTCCGTTAACTATATCATCTACATAGGTCCAATTTCTTATCTGATTTCCATCTCCCCAAACCTCAAAAGGATCTTGCTTAATAAATACTTTGGCTATTATTCCTGTTATTGCATGAGATTCTGAAGAGAACGGACCATAAACCGTAAAAAAGCGCCCTATTGCTGATTTCAAACCAAAATCTTTGTAATACGATCTAAGAGTCATTTCCCCCATCAGTTTTGCCCAACCATACATATTATCGGCGTCATAGGGAGGCTTGACGTCTTCTTCTTTCAAATAAATAGTTTTTTTTTGATCTTGTTGCAAATAATTTGGATAAACACAGCCCGATGAAGCGTAAAATACCTTTTCTACGCTATTTTTAAGACAGGCATAAAAAACAGCACTGTCCAAAAGTAAGTTTGTTGCAGTTTTTCCTTGATATAGGTCAACGTACCCCCTGCCGCCGTGAGAGGCGGCTAAATGAAAAACTATATCAATATTTTTGGTGTTTTTTTCTGCTTCATCTTTAACGCGTAAATCTCCGGTAAAAAAATCTACATATTTATTTAATAAATTTAAATTCTTTTTATGTTTGTCAGTTAAATTGACAACTTTAATTGATGATACTTTTTCTTTAATTAATTTTTTTATTAAGTGAGCCCCTATAAAAGCTGCCCCAGTAACAAGAATCTTTTTATTTTTTAGATTCATAATATGTTAAAATTCTAACATATCTTTATATGGAATTTTTATTTAATATTTTTTTGCTGGCTCTAATTTTTATCAAGCTGCCTCCTTTTTATTTTATTCCGATTCCAAGTCCTTTTTTCGTAACTCATACTTTTGCAAAGGTATCAATCTTTTTGATACTTACTTTAATATATATATTCGATTCTGATGGTATAAAAAATATTTTTTCAAAAAAATCAACTTTGATTAAACTTATTGTCTTTTACTTTCTTAGCCAATCTATTTCTGTTATAAAAGCGGGCGATATTCTTTTATTCTTGAAGTCCTATCAGAATATTATTTCCGGCATTTTGATATTAATATTGAGCGCTTATTTCTTAAAAGCAAACATAAAAAGAATTTCAAAAATAAATTTGATTATTTATTGGCTTGGGATATTTCTAATATTCTTGGAGTTTGTTTTTATTTTTTTTAATCATTTTTTTATTGATTTAATAAAAAATACATTACAAAAGGAAGTCTTATCCGCTTATATTACTGATTTTGAAAGAGGCAGAAGTTCAATTGGACTGAATCTTGAAATATTTATTCCATTTTTTTTCGTATTTATTAATGATAGTAATAAGGTGAAAAAGAACGTTTTGTCGGTTTTATCCCTGCTTAGTATCTCTTTTTTAAGTATTCTGTCTAATTTTAGAATTAGAGCCGTCACCTTAGCTTTTAATGTTTTTTTTAGTTTTGTTTTTTTTGTTAAAAACCTAAAAAAAATACTTGATTGGAAAAAAATAGTTCTTATTACTATAACGGTAATTTCCGCTATCTTTATCAGCAATAATCTTTTTTCTTTTAATATCTATGATCGATTGTCTTTGAAAGATGAACAAGAAGATGTTAGCACAATTGAATTTAGAATTAATAATGGTGTAAGATCTTTTGAACTTTTTTTATCGTCTCCCTTTATAGGTATTGGTCTTGGTAATTATTCTTCTTCTAATAAAGACTTGATTAAATTCAATTATTCTTTTAGTAAACAAAGTAAATACTCGCAAGATTATGCTGAATTAGTGAGAAATTCACCTCATAATGTGTTTTTTCATACTTTAGCTGAAAACGGACTTTTTGGCCTAATTTCATATTTATTACTTATTTTTTACTTCATAAAAGGAGACTGGAATATGATTACTAGATCTAATAAAAACCAGCGGACACAATTTGGGAAAGCCTGCATAATCGGTTCCTGGTCTATTTTTATTTTTATGTTATTTAATCCCAGTCATACTATTTTTGTCACCGGCTGGTTTTGGGCATTAAGAGGTTTTAGGGAGGCTTTGATATGAAGATTTTATTAGTTCACAATTATTATAGAGATCGGGGAGGTGAAGATGTTTATTTTGATTCTTTGGTAAAACTACTTAAAAAAAATGGCTGTCAGGTAATTACTTTTACCAAAAAAAGCTCTGATATTATCTCTATAGATAAAAAGGTTGAAGCGATTAAATCACTATTCAATCTTAATAATAAAATTAACCGAGAATTATCAGGCTTAATCAGTAAAGAAAGGCCTGATGTTGCCCATTTTCATAACTTATACCCCTCAATTGGGCCGGCCGCTTATTATGTTTGTAAAAAATATAATATTCCAATTGTCCAGACTATTCATAACTACCGTCTTTCATGGCCTGAAGGAATATTTTTTAGCCCAAGCCGTTCATGGATTTATTCCCTAATTTTTTCCCTGTCGATTTTATTTAATTTAAAGAAAAAGGTCTATGATTTAGTTGATTATTTTATTTTCCCTTCTCGCTTTACTTATAATTATTATCTCAAACATGCCCGCTTTAAAATAAAAAAATACTCGATTATTTTTCATTTTGCTGATATTAAATTATCTGTAAAACCGATAAAAAAATCGAATTATTTTCTTTTTGCCGGCCGTTTCTCTCAAGAAAAAGGCATTATTCCTTTACTTCAGGTTTTTTCAAAACTGCCAAAAATTAATTTACTTGTTATTGGTGATGGCCCAGAAAAATATCTTGTTGACAGATATAAAAAATGTGGAAATATTAAAATATTAGGTTGGCTAAAAAAAGAACAGCTCAACTTTTATATTAAAAGGGCTTTGGGAGTAGTCATTCCTTCCTTAAGCTATGAGGTTTTACCTTTGTCAGCAATCGAGTCACTGAGCCTTGGGACTTTAATTATCGTCCCAAAAACAGCCGTTTTTGAAGAAATAATAAAAGACAAAAAAGGGGTAATTTTCTTTAGATATAATGATTTTAATGATTTACAAAACAAGATTATCAAAACATTTAAAAACCCGCCGACACTAAAAAATATCTCATATAACGAATTTTCTCCTGATAAACATTACCTTTCTTTAAAAAGAATTTATAAAAGACTTATTTAATACAATCTAATTTTTCTTCTCGACAAAAAATATCTATCACTCTGAAAAGATCGGTATTTTTGCCGTAAATAATATGTTGCTTCATCGATTTTAATAAAACTGTAAAAATCCTTTTTCCTTCTTCTTCATCTTTAATATCCTTCAATAATTCAAGAATTTTGCTTAGATTGTTCATATCAAGAGGATGTAATTTTAATGCTTTATTTCTTAAGGACAAAGTTTTTTTTAATTCGTTTATTTTTTCATAAAAAGCAGCTTCTTCTAAAATAACATGAGCCGACTGACCAAAAAACTTATCATAACGAACTAAGTATTTTTTCGCATCTATGATTTTTCCTTCTTTAATTCTATTGTCAATAATTTTACGAAAAATCTCTTTTCTGCAAGGATTAAATATCAGGGATTTTTCTGACACGTCTGAATTTAAATAATAGTTGGTTAGTAAATTTATCTGACCGAAAATAAATGTAAATAAAACAATAATAAAAATTAATATTTTTCCATCAATTATTTTCTGTTTTTCGTCTGAATTAATTCCCGCCAAAACAAACCATAAAATTAAAAATAAATTAAAACGGTAGCTAAAATCAAGCATAAATACTAGCGTCAAAACAAGAAATGCTAAAAAATAATGATTCCGCTTATTTTTAAAAACAGATATAAAAAATAAAGTAAAGAAAATTGCGGCTATAACTCCGTTTTCCGCAAGAATATCTAGAATAAAATTGTGGGCTGTGGTTGTGTTTTCATTCCAATTAACTTGTCTTTTTGACACGGCAGATAAAAAATTGCCCTGGCCAATCCCAAACAATGGTTTTTCTTTTATTGAGGACAAGGCATAAGAAAAATAAACATCTCTCACTCCAAATATTTTTTTATTCTGAGTAAATAATATGTTTTTGCTCGTCAGAATAAAAAAAATTAATGTTATTAAAACAAAAAAAACGCCGGGGAGAAGAATTTTTTTATCCAGCTTTTTTTTAAACGTCTGTATTAATATCATCAGAATCAAGGTTAAATAGGCGGTGCGAGAATAGGACAATATAATAAAAATAAGAAATAATAATGATAATAAATTAGGAAAAACGAGCGTGAATCCTACAACAAGAAAGTTGCCTATTTGATTATGTCCATAGTTAAAAAAAAGACTACCGCCTTCATTAAACAAATTTAACTTGAACAAATAATTGATAGAAAATAATAAAATAAAAAAAAGTGAAGTTATCACTAAAAATTTCTTAAAATACTTATCTAAATAGTCTTTATAGTTATAAGCAAAAACAAAGAAAAAATAACAAGAAATATATATAAATAGGTAGTTGAGAGCTATTTCTTTATCGATCGCAAAAAAAACCGAAATTATAGAAAAGACAATAAATAAAAGATAAAGTATTGTTGATTTTATCGGTAAATAAAACTTCTTGCCTTCAATTTTTGCCAAAAAGAAAAGGAAAAAAGGAGCAAATAAAACTATGAAGTCAGTTAATTTATAACTATTGTTGACAACGGGTAATATATCGCTAATAAAAATCGCTCCAAGGGAAAATAAAAATAAAACAAAAGAAAAAGGCATAAGAAAATTATATACTACGAAAACATTGAAATTATGAGTGCTTTTAGTCTTTTAAACTCTATTTTTTTCTTTACCTCACGCAATACCTGACCAACTAAGAAATTCATTACCTGCTTTTTACCTGATTTATAGTCGGCAACTGCAGCCGGATTAGTTTTTAATATTTTATTAATTATTGGAATTAGCTCTTCATCGCTTACATCGTCCACGACCGTAGCTTTTTTGTATTCAATAATTATCTTATCAGGACTGTCTTTAAACAAGACTGTCTTTATTTTTTTGTGAATCAAAAGATTAATGAACTTTCCTATGGCTAGTTTTTCGCTTTTTAGTTTTCTAAATAAATCTTCAAACCAGTCAGCCTCGGAGCTGGTCTCAAAAAGCTGTTCAATAAACTCTCTTTTTACCCCGTATTCTCTCTGCCAACGATTTAGTCTCTGATTAAAATCTTCGGGAAAGTCTTTTTTAATCTCTGATAACCATGAGGGGGTAACTCTAATTGGTGGCAAATCCGGATCGGGAAAGTATCGATAATCAGCTGCTTCCTCTTTAGTCCTCTGGGTAAAAGTAATATTTTTCTCGGCATTATATCCGCGCGTCTCTTGAATCGGTGTTTTTCCAGATTCCAAAATTTCTTTCTGTCTTTCAATCTCGTATTCTATTCCCCGCTCAAGAAAACGAAAAGAATTAATATTTTTAAGCTCAACTTTATAATTTGGCAAACTGTCACCCTTAGGGTGTCCTATTTGATTCTGGACACCCTGAGGGTGACTTTGTAATGATATATTCGCCTCCAGCCTCATTCCTCCCTTTTCCATATCACAGTCGGAAATATCAAGGTAGCAAATAATCTGACGGAGCTTTTTCGCATACTCTTTGGCTTGGGCCGCCGAGTGAATATCAGGCTCTGTAACAACTTCTACTAATGGAACGCCTGAACGGTTAAAATCAATTAAAGAAACATTACGGCCGTTAACTTTCTGATGAATCAGTTTACCAGTATCTTCCTCCAAATGAACTCGGGTGATACCAATTGGTCCAAATGAGGTCTCTACTTTACCGTTAATGCAAAACGGCATATCATATTGTGAGATTTGATAACCCTTTGGTAAATCCGGATAAAAATAATGCTTGCGGTCAAATTTGGAAAGAGTGTTTATTTTGCATCCTAAGGCTAATCCTAATTTAATTGTCCACTCGATCGCTTTTTTATTGGCAACCGGCAAAGCGCCAGGTAGTCCTAAACAAACAGGACAGGTATAGAAGTTGGGTTTAGAAACGTGAAATGGGTTGTTTTTACATCCACAGAACATCTTGGAAGCGGTTTTAAGCTCAACGTGTGTTTCCAAGCCGATGATTGGTTGATATTTTTTATCCATTTTTGAATTGGGGATGAATTTTGTAATACTGGGTTTCTCTCTCAAAAAGATAGGCCACCTTATATAAAAGTTCTTCACTAAACTGCGGACCAATAATCTGCATCCCAACTGGTAAACCATCGACAAATCCGCTGGGAACGTTTAATCCCGGAATACCAGCCAAGTTAACCGGACATAAAAAAATATCTGAAAGATACATTTGAAGGGGATCGTCTGTTTTTTCATTGATTTTAAACGGCAAGGTCGGAGAAGTTGGGGTAATTATTATATCAACTTTCTTAAATGCGTTCTCAAAATCCTGTTTAATCAAAGTTCTCACCTTAGCCGCCTTCAGATAATAAGCATCATAATAACCAGAAGAAAGAGCATACGAACCCAACATAATTCTTCTTTTCGCCTCAGCTCCAAAAACTTCCCTAGTTCCACCATATCTGACTCCGTCGTATCTTGAAAGGTTAGAACTTACTTCGGAAGGAACTAAAATATAATAAGCCGCCATGGCATAGTCGGTATAAGGTAGAGTAACTTCTTTAATTGTGGCCCCTAATTTTTCCAATATCTTTAAAGAGTTTTTTATCGAGCTATTGACTTTATTATCCAGTCCTTTGATAAAATATTCTTTAGGTAGTCCTATTTTTAGTTCTTTGATATTTTGACCCAAAACCTTGGTATATTGCCCGACTTTTACCGGAACAGTGGTGCTATCGTATGGATCCAAACCAGCAGTCACTTCTAATACCTTAGCATTGTCGTAAACCGTTTTAGTCATGTGGCCGATCGTGTCAAAAGATGAAGCCATGGCAATAATTCCATAGCGGGAAACCCTTCCGTAGGTCGGCTTCAAACCAACCAGATTACAAAAACCAGCCGGCAGCCTAACAGAACTTCCTGTATCAGTTCCTGTCCCAACTAAAGCCGCTCCATAGGCAACAGCCGCGCCAGATCCGCTGCTTGACCCTCCAGGAACCCGACTTAGATCATAAGGGTTTCTCGTTGGTTCGTAATCTGTGTTTTCGCCTGAAGATCCATGACCCCAGGCATCTTCATTGGTTTTGCCTATTATGATAACTCCGGCATCAATTAGTTTTTTGATGGCCGTAGCGTTAAACGGAGGATAATAATCTCCGATTATTTTTGATCCGGCAGTCGTTCTTATGCCTTTCGTCGTAAATAAATCCTTAACGGCAACGGGTATTCCAAGAAGTGGTTTTTCGGAAAAAATTTCTTTATTATTTTTTATCAAAGCGTCATATTTATCGGCAGTTTTTAAAGCTAGTTCTTCATTCCGGGTTAAAAAAGCATTAATTTTCTTGTCATTTTTTTTAATCGTCGTAAAACACTCAGTAATTAATTCCTTACAAGAAAAGCTTTTATTTTTTAATTTTTCCGTTACTTCTTTTATTGTTAAACTTAGTAGGTCCATAATTATTCTGTTAATACCGCCTTAACTTTAAATAGATTGCCTTCTTTAGACTTCGTATTTGCCAAGGCCTGATCAGGCGTTAATGTTCTTTTATCATCTGTCTTATCTTCTCTTAAAACATCGGTTAAGCCGGTTATTTGGCTGGCTGGTTCGACTTTTTCTGTATTAATTTCTTGCAGTTTACTAATATACTCTATTACCGATGATAGTTGTTTTTTAAATATCTCTATTTCTTCTTTTGTCAATGTTAAATTGCCCAATTTAGCAATATGAAGAATATCTTTAGTGGTAAGGTTTTTTTTTGTCATATGTGTATTTTATAAAAAAACTCGACCGGAGGCGAGTGTAATTTACCGAAAAAATTGATCAACCAGTCTATAGATATCTTTACGATGACCAATTAAAACAATATAAATTTCTTTAACTGTTCTTCGGTAAACAATTCTGTATTCGCCGATTCTGACTCGATAAATATTTTTATAACCGGATAATTTTTCTTCATTTAAAATAACTGGGGATTCTTTGATTAATCTTATCTTTCTAGCGATAGCGATTTGGTCAATTTTAGTGATTTTTTTTAGTTCTTTCTCGGCTCTTGGAGAAATAATTATCTTCATACATTAAGTTTCTTGGCGACTGTTTCAAAATCGCGGCCTTTGTTAAAATCGGTTTCTTCAACCGCTTTTTTATCAATCATCTGCTCGACATAAGAAACGAGTTTTTCATAAAGATCCTTGCCTAAAAGGTAAGCTTTGATTTTGTTTCGGTTTTCAATAGCAATCGGGTAATCCGAAGCAAAACTGATTGCTTTTGAAGGATTAACTTTTAGATCGGAAATTGATATTGTGTTCATATGAAGTTTATATTACTAAAATACAGGTCGTTTGTCAAGACCAATAATCTGGTCTTAAGTTTTATACCCAATCTTTCTTAAAAATTCTTTTCTCTCTTTTTCCTCTTTTTCATTTTCTACTCCTGCAGGAGACTCGCCGTCGACAACACCAAGAATT
>Ga0210044_10004312_pt1 | contig 19880 bp, 22 predicted proteins | sample CryGey13umfilter_2_FD_183959 | JGI IMG/M metagenome (GOLD analysis project Ga0210044, IMG submission 183959) | Groundwater microbial communities from aquifer in Utah, USA - Crystal Geyser 4/9/14 3 um filter (SPAdes) (version 2) | ecosystem: Environmental > Aquatic > Deep subsurface >... | reverse complement strand
GAGTGAGCGTCAGAAGGGAGGTGTTATGGGTTCTCCATCTATTTCTTGCATTTCATTCAGCATTTGACATTCATCATTCAACATTCGGTGCAACACGCCGCAAAGCAGACCCACCGAAGAACAAGAGAAGGGCTGCGCCAAATGAGATGAGAATGTACGAAATCCCGTTTGCTCCGGGGATTGTAAACCAGCCATATTTCTCAAAGGCATAGAATGCAATGGTAAGAATGGGGGCCAGTGCCAGTACCGAGAGGACACCTGCCTTTTTCCCAACCGGCAAATAGCATGCCAGCACCGGCAGAAAGAGGGTTGTGGACAAGATGCCGGAGGAAAGGTAAAAGGCGTCCTTCAGGGAAGTGGAATAAATGCCGAAGAGAAAAGCAAGTCCAGCAGTAAGCCAGATAGCCATTATGTTTCGGTTCAATGTGCGTTTTTCCGTCAAGTCATAACTCAAGGTCATGGCTGCGACGTTGATGCAGGTGTCAATGGTGGACATGGATGCCGCAATCAGTCCAATGGCAGCCAGTGCTACCAGAACCGGGTGATGAAGTTGAGAAAGAAGCCAGGCCACCCCTTTTGTTCCGCTGGTCATTCCGGCGGGGAGGAAAGCGGCAACCAGTAGCGGCATGAGGAATACGAAAGTGACCGCGTTCAACAGAGATATTCCCATAGCTTTTCTTGCTTCTCTCCCGTTTCGGGTGATCTGGAGGCGAATCCAGATGTCGGTTTCAGCCAGCCACCCGGGAAGGTAGGCAACGAAAGTCAGCACAATGAAGAGTGGTTGAATGCGGTGAAAGTCCAGTTTCATGACGGCCGGGTTCACGGGCCTGGATGAGAAACCTGCCTGGAGAATAATGATAAAGAATAATGCAACTAATACGTACTGAACCACATCGGTGACAATGACCGCATTGGTACCACTGAAGGACATGTAAATGGCAATGACAAATGCGATGATGAAGAGCAGCAATGGCTGGGATATACCCATGGTGCCTGCGAGCAGGGAAGCGGCTACGTCCATTTCCGCTCCGGCCCAGATAATGAAGACCAGCAAAATGGGAATGGCGGCCAGTTTCCCGGCTGTTTTCCCGAACTTTCCGGCGATCAGTTCTGGTTGGCTGAAAACAGGGATATTGCGAAGGCGGGGCGCCAGCCAGAGGAAGATACCCAGTACAATAATCCAGGGCAGGCTCAGAACAAAAAATCCCCCGAGTCCGTACTGAAGAAAAACTTCGATGCCATACACTACGCTCCAGCTGATGGACATGAAAGTGGCGGAAAGGGATATTCCAGCGCGAAGCCCGGAAACGGCCCGGTTTTCTGTCCAGAATCCGTCCGGATCGGACAGACGCTTGGAAATGAAAGTAAAACTCAGTATCAGGGCTATATAAGCAACAAATACAATAAGGTAGATGCCTGCGCTACCGGAGGCAAAGCTGCTCATGATTGCAGAATCCAGGTGGAAAAGGCCTCCTGGTGGAGAGGGGCCGATGCTTCTTTTCGTTTTATCCATGCCAGTGATGCGACCATGGCCCCATTATCTGTGGCGTATTTCATTGAAGGAATAAACGTGCGTTCCCTGAAAGCGGCATGGAATCGTTTCCGAAGGTAGGAGTTTGCGGAAACACCACCTGCCAGAATTACAGACTCAAAGGGCGTTTCTTTTTCAAAACGCTTGATTCTATCGATAAGAATGTCTGCTACAGTCTTCTGGAAGGAAGCTGCAAGGCCGGATTTATCCAGAGCGTCTTCCTCTTCCCGAATCAGACGGAACATGGCTGTTTTGATTCCGGAAAAGCTCATGTCAAGGGATCGGTCGGACATTCTGGGACGGGGAAGGGGGTATCGATGTTCATCCCCGGTTTCTGCCAGCTTGTCAATCACCGGGCCACCGGGATAGCCCAGCCCCATCATTTTGGACAGTTTGTCGAAGGCTTCCCCCACAGCGTCGTCCCGGGTACGGGCCAATAGTGATAAACTTCGATCTTCATCAATACGAAAGAGGTGAGTGTGGCCACCGGATGCCACAAATGCGGCTGCCGGAAAGCGGATTGCGTTGCCGAATTCAATGAAAGCACTCTGAATATGGCTTTCAATATGATTCAGTGGAATCAGCGGGACACCGGATGAAAAAGAGAGTGCCTTGGCAAAGGAGAGGCCCACAAGCAGAGAGCCCAGTAATCCCGGACCAACGGTCGCACCAATAAGGTCGATGTCATGGATGGTTTTGTCGGCCTCCTCCATGGCTTGCCGATACACGGTGCGGATGTTTTTGACATGTTCCCGTGATGCGAGTTCAGGTACGACGCCCCCGTATTCGCTATGGACCGGAATTTGGGATGATATCACTGATGAAAGAACAGTTGTCCCGTTTTCTACCACAGCGATACAGGTATCATCACAGGAAGATTCAATGCCAAGGGTGCGGAAAATTTCTGCCATCAACCAACTCCGTAGTGGATCGCGGATTTATGATGAATTTTTCCATTTTCCCCAATTACAACCTTTATGTGTCCCACCCAGATACCACCCCAACCGACCTGGTGAATCAACGTGGTCCAGCCCTTGGGCGTGGAAACTAGCAGGGGACTGTCCATGAATGTGTGGGAATGGCCACCAACAATCACATCAATACCGTCCACCTGTTGCGCCAGCTGGATATCCCCCGACTCTCCACTTGCACCATCGATTCCCAAGTGAGACAGGCAGACTACAAGGTCACAGTGCTCAACGTCCCGAAGCTGCCGGACGGTCTTTCCTGCTGCCGTCACGGGGTCGCCGTATACAAGTCCAAGATGATTTTCCGGTGTGACAAGACCCTTGAAGGTGACGCCCAAGCCGATCACGCCGATTTTGGAGTTTGCTTTTTGAAAAATGGTGTAGGGTTTTACATGGGCACGCAACAGCGGGTTTGTGATGGTGTAGTTGGCATTGACCATTTTGAAATTGCACTTTTGCATGGCGGCCAGCAATTTGTCCACGCCATTGTCAAAGTCGTGGTTTCCGAGGGTTCCGACGTCATATCCCAATTCCGACATCAACTTGTAGTCCAGTTTGCCTTCGTAGTAGTTGAAATAGGGAGTGCCCTGGAATACATCACCTGCATCTACGAAAAGCGTATTCTGGTAACGGTTGCGGAGCTTCTTGAAGATGGTGGCTCGCCTGGCGTAGCCACCCATGCCAGGATAGCGCCGATCTGTTTTCGGGAAAGGGTCAATGTGAGAATGAACATCATTCGTGTGAATGATATGAAGGGTGTTTTCTTTGGGGAACAACCAATCCATTGGTTTCGCAAGTGCCGTGGTCCCCGCCATGAGGCCCATGCCCTTGATAAAATCTCTTCTTTTCATTGGATGATAATCCTCCCTTCAATCTTCGGGTGGATGACCCGATGCTTTTTTACGTAGGAAATGAGGGCTTCACGGAGCAGCACGTGGGTGTCCTTGAGGAGCTTACCTGTCCACATGGAATCAAGCTCACCACCGCCTTTCACGAGGTAGTCAATTGTGGCAACGGTGTATGTTTTTTTCTTATCAAAGGTTTCCTGTCCGATATTTGCGTTGATTATGCCACCGGTGGAAACTATGGTCAGACCGGAAACAGGAATGCCGCCCTTTTTTACAATTTCAGTGATTATCCCTTCGACCTGTTCGCCTGTGAATTTGGCCAGAACAATACGGTTTCCAAAGGGCATCAGCTCAAACATGTTTTCAACAGTAATATTTCCTTTGTAAACCGGTGCTCTGAGCCCGCCGTTGTTGGTGATGGCAAAGTCTACATGTCCAAACTGCCGGGCTGTATCGAGGATGACATCGGCCACAAAGTCACCGAGCAGGCTTTCCGGATTTCCCCGAACCATATCCACCTCTGCTTTTCCTATCACCGTTTTCATCTCTTTTTCAAGTTGTTCCCGGTACGGTGCGATCGTTTTCTCAACCGCCGGATCACCGGGGATTTTTGAGGTGATAGCCGTGTGGGTTGCCAGAGCCATGGATGCCTTTGGTGCCGGAGTTGAGACCGGGGGGGCCTGGCAGGAGATTGTGGCAAGAAGAACCGCAATCAGGGTCAGTTTCAATTTGTTCATATGGGCTCCTTTGCATTTATTTCATTTGGATAGGGCAAGGGGTCAGTGAGTCCGGCTTCCCGGAAACCTTTGAGACGAAGCTTACAGGAATCGCACCGACCACAAGGGTCACCGTTTTCATCGGGACTGTAGCAGGTGCTGGTCAGGGAGTAATCCACACCGAGTTCGATGCCTTTTTGAATGATTTCGGCTTTTTTCATCCGGGCAAGGGGAGTGTGGATAATGAACCGACTTCCCTCGTCCCCGTATCGGGTTCCCAGTGTAATGGCAGACTCCATTGCCTGAATGAATTCCGGTCGGCAGTCCGGATAGCCACTGTAATCCACTGCGTTGGTTCCGATGAAAATATCCTGGATTCCGTTCACTTCACAGTACCCTGCGGCCACAGCCAGAAAAATAGTGTTTCTGGCTGGAACGTAAGTGATGGGAATACTGCCTCCGATACTTTCCTGAGGATTATCCGGTACTTCAATTGCCGGATCAGTCAGGGCAGAGCCGCCGATGTTGGTCAGTGGGACATGCATTATGATGTGAGGAATGTTATATTTCTCGCAGAGTTGCCTGGATTTTTCCAGTTCTATCCGATGGCGTTGTCCGTAGTCAAAACTCATGGCAGTGATTGCAAAACCCTGATTAAGGGCAATCGCCAACACGGTTGCTGAATCCAGCCCGCCGCTCAGCAGGATCAATGCTTTCTTCATGAAAAAGTCCTCCCTAACTGCATGCTACTATACCGAAAAACAGCTATTCATGCAAACTCAAGAGGGTCAGCAATTCCAGCTGCAGGGTAAGGCTTTTGTCTTTGGCATACCAGAGCTGGACCTGTTTTGCAAAATCCTCATGGCTTTCGTCCGGCCTTGTCTTATGTATCCGAAGCAAATCCTGAGCAGGTGCGGGTCGGGGACCCCAATCCCATTTTATTTTCAGAGTATTGGCATCCATGCAAATGAGTTTTGGGATGGCTCGCCCACCATTGGTCAGAAATGCATCCATTATGTCCGGATTTTCATCCCTCAGCAGAATATTCAGAGATATATGGTCCGTCACAGATGCCATTTTTGCGATGACGGGAAGATTCTGTGCCGCGTCCCCGCACCAGGCTTCAGTGAGAACAAGCCAGATCAGCTTGTTTTCAAGATTTCTCAATATCTGAACCGTTTCTGTTGTTAGTTTTGTGGTACGGTCAATCCGGGACATCCGATGGACATTTAGTCGGCTGTATTCCAGCATTTTGTCCGAGTGATTGTTCCCGGTGGTTTTGTTCTGTTCCAGAAGGGAGTCAACCAGATCACGGTATCCGGAGTAACTGAGGGCTTTTTCCAGGTGTTCTTTTGTCAGTTTGTTCATTGATATTGTTCCCCTGTTCCCTTATGCACCCGGAATCATCTTTGCACCGCGGCTTTCCAGATAGGGAACGACCTTTTCAAAATTAGCGGGAGCATGTTCTGCTGACCTCAGTTGAGTTGTCCGGGCCGCTGCATGCTGGAGTACGGATAAGCAATCTTTGTCCCGGGCGTTGACATCCGCTCCGGCTTTGACCAGAGCCTTCACTGTCCCGAGCGAGCCGCTTTCTGCCGCGTGAATCAGCGGAGTCCAACCCTTTTTGTCCTTGAGTTTAAAATTTGCCCCCTTTTCCAGGAGCAGTTCGGTGAGTTTGACATTGCCAGTGTTAGCGGCAATCATCAGGGGTGTCATCCGGAGAATTTTCTCCCTGAAATCTACTTCAGCACCCTTGTCCAGTATAAGATGAACCAATTTCAGTTCACCTTTTTGAATCGCCAGCTGAAGAGGACGCCAGCCGACATAGCTGCCCTTTTTGGGCGCAAGATCGAGTTTGGCACCCCGTTGAATCAACAATGTAGCGATGTCTACATTCCCATTGTCAATTGCATACATCAGAGCTGTCCAGCCCTTGTTATCCCCCTTGTCCCGTGAATCAATCTTGCAGTGAGCATCCAGAAGTTTTCGAACTGCATGCATGTCCCCGATTCTCGAACAGTATAGCAATGCATTTTGACCGGCAACATTCTTTGCCACATACAGGTCTCCCAGGTCAACCAAGCGGTCTACTTCTTTCTGATTCCCTGCCTTGACGGCGGCCGTCAGCTCGCTATTGATATCGCTGGCAAAGATCGGAAATGCGGTCAACGAGAGCACGATTCCCAGAATAAAAAATGACACAGGAAAATGTGATTTACGCATATTTCTACTCCTTATAGGGTTAATTAAATTCTGAATTTTCCCGGTGTTTGTCCCGGCACTCACTGCAATAGAATGTGGGTCCGCTCCAGTCGGTCAGCTCTTCTACTCCGCAGGACAGACACTTGCGGTTCTTTGTTTCCTTTACCAGTCGGATTTCATCCAGGTGTTCTTCAAGGTAAAGGTGGGGAAAATCAAACAGGTCCGTACTGTTGAGGAGCTTCTGAGAAGTCGGATAGATGTTGCCCAGGCGTCGAAGTGCTGTCAGGAGAGTTCTTTTCCCCATTGCCCTTACACGTCTCAAGACCGGCATGTAGTCAAAATCACCAGCCAGCAGCACAGCTGCGTCAATGGAGCCGGGGAGAGATGCGTAGTGCATCATCGAAGTTGAAAGGGCAATATCCACACATTTTTCATGAGGGGACATTCCCGCCTGGTTTTTGAAGTCAATTTCGTAAATTTCCGTTTCAAAATAACATTCCTTTCTCAGGTAGTCATAGAAGGCTTCCTGGGGGCCGGGATCGAATCCGGGTTTGTTAATGGGGATGGATCCGAAAAAACAGGTCCGTACGATGTCGATCTCTTTTTCACTGGTCGCGGCCAGATGGTTGGAAATAACCTGGGGAATGCTTTGATAGTTAATTTTGAAGTCTGGATCATGGAAGGCGTTTACAATCTCTCCCTTGTTGTGAAAAATCCAGCTTCCGTCTATAAAAATCATGGTTTTCAGTGCCATTATTCACCTCATTTGCTATAAAATATTTCTTTTTTCATGTAGCTTGTCATTTGAATTATCAAAGAGCCGGCAGACATATTTCATAATGTACTCATTTTCCGGTAACCAGGCAAGTATAAATCAGGGATTCAAGCTTTGAAAATTGTGAATGAATTGGGTCATTTCATTGATAGAGGTTATTTTGTTCAGGTTGACCCTGAGTTGTTTGCCTCCTGGAATGGAACGGGAGTACCATCCGGTAAAGATTTTCATCTTGTGGAGCGCGAGCTTTTCCGGATAAATGTCGGCCATTTCCAGGAACTGCTTTTCCATGATTGAAAGGAGAAAACCCGGTGAAACATGGGTATCTGATGTCAATTCCGCGAATATCCAGGGCTTCTTGATGGCTGCCCTGGCAACCATGATGCCGTCACATCCCGTGTCCATCATTCGACTCAGACTTTCTCGGCCAGTGATGTCTCCGTTTCCGATAACGGGAATTGAAAGCATGGATTTCAGTTGGGCAATCTGGTCATAATGAACAGAATCTCGAAACATTTCTTTCCGTGTCCGTCCGTGAAAGAAAATTCCGTTGACACCGTTTCTTTCTGCCATTTTCCCAAACTCCGGGAAGACCAGGGACTGGTTGTTCCATCCACTGCGAATCTTGATGGTTAAGGGGATGGAAATTCGTTTTCGTACTGCAGAAACGATAAGTTCTGCCAGTTTCAGATCTTTGAGCAGGGCGGAACCACTGCCATGGCGGGTTATGGTGCTGGAGGGGCAGCCCATGTTAATGTCCACTGCATCCGCACCCGCAGCCGCTGCCATTTCTGCAGCGTTTGCCATTCGATCCGGTTCTTTTCCGACAATCTGGAAGAAGAGCGGTTTTTCCTGTTCTGTAAACCGGGCCATGTGCAGGGTACGTTCACATTTCCTTGTGTATGCATCGGAGGAAATCATTTCAGTAAACATGGCGCCCACTCCACCAAATTCCCGGACAATCCTACGAAAAGGGCCATCCGTGATATCTGCAATGGGGGCCAGGAAAGTGGCAGGGCTTACGGTGACGGAACCAATGGTGACTGCTGCCGGTAGCGAGCAATCTTGTCCAACGGTGCGGGAGTCCAGAGTCATAATTCTTTTCAGGGGCGGTTCTTGTAAATCACGCGACTGAACATGGGGAGATATGGAGTCCAGTCCGGATGATCTGACTGGACATCTGCTTCAATGGCCTGGCGCATGGCATTGAGTTTGGCATCCATATTATCGAGGCTGTTAACCATTAATGCCTCCGGGGTTTTGGGTCGTTTTGGGGATCCGAATTCCAATTCACCGTGGTGCGAAAGGATAATGTGCAGCAGATGAAGTCGGATATTGTCCGGGAAATCCGGAATTTCCCGAATCCGGGCTACAATATAATCGTATTCGATTGCAATGTGCCCCAGGAGTCGGCCTTCGGTGGAGTAACTGAATTCCCGTTGATAGGAGAGTTCCCAGAGTTTGCCCAGGTCATGGAAAAGCAGTCCGGCAAGAACAAGGTCTTTACTGATGAATGGGTAGACCGGAGTTACCTGAATTGCCAGTTTCAGCAGAGTCACCAGGTGTTCGAGATATCCACCCCTGTACGCATGATGCAGACTCTTGGCAGCAGGGGCGATTTTAGCCAGTTCCACTACATCCGGATCATTATATACATGGGTTGCCAGTTCCTTGAGGAAGCTATTTTCGAGCTCTGTTTCAATAATCTGGTGAACTTCGTCCAGCATATGTTCAGGTGGACGTTCACTTACCGGAAAGAAAATCGTGGGGTCTTCTATTTCATCGTCAGTTGCCTTCCGGAGTTTGGTGACCACCATCTGCAACTGGTTGTTGTATAACTGGATTCGGAAGCGAAGTTTAACAAAATCGCCTGGTTTTATAGTGTCCACGGCTTCTTCGAAATTATCCCACATCATGCCGATGATATCTCCGCTTGAATCTCCGAATTTCAAGAACAGGTATTGACCCCCATTTTTCTTGTCTCGAATCGCAAGCAATTTGAGCATATAAACTTCGTCACCCTTCCAGTCCGGTTTCAAATCTTTTATAAATGTATGGTCCATTTAAACAGTCTCCTCTTCCAGAATTTCGTAATAAGTAAGTTCCATTCCCTTTTTCACAGGCCGAGTCGGAATTTCCTTTATCCTTATTTTCAGGCGTCGCCGGTGAAGCGGTAGTTGCAGGATATCATCCGGTTTCACCTCACGGCCTGGCTTGGCAAGGGAACCGTTGAGCAATACTCGACCCGATCGAACCAATTCGTTGGCTACGGCTCTCCGTTTTACAATCATGGTCTTCTTCAGAAACAGATCCAGTCTCACAGGTCTTCCGGTTTTACATCCACCCGCGTATAGAAAGTTCCCTTCAGTTCAGCAATGAATTTCTTGATGGCGGCATCGATCTGGGGTTCCCGTATTTTGCTTCGAATGTCATCCTTGACGTCTTTGAAAGGGCGGGCCTGAGGTTTATTGACCTTGGTCAGCCGAACAACATGAAAAGAGCCGGGAATATCAATTACTGGAGAGACTTCCTCAAGTTTCAAGGCCAGGGCAGCTTTTTCCAGTATTTTGTTCAGATCGCCCTTCTTCAGGTTCTGCATTTCACCGTTGTAATCTTTGGAGCCGGCCTCAGAATACTTCTGGACAGCTTCGCCGAAACCAAGCTTGTTCCTCATAATAAGTTTCCGACACTCTTCCATTTTTGCAAGTACGCTGTCCCTGTTCTGATCATTGTAGAACATCACTATTTCCTGCAGGGAGTAAGTGAATGGCGATTCATATTCACCCTGATGCTGGGCATAATATGCTTGCATCTCAGCGTCGTCCACTTGAATTTTTCTGACAACCAACTGATTGATGACTGTTCTGGCGGTATTTTGAGTTTTCTGATTTTCTTTAAATTCTTGCAGTGTCATTCCGGTAGATTGCATCAGCGCGTTTTCGAGCTGTGCTTCCGTCTTGAAGTTGTTTTCCTTTAACAGTTGCTGAATAAAACCTTCGATTTGTTCATCTGTGATGCTGATGTCTTCCTGTTTAGCCTTTTCCAGGAGCAGGAGTTCTTCGAATTTTTCCTCAATGACTTGTTTCTTCAGTGTGGCAATTTGTTTCTGGAGTTCTGCTCCAGTATAGTTCTGGAAAAGGGCTGAGGACCGGGCATCATAAATCTTTTTTAAATCCAGCAGGGTGGCCGCCCGGTTGTTAACGATGATAGCGATTTTCTCTACCACTTTTGAAAGGCCAAGAGAAGCTGGTGTCAGTACAATGAATAGAACGAGAATCAGTGCGCGTTTTGTCATTCTTCCTCCCCATGGGAAACGGGAAACTTCCCGCTATAATTAAACACCAGAATGCGGTCCGGGTAAACAATAATTCGTGATTGTTGAATCATCTCTTGTGTTTTCTTTATAATGCGTTTCTGCAGGGTTTGTGCGGCCAGTTTTTTCCGAATTGTTTCCTCAACATCCTCAAACGGCAGTTTTCTCGGGGCGAGCTTTTGCTTTATCGTCAGTAAATTATAGGAAACAGAAGCCCCAAGTTGAGTTTGGATTATCTTTGATACCCTGCCTGGTTTCAGCTCTTCCAGAGTTTTCAGAAAAGGGTCCGGTATTTCACTTGCCTGGAAGCAATTCTCTTCAATCTCGATGTCCTGGTATCTCTTTCGGAAGAAATCCAGATTCTTCTTTCGGTGAACCAGCCAGTATCTGGCATCCTTGAGCAGGTCTGCATAGCTGGTAGAAAATCGGACGAAACAGTAGCTTTCTCCCTTCAGAAATTCGTTGACATTCTGCTCGTAGTAGTTTCGGGCCTCCTCAGTCGTTACCAGCGGTGCTTCCTCTGACAGCATGTTCTCGAATTTTTCTTCAGCAAGAATGAGCGAAGTGTTCAAAGCCAGGATACGCTTTTGATGCAGATCGTAGGTGATGAGTAGTTGTGTTTTGCCAGTCAATTGAAGGTACTCGGCAATTTCTTTTTCGGATGGAAGCTGATTCTGGCTCTTAAGGTAGTTCAGTAGCGTGCGCTGTTCCAGGTAATTATCAAAGAGCCGGTTCAGAATTTCCTCGTCCTTTTCCTCAAGAATGTCGGCGTAATTTGCCTGGAGATACAATACAAATTCGTCACGCACCACGTCCTGGTCGTCTATGCTCGCAATTACGTTGTCCGGAACCGGAGAAAGATTCCGGCCACTGCACGCAAAAAGCAATGGTAATAAAAGGAGAAGGACCAGTTTTCGCACAATTACAACTTGATGTCGATTGCCGCTTTTTTCTTCAGGGTTTCGACCGTACCCGACAGAATGGACCTGTAGAAGTTACCTTTCAGTTCTTCTTTTTCTTTCAGGGAGAGTTGATCAAAGGGTTTGCGTTCTCCTTCCGTCTTGTTGATGAGTTTTACAAGATGGTAACCAAATCGTGTTTTGACAATACCGCTGACGTCTCCGGGTTTCATCGTTGCAAGAGCCTGTTCAAATTCCGGAACCATTGCCCCTTTTTCGAATGTGCCAAGATCTCCTCCACGGGGTGCGGAAGGGCCTTCAGAATATTTCTTCGCGAGCTCACCGAAGTCCGCGCCGTTTTTGAGTTTTTCCTGCAGCATTTTGATTTCTTTCAGAGCGGCGGCATCGGAGGTGGCATCCGTCCCGGTACTGTTGGATACTTTTGCGTCTTTTTGGGGAGTGATAACGATGTGTTTTGCTGTGTAGCTCGTTTTGCCAGCCATTACATCGCTATGAGTGGCATAGAATTTATTCAGAATGTCATCTGTTGCCGGGTTATTCTCCACCACATATTGATAGTATCGGTTGAGAAGAAGCTCGTTGGTCATCAATTCGCGGCGGACAAGGTAAGTGGGATCTTCATCAAGGTTTAGTTTTCTTGCCTCCTGTACCAGTAGTGTCTGGGTAGTCAATTGATCCAGCAGTTTCTTTTTTCCGTCGGGAGACTGGAATTGTTGCTGAGTCTGAGGGGGGAGAGACTCGATCAGGAGTTTGAGCTTGTCCTCAGTAATTTTATTCCCATTGAGGTTGGCGATAACCTTACCGCTTCCCTGATACACTTCACTTTTCTTCTGAGATTGACATGCGGACATGATGAGTGAGAAGGCTATCACGGCTGCAATCAGACTGAAACCAAAAATCTTTTTCATTTAATTCTCCTGTAATTTATCTACTTGCATATTATCCCAGATTATTCCAGGCTTTTCCACTGAAAGAAGACGCCATACTGAATGGGAAAACTTATTCGATCTTTCCCATCAGGTCTGCCATTTCAATGGCTGAAAGGGCTGCCGACCACCCCTTGTTGCCTGCCTTTGTTCCTGCTCTATCAATGGCCTGTTCCACGGTGTCTGCTGTGATTACTCCGAAGATTACCGGTGTGTTTCGGGCGATGGATACGCTGGCAATTCCCTTGCTCACTTCTGCCGACACATAGTCAAAGTGTGGGGTTTCACCCCTTATGACGGCACCGAGACAGATGACAGCATGGTATTCCCCGGTTTCACACATGCGCTTTGCTACCAACGGAATTTCAAAACTTCCTGGAACCCAGGCGACTGTAATATCTTCGCTTTCGCAGTGATGGCGGTTGAGGCAATCCACTGCTCCGTCCAGCAGTCTTGACGAGATGAAGTTGTTGAATCTGCTGATGACGATGGCAAAAGAGCGCCCTTTTGCATTAAGTTTACCTTCAATGGTTTTCATTTTTTGAGCTCCTCCAAAAGGATCTGATGACCCATTTTATCGCGTTTTGTTTGCAGATAGTGAAGATTTGCGGGGTTGGGCTGCATTTCAATAGAGACTCTTTCCAAAACAGACAACCCATAGCCTTTCAGGGCAATGATCTTGGTGGGATTGTTGGTGAGCAGTCGAAGTTTTCGAATTCCCAGATCAAGAAGAATCTGGGCACCTATACCATAGTCCCTGATATCGGGTTTGAAGCCCAGTTTGCAATTGGCTTCGACGGTGTCGTGGCCCTGATCCTGAAGCTGATAGGCCAGAATTTTGTTCTTAAGACCGATCCCCCGGCCTTCATGGGGAAGATAGACGACCACTCCACCTTCCTGTCCGATCTTCCGCAGGGCCGCGGTCAACTGGTCTCCACAATCACACCGCATTGAGCCCAGAACATCTCCGGTTTTGCATTCGGAGTGCATTCGGACAAGGGTAGGGTCATCCGCGTTGAAATCTCCTTTCACGACGGCCAGATAATCTTTTTCATCCAGATCACAATTGTAATAAATCAGCTTAAAATTCCCGTAACGGGAAGGGAAATCTACAGTTGCTACCCGATGCACCAGCTTCTCATAACGACTCCTATAGGCGATCAGATCGGCTATGGTCACAATAGGGATCTGCATTTTGTCTGACATTTCGGTCAGCTGGGGAAGCCTCGCCATTGTGCCATCTTCATTCATGATTTCGCAGAGTACACCTGAGGGAGTCAGACCGGAAAGCCTTGCCAGATCCACAGATGCTTCGGTGTGACCGGCCCGCTTCAGCACTCCGCCCTTTTTTGCCACAAGGGGGAAAACATGCCCTGGACGAGCCAGATCTTCCGGTTTGGCGGCTGAATTTACAATGACCTCAATCGTGCGGGCTCGGTCTGACGCGGAAATTCCGGTCGTAGTTCCAAAGACAGCGTCGACGCTTTCGGTGAAGGCAGTTGAGTGACGGGCAGTATTTTTCTGAACCATGGGTTCAAGAGCCAAATCCTGTGCCCGCTCCGCTGTGACAGCAACACAAATGAGACCGCGGGCATTTTGTGCCATAAAATTGATTGCTTCGGGAGTTATCTTGTCCGAGGCGACGATGAAATCACCCTCGTTTTCACGGTTCTCATCATCCACAACAATCAGAAAACCACCTTCCCGGAAACGGGTCAGTGCTTCTTCAATGGGAATAATCATTCTGACTCCTTTTGAAATTGATAAAGATATTTACCAATGATATCAGTTTCAATGTTCACAGTATCTCCCTTCTTCAGAGTATGGAGGTTTGTTGCATTCAGTGTGAAGGGAATGACTGAAACGGTTACAATCAACCCTGATTTACGGGCGATGGTAAGGGACACGCCATTCACGCAGATGGAACCATGAAGAACGGTTAGAATTGCCCACTCTTGCGGCAAACGAATATTGAGGAGGCAAGTCTCCTGCTTTCGGATGATTCGGGTGACGGTGGCAACGGAATCTACATGACCCTGAACCAGATGTCCCCCCAGGCGGGCGTTGGCTTTCAACGCACGTTCCAGGTTGACAACCGTTCTGGTCTTCCAGTGTTTTACCGTTGTCTTACTCAAAGTTTCGGCTGCGGCATAAACGGAAAAGCCGGTGCTGGAACAATCAATTACGGTCTGACACACGCCATCCACTGCCACACTGTTGTCCACGGACAGGTCATCAAGAATATCATGGCACGTGATTTCGATTTCAATGCCACCCGCTCTTTTCCTGAGGGTTTGAATTTTGCCTGTTTCCTCTATAATTCCCGTAAACATATCTTAGTATCCTGTCCTGAAAGGCGAATTGCTTCTGCCATAGTTCTGCCCCGCATGCGAAAGAGCGGGATTCCATCGCCGAGAATGATGGGTGCTACATATACCAGGAACTCATTCACGAGTCCCTGCTCAGTAAACGCGCCAAAAATTTCTGCACCACCTTCAACCAGAAGGGATGTCAGACCCATTGTAGCAAAAGACTTGAGCACTGGGGTAAGTTCCGACCCATTATCTTCCAGCAGGTGAACGCCCCTGCTCTCAAATCTAATTTTCTTTTCATCGGTCATTGCATCGGGAGCAGTAACCAGAATGGTGCCGTTTGTGAAAATATGTGATTCCGGCGGCAGGTTCCCCGAACTGTTCAGGACAATGTTCTGAGGATTGCGACCCTTCACCATGCGGACAGAAAGCTGTGGATTATCAGCCCGAACCGTGCCGGCGCCGACCAGTACGGCATCCATCTGGCTCCTGAGGCGATGTACTTCAGAGCGTGACTGGGAATTTGATATCCACTTACCGTTTCCGGTAGTATCGGCAATAAACCCATCCAGCGTGATAGCGGCCTTCAAAATGACATAGGGCCGTCCCGTTGACACGAAGTGAATAAAAAATCGGTTCAATTCTCTGGCTTCTGCTTCCAGATGACCAATGCTTACTTCTATGCCAGCTTCTGCCAGCTTGCGAATTCCCTGCCCGTTCACTTGTGGATTGGGATCTTTCATGGCAACGAAAACTCGTTTCACCTTTTCCTGAATGAGACGATCCGCACATGGCGGGGTCTTCCCAAAGTGAGAACACGGTTCCATTGTTACGTACACGTCGGCGTCGATCACAGATTCCGGGGCGTTGTTGATGGCCTCTATTTCCGCATGGGGGCCCCCGAAGTGATGATGATACCCTTCACCGATTATGCGGCCGTTTTTTACGATGACGCAACCAACCATCGGATTTGGCGAAACATAACCCAGGCCCCGTCTTGCCAGGGCCAATGCACGTTGCATGAATTCAATTCGAAACATCCAATTCCTCCACCGGAATATTGTAGGAGAGAATGACAAATCGCGCAATGAAATAGCCCTTCCAATAAAAAAAAGGCCGGGATGATTCCCGGCCTTTCATTCTTACAGGAAAGCAGATTATTTTACTTTCAGTACGGAGTCCTTAATCTGAGCTATGTCCTCGTCGGTCAGGAGGGTGCATTTCAGATCGCCGTTTTCTTCAAAGCCACGGACGCGGAAGATCTTTGGATACTGAACAACATCTCCGTAACGGTCAAAGGTGATGTCTCCGGAGACACCTTTGAACTGCTTGACCTGCTGGAGGCGACGGAGAATATCATCGGGACGCGAGCTCTTGGAGAAAGCTTTGGCGGCGATGGTAATTGCATCGTATCCATAGGCAGCATATACGCCCGGTGTTTTTCCGCAGATGTCCACATAGTCACCAACGAAAGCGCGGGTTTTTTCATCGGTGGCCTTCGGGTTGAATGGGGCTTTCGCTAAAATCACGCCCAAAGCGGCTTCGCCGGTTGATCTCAGGAAATCTTCCCTTGAACCAGAAGAAGTAACAAAAATATAAGCTTTTGCTTTGACTTCGTGGAGGGCTTTCAGAAGTTGAGCGGAATCTTCAGGATAACCGGCAATCAAGACGGCTTCAGGAGCCAGCGCATTGATTTTCTCTGCAATGGCGAGAAAATCTGAATAGGTGGAATCCGGGGAATAGCGGATTACTTCGGGGATATTCATTGCCTGTGTTCCCCTGGCAATCCGTATAATTTCGTTTGAAATGCCATACCCATATTCATTCTTGATGGCTACAGGGACAAATTTGCGAATAAACAACCGGTTGAACATCGTGTCAGAAATGCGGCGCGCTTCAATAGTGTCGGAAGGGTACACTCGAAATGTATAGTCGTTTCCCTGCTTTGTGAGGCGGGGGCTGGAGGATGTGGGCGAAATCAGTGGAACTTCATATTTCTGTGCCAAGGGTGCAAGGGAAAGTGTGACTTCGCTTGAAACTGCACCCACGACAACACGGACGCCTTTCTCCCGTACCAGTCGAATGTATGTTTCAGTGCCTTTATCCGGTAGTCCCAGTGAATCTTCAAAGAAGACCTCAACCGGTTTGTTCCGGATGCCACCGTTGGCATTGAGATGTTTAACTCCAACCTTGATCGCACACTGAATGTCCTTTCCAATTGATGCCAGTGGCCCGGATAGCGGTAAGATCGCACCGATTTTCACTGTTTTCTCTCCGGAACATCCGGTCATCATCATCATGGAAACTGTGATAAATCCTATGAATACCAGCAGTTTTTTCATAGCGCCTCCCCCGATTAAAATGGTTCTTCAACAGGGACGAACATAGCAAATTCCCCTGGGAAAGTCAAAGAAAGGATGACGAAATAAAAAAAGTGAAATAAATCACTTGCGAAGGAAACAAAATGTGTTAATTTGCAAAGTGTAATCTTTCACAAAGGTGGTGAGGGAGAATGAAAGAAAAACTGATCCAGAAAATGAAGGCATTATCCAACGAGTGCAGAGTTGATCTTTTGTTGATACTGGCAAAGGCCGGGGGACCTATATGTGTCGGAAACCTTGCCGCGAGGTCGGGTTTGCCGAGGCCCGGATTTCCAGAGCACTTCAGATCCTCTCATACGCTGGGCTGGTTGTGGCAAAACGCAAGGGCGCTCGCGTTTTTTACAATCTGAATACAGATGACTGTGTGGCGATGTCGTTGAGCAAATGCCTGGTCGGTGCGGTGGAAATTCCCAAAAAATAGAAACCCAAAAAAATTAGGAACAAGGATGGTGAGATGACCACAGGAACACGGGCGGCAATTGATGAGCTGCATGAAATCCTCCTCAAGCATGACAAAGATCGGACTCAGTTGCTGCCGATACTAGTTGATGTCAATAATTATTTCGGTCACATTGACAGTAACGCAATCGTTGAAGTGAGTCGATACACGAATGTCCCCATAGGAGAAATCCATGGGGTCATTACGTTTTATTCATTCCTGGGCCAGAAAAAACGAGGGAAGACAGTTATTCGTCTCTGTCGCACAATCAGTTGTGATATGGCCGGCAAAGAGCAGATTGTACGTGTGCTGGAAAAAGAACTGGGCATCCATTTTGGGGAAACAACTGAGGATGGAATGTTCAGCCTGGAATATACGAACTGTATCGGAATGTGCGACAATCCTCCGGCCATGCTGATCAACGACCAGGCATACGGGGATCTGACTCCTGAAAGGGTTGTTGAGATCCTGGGTTCATTCAAGCTCTCTGAATATCAGGACATGTTCGGGTATGGGGGTGTGGAATGAAAAACGAGAAAAAAAAGATTCTTTTTGGCGAGTTTGTGACGGGTGCTGGTATTACTCGTGCACTTGAAATGGGCGCTGGAAAGGTTGTGGAGGATGTTAAGTCTTCCAATCTGAGGGGCCGTGGGGGTGCTGGTTTTCCCACTGGGTTAAAGTGGTTTTTGACTGCAAAGCAGGAATCGGATGAGAAGTTCATAATCTGTAACGCAGACGAGGGAGAACCTGGAACATTCAAAGACAGGCTCCTCTTGATGGAACAGCCGGAAAAAATACTGGAGGGAATGGCAATCGCAGGATTTGCTATTGGGGCATCTGTGGGATTTGTTTACCTTCGGGGCGAGTACATTTATCTGAGAAAAGGTCTGGAAGATGCTATTGCTTCCATGACAAAGAATAATTTTCTCGGCAAAAATATCAACGGCAGTAATTTTTCCTTTGATGTTGAAATTCGTCTCGGAGCAGGCGCTTACGTCTGCGGAGAAGAGTTCGCGTTGATTTCGTCCATGAATGGCTATCGGGGCGAGCCCCGAAACAAACCGCCATATCCCAGCGAGAAGGGATATCGTGATAAGCCGACGGTCGTGAACAATGTGGAAACCCTCTGCTATATTCCTTACATTGTAACTAAAGGAGCGGAGTGGTTCAAAGAACATGGGACACAGGCGTCCACCGGAACAAAACTTTTTTCAGTTTCCGGCGACGTGAAACACGCGGGAGTGTGTGAGTTGGAGCTGGGAATCACGATCAATCAGCTGCTTGCTGAGGTGGGTGGTGAAGGTGCAAAATCTGTGCAGGTTGGCGGAGCCTCCGGGTTGAACGTAGCCGAAAAAGATTTTGATAAGCCGATTTGCTTTGAGGGATTACCCCCAGGTGGCTCCATCATTGTTTTCAACCACAAGCGGGATATGCTTCACGTACTGAAAAACTTCATGGAGTTTTTCGTGGAGGAATCCTGCGGTCAGTGTACACCGTGTCGGGAAGGAAATTATCGACTGTTGGAAGGGGTGAAAATGTTGGAAAAAGGGGAGTGTTCGGTTCGGTATCTGAAAGAACTGGAGGCTCTATGCGATGTTATGAAGGATTCTTCCAAATGCGGACTTGGACAGACCTCTCCCAATGCGTTTTTGTCCATTGTTGAAAATTTTAAAACTGAAATTCTATACCGGTGAGGATTGACATGAGTGAAATGATTCCTGTTCAGATTGACGATATCAAGTGCGAAGTGGAGAAAGGCACTACCATCCTTCAGGCGTGCAAGTCTGCGGGACTGACGATACCAACACTCTGCCACCATCCGGATCTTGAAGTGGCTGGTATTTGCAGAATATGCGTCGTGGAGGTGGAAGGAATGAGCGGCCTTCAGGCTGCCTGCGCTTTCCCGATTCGACAAGCGATTCAAGTTCATACCAGTTCTCCCCGGGTGCGACGTGCCCGCAGGGTGAATCTTGACCTGATGCTCTCTGAGCATTACGGAGATTGTTACACCTGTGTTCGCAACGGAACATGTGAACTTCAGGATCTGGCCATGGAATATGGCGTTGACCGATACAGATATCCCAGCACCACAAGTCCCAAATTTAGAATTGACCGGTCCACTGCCATCGTGAGAGATCAGAACAAATGTATTTCGTGTAAACGTTGCATCCGTACATGTATTGATCTTCAACAGGTTTCGGCATTGGAAACGGCAAACAAAGGCCATGACGTTTTGATTCAAACAGCCTTTGATAAACCCATCTCTGATGTGGTATGCATCAATTGTGGTCAGTGCATTAATCGTTGTCCCACCGGGGCCCTTCGATCTAACACGCCGAACGAGCTGATCTGGCAGGCAATTGATGATCCGGAAAAGCATGTGATCATCCAGACGGCCCCCAGCCCGCGTGCTGCAATTGGTGAGGAATTCGACTATGAACCGGGAACATCAGTAACGAAAAAACTCAATGCGGCCCTTCGCAGACTGGGATTTGACAGTGTGTTTGACACGAATTTCACAGCGGATCTCACCATTATGGAGGAGGGAA
>Ga0210044_10004311_pt1 | contig 19882 bp, 19 predicted proteins | sample CryGey13umfilter_2_FD_183959 | JGI IMG/M metagenome (GOLD analysis project Ga0210044, IMG submission 183959) | Groundwater microbial communities from aquifer in Utah, USA - Crystal Geyser 4/9/14 3 um filter (SPAdes) (version 2) | ecosystem: Environmental > Aquatic > Deep subsurface >... | reverse complement strand
CCCACTTTTTCTCGTGAATAAAATGATAGCCGGATTTTTTGGGTACGAGCTCTACTCATTTGCAAAATGGATTGGGTTTGTTATCGCCTCCATAATTTTTGGTTTTTCTTTGATTTTTTTCCAACATGCATGGCATGAAATTAAAATGCGTAAATATGGAATGATGACTCTTGTATCCATAGCCGTCGGGTCGGGTTTTATATTTTCGGTTGTTTCCACCTTCATACCTTCCCTTAATGTTGAGTTTTATTTGGAGATCTCAACTCTTATCTGGGTATTGCTTTTCGGGCATTATCTTGAAGCAAAATCTAGCTCTGCCGCCGGCAACGCTTTACAGGAAGTAGCAAAATTATTGCCGAAGAAAGCGCACAGACTTGTCGGTGATAAGAGTGAGGAGGTTGATACATCTCTTTTAAAAGAAGGGGATGTGGTGTTGGTAAAACCTGGAGAAAAAATACCGGCAGACGGGGTTGTAAATGAAGGAACGGCGAATGTAAATGAATCGCTAATATCCGGAGAATCCAAACCCGTTGAGAAAAAAGAGCATAATAAAGTGATAGCTGGTTCAATATGCCTGGATGGTTCGCTCACAATAAAACTTTCTCGTGTGGGAGAAAATTCAACCATAGGTCAGATTCAAAAGCTCATAAACCAAGCTCAAAACACAAAACCTCGTTCACAACGATTAGCTGACAAAGCATCTTCTGTTCTGACACTAGTCGCCGTTATTACATCTCTTCTCACTATTTTTGTCTGGTCTATAATCTTGGGAAAGCCTTTGGTTTTTGGAATTACACTAGCAATCACCGTTCTTGTTATTGCTTGTCCTCATGCTCTTGGACTGGCTATCCCCACCGTTACGACAATTGCCACCTCACTTGCGGTTAAGAACGGGGTCTTCATAAAGAATTTGGCTAAAATTGAGGTTATCAGAAATGCGGACTATGTTGTGTTTGACAAAACAGGGACTCTTACAAAAGGTCAGTTCGGAGTGAGTGATATTGTTACTTTTGGCAGTATGGCAAAAAACGATATTGCGAAAATTGCCGCGTCGTTGGAGCAACATTCGGCACACATTATTGGTCAATCTATATTGCAATACGCAGAGAAAAATCACATCCTGCTTGATAAACCCAAACAGTTTAGAGACGTTGCCGGAAAGGGAGTAATTGGGGTGGTTAATGAAATAGATTATTTTTTGGGGAATAAACCTTTGATAAAAGATATGTCTGTTTTAACCGTTGAGCAGGATAAAAAAATTAATGACTTATCTTTAGGTGACAATACGATTGTTATTCTTGCTAGCAAAAAAGAATTATTGGGAATAATCACAATGTCTGACGAGATCAAACCAGAATCTTTTGAGGTCGTCAAAAAATTACACAATCTGGGTGTCAAAGTCGCCATGCTTACCGGGGACAAAGAAGATGTCGCAGAAAAGGTGGCAAAAGAATTGAATATAGACACCTACTTTGCAGAAGTTTTGCCCGAACAAAAATATAAATATGTAAAACAGCTCCAAGAAGATGGAAACATCGTGCTTATGGTTGGTGATGGAGTAAATGATGCCCCCGCTTTGACGCAAGCCAATGTTGGTATAGCAATAGGGGCGGGAACTGATGTTGCTGTTGAAGCGGGAGATGTGGTTTTGACCAGAAATAATCCTATGGATGTTGTTCGCCTGCTTGTTTTGTCAAAAAAAGTTTATGTGAAGATGGTGCAAAATTTGTTTTGGGCTCTTGGATACAATATTCTTGCTATCCCGGCAGCGGCAGGAGTATTCGTGTTTTGGGGAATATTTTTACGTCCAGAAATAGGTGCGCTTCTGATGAGTATGTCTACGGTTATTGTCGTTATGAACGCAATGACACTAAAAAAAATTAATTTGCAAACTGTCTAGTAAAAAAATTATGAACAAAAACACACAAAAACATATTTTTCAATTTATAGCCATAATTCTTCTTCTTTTGGGACTATTTTGGTGGGGCAGAGGAAACACGGGAGGAACAGCTTCATTACCAACCGAAAAACAAATAAAATCAGGCAGCTTTCTTTCCGCCCAAGAAAAATCTTTTGATTTCGGAACGATTTCAATGACAGATGGTAATGTGCAAAAAATATTCACAGTTATCAATAATACAGACAAGGATATTAAGCTGGATAGTTTAGTAACATCGTGTATGTGTACTACTGCTTTTCTTGAAATGAGTGGAGAAAGAATGGGTCCCTTTGGGATGCCCGGACACGGAGGTTTGGTTCCTAAGGTTAATGAGATTATCAAAGCGGGAGAGTCGGTGGATGCTGTTGTTGTGTTTGACCCGACAGCTCACGGTCCAGATGGGGTGGGGTTTGTAGAAAGGTATGTCTACTTCGTAGACAGTTCCGGTGGCGCGCTTGAGCTTCAGATTACAGCTAACGTGACGCGATAAATTATGAGAAAATACTTTATTATTCCACTTGCTTTTATTTTTCCTAAAGCAACACTGGCTCACTGCCCGCTCTGTACTATCGGCGCTGGTGCTCTGGCCGTTGTAGCCGCCTCAATGGGAATATCGTCTATAGTAGTGGGAGTGTTTATCGGCGCTTTTGCTATGGCCTTGGGTATGTGGCTTTCAAAAATACCCAAAAAGGAATATATTCCCAATCAGTATTTTTTCCTTACAATTTTAATTTTTTTAGGAACTATTATTCCCATAATGCCTCTTATCAGAGAGTATCATCCTCTTTACTTGTCTCTTGTGGGCGAATATGGCACTTTCTTTCACAATACTTATGCCATCAATCTGTTTTTTTTTGGTTCCGTGTTGGGAGCGTTGATTATGTTTGTCTCTCCGTTCATAAGTCGTATGGTTTCTGCGGTTCGTAAAAACAGAGCAATTCCTTATCAAGGAATTGCTCTTACCGCCCTTTTGTTAATTTCTGTTTCTATATTGATTGAATTAATATCCAAATGACTCTAGCCTCATTTCTGCTAATTGTTTTTTTTGTATTAACACTATTAATACGAAAGATAAGTGGGAAAGATATTTGCGCATTGTGCGTATCGGTTTCGCTGACTTGGGTATCAATGTTTATTCTTATGTTGGGTGGAATTGGCCAAGATAAAATAGTTTTGGGTATTCTTATGGGAGGTAGTGCCGTCGGCTTCGTATATTATTTCTCTTCTCGCAGTTCTGAAACATTTAAACTTTTAAAGTTTCCACTACTGGTTTCGTTGTTTTGGTTGGTGTATTTGGCCTTGTCAGTACCAAAACAAATATCGCCCATTAATATTGTGTTTTTGGGCGGATTGTGGTTTTTATTCGGATTCATCTTTTTTTTGTATAAAAACAACAATCTAAGGGCGCTTGGTAAGCGGTTGATAGATTGTTGCAAGAACTGGTGATAACCACTTGTATTCCATGTCTTTTGGTAGTACAATTATCAAAAGGTAAATTATAATTAATAAGAATATATGGCAAAAAGCAATTCAGCATTTATGAAACCTATGACTATTAGCCCCGATTTGGCGGCTGTAGTCGGTAACGGACCCATGCCTAGGTCAGAAGTCGTTAAGAAACTTTGGGAATACATCAAGAAAAATGACCTTCAAGATCCCGCAAACAGAAGGAATATAAACGCAGACGATAATTTGAAGAAAGTTTTTGATGGTAAGGCTACGGTAAATATGTTTGAAATGACCAAGTTGGTTTCCAAGCATCTGTCGTAGTGATTATTTGCCAGAAACTCAAACGGTGAAAATCAAAAACAGCTCAAAAGGAGCTGTTTTTGATTTATGTTAGACAATTTTTCTTGGAAGCAGGGGGGAAACCCTGGTGGTTATTTCGTAGTTTATGGTTCCGAGTCTTTTTGCTAGTTCTTCCGCGCTGATTTCTTCTTTTCCCTGGCTACCCAAAAGAACCACTTCGTCCTCGGCTTTTACACCAAAAACATTTGAAACATCAACAACAAACATGTTCATCGCAACCCTGCCTAAAACCCGACATCTTTTTCCTCTCACTAGAATATAACAATTGTTGGAAAAACCCCTGTCATACCCATCACCGTATCCTTGAGGTATTACCGCGATTTTGGTGATTTTTTTTGTAACAAAGGCAAGGTTATAACCAATAGGGTGGTTTGCAGGAAGAGTTTTTACTTGGGCTATGTGGCTTACCCATCTCATCGCCGGTTTTAGATTTATCTTTTTTCCGTACTTTTTTTGGAAACTTTTTTCCGGCCACATTCCATACATTCCAATCCCAAGGCGTACCAAGCGACTGTCGCCGAAACCACGCTCGTTTTCCAAAACACCTGCGGTGGCAGAAATGTGCGTTATTAAATTTTTGTACCCAGCTTGCTTCATCATATGATAAGATTTTTCAAATATCCCCATTTGCTTGTTGGTGTGAGAGTGATCGTTTATATCAACACTTGAAAGATGGGAATAGATGCCTTCAATTGAAATATTTTTATAATCCTTTATATCTTTTAAAAATTTTGGTAGGTCCTTTGTTAAAATCCCTTGGCGACCAAGTAGCGCGTCTATCTTTATATGTATTTTGGGTTTAACTCCCAATCTTTTACCAATTTTGTTTAAAATCCCCATTCTTTCAATGTCGTATATTGCAAGAATACCATTGAGCACCACCGCTTCTTCAAGCTCTTTTTCGGAGACATAACCGAGGACCAAAGTTTTTTTATTGCTTATTTTTCTTATTTCTCTCAATTCTAAAAGATCGTCCACTTGAAAATATTCGACATAATTCTCAATAACGGGCGCCACTTCGGCAAGTCCGTGCCCATAGGCATTTGCTTTGACGACCGCCACCATTTTTGTTTCGGAGTTTAGGTAATTTTTAAAAGATTCTACATTGGACAGAATATTTTTTCTTGATATTTCTATGCGTGAAAGGTCTTTATTCATAAATATATTCTAACATTATGGTTATATACATATGTTGCGTATATATATGGTAAGCTGTAATCAATTAGCAGTTAATAGAAATTTCGTGAAAAACTCTGTTTTAGCTCTCCGTGTTGCCTTGGGTTGGTTGTTCTTTTACGCGGGGGTTACCAAAATAATAAATCCCGATTGGAGTGCGGCGGGATATCTAAAATCCGCAAAAACCCTGCCAGACCTGTTTGCGTGGTTTGCCCTACCTTCAAATATTGGGTGGGTAAATTTCCTAAACGAGTGGGGACTTACTCTTGTGGGTATTGCTTTGATTTTGGGCATATTCACCAAATGGGCGTCTCTCGGAGGTATTCTTTTGATGGTTTTGTATTATCTGCCAATATTGGAATTTCCTATTGTGGGAGGGCATAGTTTTATTATTGATGAACACATAATATATATAATCGCTTTTATAATTATCATTGCGTCAAACGCTGGAAAATATTATGGTTTAGATAATAAAAGAAATTAAATATTATGACTGAAGGGGAAACAGATTTAAGAGTAAATGTTGGTGCTGATGATGTGGTGAATGTCACTATTGGTGGTGATTTAATCATGGAAAATCTATCTCAATTTACAGAGTGGACGGAAAATTTAAAAAAAACAATTAAAGAAACATTTCTTAAAAAAAACAAAAAAGTTTTGGTTTTAGCTGATATAAGCGGTCTTCGCAAATATGATTCGGAAGTAATGGTTCAGTTAGCGACAACTATGAGAGAAAATGAACCATATGTATTTCGCAATGCTACATACGGGGGTAGTCAGTATGTAAAAATGGCGGAAGATGTTGTGGCTGCTCTTTCGGGTAGAAATAATTTAAAATCATTCAAAACGAGAGAAGAGGCATTAAACTGGCTGACTGAAGAAAGTTCTTAAAATTTAAAAATTCTTGCTATTGTTGTGGTTATGTGATATTGTGCGGTTTGCTGTTCTTTTTTAACACACAGTTAGTTCACATAGTTCACAACCCACCCACACCCAAAGGAGAGTTATGCGTTTTTTCACATTCGATTGCCATTCTGGCATTTTGCAGGATGGAGTGAATGTCACGATGGAAGACGGTGTTTTTCGGCTTCCGCTCGGTCGAACGGCAGGTAATCAGTTGCCACCGTTCATACCGCTGTCAAGTAGTGATGCACCCGATGTTGAGTTGGGGGGCGTGCTTCTCCTCCGGGCAAGTTTTGGCCTTGACTACAGTTCAAGCGCCACTGTCCTGAAAAAAGAAGCAGAGGATGACAGACTCCAAGCGGCAATCGTGGTGTACGCTTCCCCAACCCAAGAAGTACTGGAAGTGTCCATCGACCGCCACGGAGTGGTCAAGCGGTTCAAATCTGCAGAGATTTGGGGCAGGAAAGGGTTTTGCCCCGTCTTGGACTTGGACGGAAACATGGTGGACAGGCACCTGGTGGAGATTCTCCTGCTTTCCCCCGGTGACTGTGCTATTGTTCGGCCGTATGGGGTCTCGCCCGCTTTTAGCAAGGGGCACATCACGCTGGCGTGCCGTATTGAGAACGGCCAGGTGGTGGTCAATGTCGGGTCCTTCAAGGACTACAAGACATACCTCTGCCAAGAAGACGGAAGGATCCTCTCTTTCCACATGCGAAGCGGGAACACCTCGAAAGAAAAAGAGGTTACTTCTCTCTAAGAAATGTGGGAAAAACTTGGAAGCTTAACTTCCAAGTGAGGGTTCAGTGAAGTGTGCAAAAACCCGCGCCAGGAACGGTGCGGGTTTTCTCATATATAAAAATTAAAATACAAACATAAACCGCGATCAATCAACCGGATTAATTTTCAAACCGTTGTATGGAAGGGCTTTTCTGACGGGGGCGTCTTTTATAACCCTAATGGCCTCTTCAAAATCATCCGTAATATGAGGAATTGCCATGTCATCGTCGTCAATCATTCTTTTAGCCCTAACTGTTTCTTTAAGATATTCAAACAATTTTCCCCAATATTCTGTTCCGAATAAAATAACGGGAATATTTGGTATTTTGTGAGTTTGAAGCAGTGTTACCACTTCAAAAAATTCATCAAGAGTTCCAAATCCTCCCGGGAAAAATATGAACGCTTCCGCTGAATATGTCAGACAAACTTTTCTACTGAAAAAGTAATAAAAATCAATATGGTCTGTCATATAATCATTCATAACCTGTTCTCTGGGAAGGCGAATTGTTAACCCGACAGAATTTCCACCCGCTTCCTTTGCGCCCCTGTTGGCCGCTTCCATTATCCCAGGCCCTCCGCCGGATATGACGGTGTATGACAGTTCTGAAACAATGCGTTTGGCCAATTCCCGCGCCTTGTCATAATACTCGTCTCCTTCTTTTAGTTGTGCGGAGCCAAAAAATGTAACGGAATGAGTATATTTTTCAAGAAATCTGAAACCTTGAGTAAACTCTCTTGAAATTTCATACACTCTTTCTCTGGCTGCTGTGTGTATTTCCTCGTGTGTTAAGGGTTTTATATTTAAATCTTTTTGAGGCAAACAAACTATTTTATTTTTTTCCATATTGCTACCATTTTAAAGTAAAATAGCCACTTTGCAATTCCTTTGCTTTTTGAAATAAATACCTATAATTAAAATAGATATTAATAGAATACAACCAAAATGAAGAAACTTAGCACAAATGAATGGATAGCTGTTTTTGTAGTAATTGTCTCCATCTCTTTCTTTGCGTGGGGAGACAGGGTCATATCTTTAATAAACAGTACGGGGTTTGGAGGTGAAAATACGGAAGTTGTTAACCACCAAACCGCCATTGTTCCGGACCAAAGTGGTTTGGTGGTTCAAGATATTGTAGTAGGAACGGGGGAAGAAGCGCGAGTGGGGGAAATTCTGGTGGTTAATTATGTCGGAGCGCTTACTAATGGTCAAATTTTTGACAGTTCCATAGCCAGGAATCAACCATTCCAGTTTGTTTTGGGTTCCGGCAGTGTAATTCAGGGATGGGAGCTGGGATTACCAGGAATAAGGGTTGGGGGAAAGAGGAGAATAATCATTCCTCCGTCACTTGCGTACGGTAACCGAGCAATCGGTCCGATTCCCGCAAACTCTACGCTTATATTTGAAGTAGAACTTTTGGGCTTGCAGAACATATCACAAATTCAAGACGAGCCGGTGTTTTAAAATATACGCCCTCAAAGCTTTGACCCGAGGCAATAACACGAACTCGCTGTGCTCGTTCTAATGTAAAAACTTTGTTTTTCCATCTCCATCGCTCTACGTCGCTAACAAAAAAGTTGTAAAATAACAACTAAAATGCTTTCATTGTTGGATGAAATCATTCTCTTTTTCGGTTGAAAAGAAAATAAAAGACGGGAAAGCCAGGGCTGGGAAAATACAAACCCCTCACGGAGATATTATGACACCCGCCTTTATACCCGTAGCCACCAAAGCAACGGTAAAATCTTTGTTGCCTGAAGAAGTAAAAAGGGCGGGAGCGCAAGCTGTTTTGGCCAATACATACCACCTGTATTTGCAACCAGGAGATGAGCTGGTAAAGGAAGCGGGAGGTCTGCACAAATTTATGAATTGGGGTGGCCCAATCATTACCGATTCCGGAGGATTCCAAGTTTTCTCATTGGGGGTTGCATATGGCAAGGAGATATCAAAAATAACAAAAACAACTGACCCCAATCTTTTAATTCCGGAAAGGGCCGACGATGAAAGACTTCCTAAGCTTGCGAAAATCGGCGCAGACGGGGTTTCTTTCAAATCGCATCTGGATGGTTCCACACACTACATTACACCGGAGAAATCTATTGAAATTCAACACAATTTGGGAGCAGATATAATTTTTGCTTTTGATGAATGTACTTCTCCGACAGAAAACGATTTATATCAAGAAGAAGCGCTTAATCGTACTCACCGATGGGCCAAGCGTTCTCTCGAACACCACAAAAAGCTTTTAAGTGAGTTTGCATCTGTTTCGCGTCCTTCCGCATTATTCGGCATAGTTCAAGGTGGAAGAAATGAAGCATTGCGAAAAAAATCAGCAAAGATATTATCGGAGATGACTGTTCAAGGAAATGCTCCGCACGAAGCGGGTTCTTATGGAAAATCGCTAGTTCGCACGGGGTTTGATGGTTTTGGCATTGGTGGTTCTTTTGCAAAAGAAGATATGTCCACGGTGGTTAAATGGGTTAACGACATTCTACCGGAAGACAAACCCAGACATTTGTTGGGAATAGGAGAGCCCGAAGATTTGTTTATGGGAGTAGAAAACGGAGTGGATTTGTTTGATTGCGTATTGCCCACCAGACTTGGTAGAAATGGCACAATATTTACAAAAAAAGGAAAAATACACATTACCAACGCAAAATTTACAAAAGACTTTTCTCCCATAGAGGACAGCTGTTCTTGTTATACTTGCTCTCTCTATTCTAAGGCGTATATTTCCTATCTCTTTAAAGCAAATGAAATGATAGCGGGAACACTGGCAACGATTCACAATTTACATTTCATCGTTCATCTGGTTGAGGATATGAGAAGGTCGATTTTTGATGGCAGTCTGGAGTTAATGAAAAAGAAGTTTTTGAAGAGCTATATTATCTCCTGATTATTTTTTATGAAAAACGAGCAAAAATTTAAAATTGAGAGCGAGTTTGCTCCTGCGGGCGACCAACCCAGCGCCATTAAAAGTTTGATTGGGGGGTTGAAAAATGGACTACGATACCAAACGCTTCTAGGGGTAACCGGATCGGGGAAAACGTTTACGGTGGCCAATATCATTGAAGCTGTACAAAAACCGACACTTGTTATCGCCCACAACAAAACTCTAGCCGCTCAACTTGCTCAAGAATACAAAGAATTTTTTCCAAATAATGCCGTGCATTATTTTGTCTCTTACTACGACTATTATCAGCCGGAGGCATATATGCCCGTGACTGATACCTATATTGAAAAGGAAGCTCAAATAAATGAAGAAATAGAACGGCTTCGTCACGCGTCAACACAGGCGCTTCTAACTCGTAAAGACGTTATCGTGGTTGCGTCCGTGTCTTGCATATACGGACTTGGTAGTCCCATAGAGTACGAAAAAGTAAATCTAAAAATAGCCGTTGGGGACAAATTTTCTCGTTTCGAATTTGTTAGAAAACTTGTAAATATTCATTTTGAAAGAACGAATGCCGATCTTAGTCCTGGGAAGTTCAGGGTGGTTGGTACTGTTATGGAAATTATGCCGGTTTCAGAAAAGGTTGTTTATCGTCTGGAAATCACTGATGAAAAAATATCAAAAATCCAAAAAATTGACGCGGTTTCAAGAACAATACTAAAAGAGGTCAATATTTTCTTTTTATTCCCCGCAAAACATTTCATTACCGCCCCAGAAGAACTTGAAAGGGCGATAAAAGATATAAAAAAAGAATTGGATACACAGCTAAAGATTTTTGATAAAGAAGGAAAAATTCTTGAAGCAGAAAGGTTAAAGAGGCGCACGAGTTATGATTTGGCTCTTATCCGTGAAATCGGATATTGTTCCGGAATAGAAAATTATTCACGACACTTTTCCGGTAAAAAAGTAGGAGAACCTCCAGACACCCTGCTTTCATATTTTCCACACAAAAAGGACGGTTCAGCCGATTTTCTGACAATTATAGATGAATCTCACGTTACAGTACCTCAAATAGGGGGTATGTATAACGGCGACCAAGCCCGTAAGCGCACTCTTGTGGAGCACGGCTTTAGATTGCCATCCGCAAAGGATAACCGTCCATTGAGATTTGCAGAGTTTGAGGAAAGGGTTGGGCAAATATTGTTTACTTCGGCAACTCCTGGAAAGTATGAAAATGAAAAAAGCGAAAAAACCACAGAACAAGTAATACGACCTACCGGGCTGATTGATCCAGAAATTTCCATTAGGCCGATTCAAGCGAGTGGGAAAGGGCCAAATTTCAACTTGGAAGTTAAGCTTCCAAGTCGTTATGGCGGGCAAATTCAGGACTTTATAGCAGAGGCGGAAAAAACAATAAAAAAGGGTGGTCGTGCTATTGCTACAACGCTTACCAAAAAAATGGCTGAAGACCTCTCGGAATTTTTGAAAGAAAAAAAGATAAAAGCCCGATATCTTCACAGTGATATAAAGACGATTGAAAGAATAGAAATACTAACTTCGTTTAGAAAAGGAGAATTTGATTGTTTGGTCGGAGTAAATCTTCTAAGAGAAGGTTTGGACTTGCCGGAGGTAACCTTTATAGGGATTTTAGACGCGGACAAAGAGGGATTTTTGCGTTCCGAAACATCACTCATACAGATTATAGGAAGAGCGGCCAGAAATGTTGACGGCCATGTAACGCTCTATGCCGATAACATAACGGGGTCAATTGGTAGAGCGGTAGAAGAGACAAACAGGCGCCGTTCTCTGCAGATTGCTTATAACAAAAAACACGGCATTACCCCAAGAACAATAATAAAAAAGATAAGAGACATTACTGAAGAAATGAACACAGAACACAAAAAAGCCGTGCAGTCGGAGCTTTCTCTTGAAGAGGCAATATTCAAAAAGAATCCTCGCAAGCTTATTCGGCAGAAAGAGTTACAAATGAACGCTTCTGTAAAAATACTTGATTTTGAAACCGCAGCGATTTTAAGAGACGAACTGTTGATTTTGAAAGAAAGACTTAAGGGTGGGGAATAAAAATTTTAATTATATAAGTTGCTATTTCTTTTTTATTAGAAGCTTGGTATATTGTTCTGACTACCCCTATAGACAAATCGGGGGCTATTGTTTTTATGGAAAAAAAGACAAAAGAAAAAAATAAAGAAACAAATGAGGATAAACTGATTGTTCGCGGTGCTCGTACTCACAACTTGAAAGATATTACGGTTGAAATGCCGAGAAATAAAATGGTCGTTTTCACCGGGCTCTCTGGTAGTGGCAAGTCATCTTTGGCTTTTGATACTATTTTTGCTGAAGGTCAAAGAAGATACGTAGAATCTTTGTCTTCTTATGCCCGTCAATTTTTGCGTCAAATGCAGAAGCCGGATGTTGATGAAATCATAGGTTTGTCACCGGCAATTTCCATTGACCAAAAATCTCGCTCCAACAACCCTCGCTCAACCGTCGCGACAATAACCGAAATCTACGATTATCTTAGAGTATTGTATGCGCGAATCGGAAGACCCCACTGTTTTGTGTGCGGAAGGGAAATAAAAAAGTTGTCAAATGAAGAGATTAAAAATTTTGCTTTAGATCTTTTACACAAGGAACAAACAACCGCACCTGGCGAAAAATCAAAAAAAATTTCACTACCAAAATATCTTGAAATATTTTCTCCGGTAGTCAGAGGTAGAAAAGGGGAATATTACCAGCTCTTATACGACCTTTTGGGAAAGGGATATACGGAAGTGATAATCGATGGCGCAAGAAAAAAACTTCGAGAACAAATAGTTCTTTCAAAGACCAAACGCCATGACATAGATGTTTTGGTTGATTCAATAAATATTGAAGAATTTAAGAAAAACTCAAAAGATGCGGAAGAAAGACTTTCCGAATCACTTGAAATGGCTCTGAATGAATCCGAGGGCTTGGTGAAAATTAGGTTTACTGATATAAAAAATCTGCACAACAAAAAAGAAGACGACAAAAATGAAGAGCATCTTCTTTCATCAAAGTTTTCTTGCCCCATTGACGGTTTCTCTTTTCCCGAGATAGAACCGCGTCTTTTTTCTTTCAACTCTCCTTATGGCGCTTGCCCAGAATGTAATGGTTTGGGAACTAAACATTTTTTTGGCACGGAGCCGTGCCCTGTATGCAATGGCGCGAGACTCCGACCGGAGGCCTTGCATGTGCTTATTGGCGGAAAAAACATAGTTGAGCTTGTTGCCCTATCTATCAATGATTGTGATAAATTTTTTAATAAAGTAAAAATCACAGCCAGAGAGCGCAGTATTGCCAAAGTGGTTTTGAAAGAAATAGAATCTCGCTTGAGATTTATGATTGATGTTGGCATTGAATATTTGTCTTTGGATAGGCGAGCCAACACGCTCTCGGGTGGGGAGGCACAACGAATTCGCCTCGCTTCCCAGCTTGGTTCCGGTCTTGTCGGCGCGCTCTATGTTCTTGATGAGCCAACCATAGGGTTGCATTCTCGTGACAACAACAGATTGATAAAAACTCTTTTGGGTTTAAGGGATTTAGGAAATACAATCATTGTGGTAGAGCACGATGAAGATACGATTTTTTCTTCGGATTATATCGTTGACATAGGACCGAAAGCGGGGATTCATGGCGGGAAAATCGTTGTGGCGGATTATTTAGACAAACTCCTCCTATCAAAAAACAACAATTCTGGTTCACGGACGATATCCTATCTCCGCAATGAGTTAGCCATAGAAATACCAAAAAATAGACGAACATCCGAAAAAGGCAAGCTGTCCATCAGGGGTGGAAAAATATTTAATATAAAAAACCTTAGCGTTGATGTCCCCTTGGGCAAATTGGTAGCGGTCACGGGGGTATCGGGTTCCGGAAAGTCATCTTTTATTTATGAAATTGTTCACAAAAATCTACAAGCCAGATTTGATAGAAGATATAGAAGCGCGGAAGTATACAATTGTACCAGTTTTAGCGGTACGGAATATATCGGGCGCTCAATTTTGATTGACCAATCGCCGATAGGCAGAACGCCACGCTCAAATCCCGCCACATATACGGGAGCTTGGACTTTTGTTCGAGAACTATTTTCCGAAAGTGTGGAAGCTAAAGCTCGTGGATGGAAAGCAAACAGATTCTCTTTTAATGTTAAAGGGGGGCGGTGTGAGACCTGCCAGGGGAATGGTGAAATTGCGGTTGAAATGCATTTTCTTCCGACCGTTCATGTTCCCTGTGATGTGTGTAATGGTAAAAGATTTATGAAGGAGACGCTTGAAGTTAAATACAAAAACAAAAATATTCACGACATATTGAAGATGACAGTAGAAGAAGCGCTTATGTTTTTTGAAGATATTCCTGCTATTTATGACCGTCTTAAAACAATGGATGAGGTCGGTCTTTCATATCTGGAATTAGGGCAATCTGCCACCACACTGTCTGGCGGTGAAGCTCAAAGAGTGAAAGTGTCATCAGAGCTTTATAGACCACATATGCAAAAAACAATTTACCTTCTGGATGAGCCGACTATTGGTTTACATTATGATGATGTAAAAAAACTGATAGAAATTCTTCAAAAGTTGGTTGAAAAGGGAAATACTGTTGTTGTCATTGAACACAATATGGATTTTATAAAATCATGCGACTATGTTATAGACTTTGGTCCGGAAGGCGGGGATGGTGGGGGAGAGATTGTTGCAAAAGGGACGCCCGAAGAGATTGTAAGATTTGCAAAATCTTACACAGGTCAATATTTAAATAAAGCACTTAAGGCGGTAAAAAGATAAAATACCAAGTTTCAAAACACGAAAATATTTAACCATATTCATAGCTGGCTATGGTATTGCGCGGAAAGTAGTACTTGGAAGTTAGGCTTCCAAGCCGGCTGTTATGCTGGTTTTTTTGGAAAAGCCCCCGTCGCGGTCGCGATCGGGGGCTTTGTTGTGCTGGTTTGAGGTGGAATCTTCAGCATTTTTGCGTGAAGTAACCACACACCACACACCATCCGGGGCTCACACTCAAGGCTTCGGGGGTGTGTCTTCCACTCCTCTCGCACTCACTGCGGAGATTCTCCAACCTAAGGATCTCTCCATTAGAAAGCGTATCGGGGTAAATCCTGTGCCCTCTGAAAATGATTGAGTGCACCTCCTCGAAAATTTGTTGCTCCCTTTCTGTTTTTTCTATACCACCGAAATGTTTCATTCGCCCCTCCTTTGATGGTTGCGTACAGTCCAAGAGTAAAGTATCTTTTTACGAGTGATAAGTCAAGATTTTAAAAAATTTAAATTACCGGATTCTCCCGGGGTTTATTTTTTCAAGAAGAATAAACGCATTATATATATTGGCAAAGCCACCTCCCTTAAAGACAGGGTGAAAAGCTATTTTTCAAAAGACCTTGTCCGCTCACGCGGACCCCTTTTGGTTAAAATGATTGAAGAGGCCGATAAATTGGACTATGAAAAGACAGACTCTGTTCTGGAAGCTTTAATACTTGAAGCGCGTTATATAAAAAAACATCAGCCCTATTACAACTCCAGGGAAAAAGATGACAAAAGCTACAACTTTGTTGTTGTTACGGATGAGAAATATCCGCGAGTGTTGGTAATGAGGGGGAGGGAATTGGAAAAAGCAATTCTCGAAATTCACCATTCACCATTCATTATCCGCTCTACTTTCGGCCCGTTTCCCAACGGAGGACAATTGAAAGAGGCGCTTAGAATAATTCGTAAAATTTTTCCTTTCCGCGACAAATGTACACCCTTTGACCCGTGCTTTAAATCCAAAAATCGCACGACCAAAGCCCTTCCAAAACCTTGTTTTAATCGCCAAATCAGGCTTTGTCCCGGAGTCTGTACCGGTGAGATTTCGGAAAAAGAATACAAAAAAACAATAAACAATATAAATCTATTTTTTCAAGGAAAGAAAAAACAAATAATAAAAAATTTAAAAAAAGAAATGGCTGGTGCCGCGAAGGTATATGAGTTTGAGGTTGCATCCATGTTGAAATCTCAAATTTTTGCTCTAGAACACATAAGGGATGTGTCTTTGATTAAAAGCGAAGTGTTAAGGGCTGGAAATTTAAATGGAGGTTCTGGTTTTCGCATAGAAGCGTATGACATAGCCCATATCTCTGGTAGCAATACCGTGGGCGCCATGGCGGTAGTTGAAAACGGAGAGATTGCGAAGGGGGAATACCGTAAATTCAAAATTTTATCTTCAACAAAAGGAGGAATAAACGACATTGCAAGTCTAAAGGAAGTGTTGGTAAGGAGGTTGGGACACTTGGAATGGAAGCTCCCAAACCTTATTGTGGTTGATGGAGCAATGGCTCAATATAATATTGCAAAAAATATTCTAAAAGAAAGGGGGTTTAATATAGAGCTGATTGCTGTTGTCAAAGACCAAAAACACAAACCAAGTGAAATCATGGGAAAAAAGGGCATCATAAAAAAGCATGAAGTAGAGATATTGCTCGCGAATAGCGAAGCACACAGGTTTGCTTTAAATTTTCACAGAGCACTTAGACATAAAAAAATGTTTGGACGCAATTTGTGATACTATCGTTCTAGCGTGTTGGTCCTACCATACCAAGGTTTGAACGGGGTTCCAGACCTTGCATTACCGTAAGGGATGCGCAAGGAAGCAACTATGCCAACACGCGAACCCCACCCCAAGTCGCGTAAGCAGAAGTACGCGACTTTCATTTTTTCCAGTCTCTTATAAAATGAAGTTATGATAAGTGGCGCTATAGATAAAAACAAAATTCGCGTTGGTGTATTGCGCGGAGGTCCGTCTAGTGAATACGAAATATCGCTATTAAGCGGACACAATGTGTTAAAGAATATTCCAGAGCGATACGAGCCGATTGATATATTAATTTCCAAAGACGGGGTTTGGTATTTGGGTGGGGTGCCAAAATCTCCGGACAAAATACTACAAAATGTAGATGTTGTTCTAAATGCGCTTCATGGAAAATTTGGAGAAGATGGTAAAGTTCAAAACATTCTTGAAAAATTTAATATTTCATATACAGGTTCTCGGCCACTTCCTTCGGCGGTATCCATGAACAAGATTATATCCAAACGCCTTTTTAGTGAAAGTGACATAAAAACACCGTATTACACCGTTTTTCACCCCAAACACAATGTCCGCGGAAAAGTGAGAGAATTGTTCAAATCATTTCCTCAACCGTCTATTATTAAACCTTTTTCGGGGGGTTCTTCGGTTGGCATTACGTATGCTTCCAATTTTGATACTTTTGAAAATGGAATTGAGAATGCTCTTCGCCATGGCGGAGTGGCGGTGATTGAAGAGTATATTCCGGGAAAAGAAATAACAGTTACCGTTTTAGAAAGTGGTGATGACGCGAGTCTTTACTCTCTGTTTCCTGTTGAAATAGTTAAACCCGCGTCTAAAAATTATTTGGATTACGAGACCAAGTGCGATCTAAATTCGGGTATGAAATGCCCAAGCACCCTCTCAAAAGATGAGAAAATCGAAGCGCAAGATATGGCAATCAGGGCGCACAGGTCTTTGGGATTGAGGCACTATTCCAACGCTGATTTTATAGTTCACCCAACGCGTGGTATTTTTCTAATTGAGGTCAACTCTTTGCCCGGCATTACAGAGAACTCCATATTACCAAAATCTTTAGAAGTATCTGGTATTTCCCTTTCAGATTTTATTGACCATATTCTTAAGCTTTCTCTTAAAAAAAATTAGACCACTCCCTCGTAAGGAAATGGTCTAAGTTACTGCCAGTGAGTGTGGCTGAAGATGTGGCATTTCTATGCCCCCTCTCTATCTCCAACACCCTCGCGTATTGTACGTATTGTAATTGTGCCGATCTTGCCCGTGATTTTCACGGTTCCATCACTCAAGGTGCGAAAACTGTCGTTAACACTGAAACGCAGTTTTTCGCTACCCTTCTTGTGGTAGCTTTCTTGGACAATCTTGTAGCCCGCTTTGCGCGGATCTATGCCGTTGTCCTTCATAACGGACATAGACGAGAGAAAAACAACAAATTCAGAACCTTCTCTCCGCGCCAGAAATATGATACCAGTAGCAATGCCGTCCACTGATGGCCAGCTGATTTTGGCCCCGGTAAGGTTCGGCAACCTTAAGACTTCAATTAATGACATATCGCCTCCTTGGTTGAGTGCTTCTTGAAAGATTCTTCCATTTTTATAAAATGTTGTCAAATATGGATTCGTTTCACAATTTTTATTCTTCTCTATTTTTTCGTGGTATTGGTAAGCGCTAGTGATATTATAGTGGTATGAAATACCCCGTTGTTATAAAGCAGAGTCCTCTTATTCTATTGCGCAGAATAGTCCAAGTGGAGCTTTTGGTGGGACTCTTTCTGTTTGCTATTTCTTTTATTCTAAATTATGAAAAGATTTTTCGTGAAATTATTGCCAGATTTTTCGACAGATACGACATTTTTCTTGTTATCTCCGCTTCAGCTCTTCAACTCCTCATAACAATATTCATATTTTTCCAGTGGCATTCGGAAGAGTATCGCTTGAAAGAGAAAGAAATTATTCATAAACGCGGTTTGTTTTTTAAAAAAGAAAACTCAATTCTTCTCAAAAACATTTCTTCTGTTGAATATAAGCGTGGCCCGTTAGAATTTTTTCTCAACTATGCGACTTTGATTATCCATACACGCGCCGGTGAAAAACCCATCAAGATTTCAAGTGTGGAAAATGCCGAAATTTATTCAGATGTAATCAGAGACACTATGGATATTGCGATTACCGGTAAACCCAAAAGTAATTCAAAAAAACACTCCATATTGGATATGATTTTGGAAGGGGAGAATCAGTATTTAGAGTTCAAACAAACCTTTCGTTGGGACATAAAACAGAAAGTAACAAGCAAGGACTTGGAGAAATCGGTGATAAAAACAATTTCCGCTTTTCTTAATTCTGACGGAGGAAATCTGCTAATAGGAGTTGCCGACAACGGCAGTGTTTGCGGAATTAATGACGACATAAAAACATTGGTGAAAAAAGACAAAGATGGTTTTGAAAATCATTTTAATCAAGTTTTAAGAACCAGTATTGGTGCGGAATTTCGTCAATATGTAAACCTTATCTTTGAAACAATAGAAGACAAGGATGTTTGTTTTATAGAAGTCACACCCTCTCCTAAGCCGGTATATGTGAAAACAAACGGGGAGGAAGAGTTTTTTATTCGCACGGGCAACAGCACAAGCCCGCTGAAAGTGAGCGAAGCAAATTCTTATATTGAATCACATTGGGAAAAATAGGAATTATGGTGGACCCACGGGGAGTCGGTCACGAATAATTCGCTCACCCTCGTTCACGAATTTTCGCGACCCCGGCTCGATATTTCGCAAGCTTGCTCAATATATCTGCGCCTTGCAACTCCCCACATAAGCAAATAAATTTGCTTATTGCGTGTGGACCCACGGGGAGTCGCACCCCGGACTCGTCCATGCCATGGACGCGTGTTACTGCTATACCATGGGCCCGTGGCTGATATTTTGATTGATTTTGTATACCCTGTCTAGTACTATTGTTTTTCAGTTGGGCTTGCCCTGAGCGAGCTTAGCGAATCGAAGGGCCCTTAGCTTAGTTGGTAGAGCGCCTCATTTGCAATGAGGAGGTCACCGGTTCGAATCCGGTAGGGTCCACCATTTCAGATTTGACGAGGGGCGAAGCCCCTAGGCAACTTCTTCGTCAAATCAAATTTTGTGGTGTTTGTTTTAAAAAGTCAGAACCCATTTTGCGGAAAATCCTGAAAACTAATGCGGACTCGGCAGGGCGAAACAATTGACTGGGGATATGGATTCGCCCTGCCTCGGCTCCCGTCCCGCCCGCAGGAGGGGTCTGGGGAGGAATCCGCGCGGGCTTCGGCTTTCTTTTTTGAAAAAATTGGCGGATACAAAATTCTTAATATTGATTTGTTTGAAATTTTGGTGTAACATCATAATATCAACATAGGAATGGATACTCCACTATAATGTTAATCTTTTAATAAAGGTATGTCAAACAACCAAAATTTAGCAAACAACATAAAGAAACTGCGGGAAGCCAAGGAGCTTTCGCAAGAGAAACTGGCGAGATTGGCCGATGTCGCCAACAATACGCTTATTAAAATGGAATCTGGCGAAAATCAGAATCCGACGTTAGACACGCTCAAAAAGGTTGCGAAAGCCCTTGATGTTAGTGTTGATGATTTAATCAAATAAAAATTATGGGATTATTTTTGAAAACAGTAGCGCAGGCAACAATAGATTTCTACAGCGATCTTGAAGTTTCTGTAGATTGTAGCTTTGCAGATACGACGAACAGCGATGAGAAAGACAAACGATTTGTATATC
>Ga0210044_10004308_pt1 | contig 19886 bp, 22 predicted proteins | sample CryGey13umfilter_2_FD_183959 | JGI IMG/M metagenome (GOLD analysis project Ga0210044, IMG submission 183959) | Groundwater microbial communities from aquifer in Utah, USA - Crystal Geyser 4/9/14 3 um filter (SPAdes) (version 2) | ecosystem: Environmental > Aquatic > Deep subsurface >... | reverse complement strand
ACAGGATGACATAATTTTGATGACTTTCTTTACCATTTTCTTACCCTCCTTGAATTAAATTTTTAAGCCCTAGACAAAAAAACTCGGCTTTTGTCCAGCCGAGGAGGTTTTCAAAGTATGAATTTATGTGAGATATTTTTTAGGTTGTGCTTTCAAAACAAGATTTATCTAATGAAAGCTTCATGTAAAATCCTTTTAAATTCACCAAAACCGCCTGGGCTAGACTTGCGACTTTTTGCGCCACAAACCACAGAGAAATTACCGGACAATCAGCTCCGGTTTTTTCAAACATTATGCGATTTTGGTGATAGTGTTGCATAGCATTAAATTATATTACACAAGCTTTTTAACATTATTCCGGGTTTTTGTCAAATCAAAGTTTGTTTGTCCACTTTCTTTGGCAGCAAAGAAAGTGGACAGAAAGAAACTGCCACACCGGCTCGTGCTGTGGCAAATTCTTTCGCGGACTCACTAAAATCACTAAAAACAACGTCGCTCCGGAAAGGGATGAGTGATTTTTGCGCTCGTCCTCTGGAATTTGCCTACGCACATTCGCTATGTGCGGATATTTTAAAAAATTAACAAATCAGCCTTGCGATAGGATTCAGGAACGGATTCAGCTTTGCTGAAAACTACTTTTTCCTCCCCTTCCACTCCCGCTCGATTTTCCGGATGCCTTTCAGCAGTTCCGGCAGGATCCGCTCTTCACTCACCGATTTCACCACCTGGCCTTTGACAAAAATAGCGCCGGCTTTTTTCCCGCCCGCGATGCCGATGTCCGCTTCGCGCGCTTCGCCCGGCCCATTGACCACGCAACCCATCACTGCCACCTTGATCGGCGCGTCAATTTTCAAAAGCGCTTTTTCCACCTTTTCTGCCAGACCGATCAGGTTGATTTGGGTGCGGCCGCAAGTCGGACAAGAAACCATTTCCGGTCCGCGCCGGCGGAGTTCCAGGGCTTTGAGAATCGCCCAGCCCACCTTGACCTCCTCCAGCGGATCAGCAGTGAGAGATATGCGAAGCGTCGCGCCGATGCCCTCCTGCAGCAAAGTTCCGATGCCAATGGAATTTTTGACCGTGCCATTGAGAAAAGTTCCGGCTTCCGTCACGCCCAAGTGCAAAGGGTAATTCACTTTCCGGGCGAGCAAACGATAGCCCTCAATCATCCGCGGCACATCGCTGAACTTGATGGAAATCATAATATCCTTGAATTTCAGTTTTTCCAAAATCCGCACATGGCGCATGGCCGACTCCACCGCTGCTTTCGGCGTCGCGCCAAATTTTTCCAAAAGGTCTTTTTCCAACGAACCCATATTCACGCCGATGCGGATCGGGATCTTTTTTTTCTGACAAGCCACCACCACCGCGCGCACTTTTTCCACCGAACCGATGTTGCCCGGATTGATCCGGACTTTATCAATCCCCTGCTTCACAACTTCCAGCGCCAATTTATAATCAAAATGGATGTCCGCCACCAAAGGAATGTGGATCTGCTTTTTTATACGGCCAATGGCCTTGGCCGCCGCCATATCCGGCACTGCCACACGGATGATTTCGCAACCCTCTTTTTCCAAAGCCAAAATTTGTTTGACCGTCGCTTTGATGTCGCGCGTATCCGTATTGCACATTGATTGCACCCGGACCGGATTGGTTCCTCCGAGCTTTAACGAACCAACTTTGACAACGGTTGAAACGTATTTTTTGGGCATTTTTTTAGCTTATAGATTACGGCGCGAGTTTAATCGCCTCTCTCGTTACTTTCGGAACTTCTTTGCTGAAAAAGGTTTTGACTTCTTTCCAATTAGCTTTGAAATAAATTTCCGGATCCGGGTCGGACTCCGCGTCGGCGAAATAAACCAGGCTTTTCAAAATATGATGGTAATCATGCGCGACTGACGGATATTGTTTTTTCAATTTTCTCAGCGTATCAATCAAGGGCTCCATATTTTTCGCGCACCGAAAAAGATCAAAAAAAATCCCTTTTGCGGCCGCGCTGGGAAATGTCGATTATTTTCATCACAGAAACGTCCAGCGGATGGATAATTTTTATCGATCTGAATCTTAACATTTTTTATACTGGCTTAAAAACCGGATAAGCGATAAAACTTACTTTTGCTCCAAATAGTTCGCCGTAAATAGTATTTTTTCTGTTAAAATTTATTCTCCAGTCCGCGTTTTAAGAAAAATTTCCCAAAACTTCAATATTATCAAAATTTTTCCTATTCATAAAAAAATCTAAATCAACAGATCTTCTTTGTCCAACTTGCAAAGCTAGCGCCGTTCCTCCAGCCAGATACCAGCCATTTTTTCCTAACCATTCCGCTGGACAAAAAATCCAGCGCCTTTTTTGTCGCTCGCGGTATCGTATCAAAATGCCAGTTTATATTTTTTCTAGCATCAATAGCCATAAATTTTTCGTTTCAGGTCTTAAGCTTCTGGATTTTTTAACAATTTTTTTTAAAAGATTTTTATCATAAAAACTCCAAAGCCATCTCACTTCTCTGTCGTTTCCAAAATCAAAAATCCGCTCAATCACATATTGCGCGTTCTTTTTAGTGTCTATTTTATTGGAATCAACATCCCAAAATAAGGCTTGCCTGAATTTCATATTGCCTTAATTATAGCAAAAATCAGCGAAAAAATCAAGATAAAAAAACAGGCTTTCGCCCAGGCTGATCAAATTCAAACCAACTAAAAGCTACTTCCTGTTAATCACTTCTATCTTTTCCTCAATTTTTTCAACTTGAATTTCAAGGCTCTTATGTTCAAACCTGTCGACTTTTTTGTTTAATTCTGCCTTGAGTTAATTTTTTGTATCAAGAATTTCTTTTTTAAGTTTCTTTTCCAAGTCCGTAAATCTTTCGTCTACTTTTTTGAATTTTTCATCCATATCATTAAAGCCATTGCCAATCATCAAAGCCAATTTATTCATCGTTATCTTTTCTGGTTTACTTTTTTTCATTTTTTAATAATTTATTTTTCTTTAAGCTAGTTAGTTAGTTGACGCACCATCATCCCCCTTACTCTCTTCGTCCTGTTCCTCTGGAATTTGAGCTTTCAAAACCCTTATTTCGGGAAATATGACGGTTCTAATATATGTCCTGATGTCGGCTGCGTCCGCATGCACTATTTTTAAAAGCGCTCGGGCATCAACCAGAATCGCCCGGAATTCCCCTTCCGCGTGTCCGCAAGTCAAACTTTTTGACTCTTGCAATTTGGCGATATAAGCTACATAATCTGTTTTAAATTTATCAATTTTTGTCTGCAACTCTGACAGATAACCCTCAAGCGTAGTCGTGGTGAGTCCGGCCGCCTTAAACCGAGTGATAAGCTTATTTACACGGTTGACCAGATTACTATAAATTTTTTGGTGCTTTCCTTTCCGTTCATCAAAATGCGCAGTTCTCTCCGCAATTTTTTCCTCTATTTTAGTACAGCGCTCTTCGGTAAATTTTTCCTTGAATTCTTCCTTTAGTTTTTTCTTTTCTTCCAGCCTCAATGCGAACTCATCCTTAATTTTTTCTCGGATATCCTTAGCCGCTTCTCTGGCAGTTTCCCATTCCTGTTTCAGACCCTCTCTTTTTTGCTCCCATTCCTGTTTCGCATCTTCTCTTTTTTGCTCCCACTCTTTTTTCTTCTGCTTCTTGTCTGTCTCACCTTGCTGTTCCTGATTTGTATTTTGTTCGTCTCCGCTTTCACTATCATCAGCATACGCTAAGCCAACGTAAGCTAGCGCAAGGAGAGACAAAGCAATTGCAAATATTTTTTTGCTGGTCATTTTTATTTTTTTCCAGCTTAAATTTCAGCCGGATATATTAAAAATCAGTTGCCTAGATTATAACGTTTTTCCAAAACTCGGTCAACCCCATTAGAAGCTACTTTTTTTCAAGTTCAAAAAATCTCTTTATTTTAAATCCATATAAGCTTGGGTCTCTAAGCGGGGTCAACTGCCTACTTTGAACGAATTTCGTTAATTCCACCAGGCATATATTTTTGGAGAACTTCAGGTATTTTCACACTACCGTCGGCTTGCTGATAGTTTTCAATCAGCGCGATAAATGTCCGCGGACTGGCCAGAGCCGTGTTATTGAGCATATAAATATATTTTTTCTGGCCATCCGCGTCTGCATACCGCACATTCAGCCTCCTGGCCTGCCAATCCAAAAAATTGCTGGCCGAACAGGTTTCGCCCCAACGTTCCAGACCTGGCAGCCAGGCTTCAATGTCAAACATTTTATATTTTCCCAGTCCCATATCGCCTGTGCAAATTTGCAGTTGACGGTATGGCAAACCGAGTTCTTCGTGCATCTCCTTGGAAATACCCACCATTTCATTTTGCAACTTGTCGGATTCATCAGCGTCAGCTTTAGCCAGAATAACTTGTTCGACTTTCATAAACTCATGGACACGATAAAGCCCCTTGGTATCTTTGCCGTAGCTACCAATTTCACTGCGATAACATTGGCTATAGCCGCAAAGGCGCAGTGGCAATTGCTCTTCTTTGAGGATTTCATTGGAATAATAAGCCAGGAGCGAAGGTTCGGCTGTTCCCACCAAAAATTTTCTTTCTTTGCTTTTTGTTCCGTCGGAATTTTTGTCCGGTGTCGCCACTTCATAAATTTCATCTACTTCCGGGTCATACTCGGACCCTTTGAAATACCCACTGCCAAACAAAGCAAACTCCTTCACCAAGGTTGGAACCAGCATCGGCGCGTAACCCTTGGAAATCATTTTATTGATCGCATACAGCATAAAAGCCATCATCAACGACACGCCTTCGTTTTTCACATAATAACCGCGGTAGCCGCCGACCTTGGCCCCCCGCTCCAAGTCCAAAATATCCAAGTTTTTCCCGATTTCAATGTGATTTTTCGGAGTAAAGGAAAATTTCGGCAATTCTCCCCAACGGTAAATTTCCACATTATCCTCATCGCTTTTCCCGATTGGCGTATCTGCTGAAACCAGATTGGGAACATTGACCATCAGCGCATCAAATTGCGCTTTCACTTTCTTATATTCCGGTTCGATTTTGATGATTTTTTCTTTCACTTCTTTGCCGCGCACAATCAATTCGGCCTTGTCCGTCGCGCTCTTCATCGCTTCGTTCAGTTGGTTCTTTTCAGCGCTCAGTTTTTCTATTTTCTGAAGCAGTGTCACTCTTTTTTCATCCACCGCCAAAAGCTCCTCCAGGCTTAAACTGACTCCCTTGTTCGCGATAATTTCCTTGAGTTGTTCTTCTTTTTCTCGGATGAATTTGATGTCGAGCATACCCAGTAGTAGAACTTAGATTTTTTATTTCAAATTGCCTCCGGTAGTGATCGAAGTTTCACTACGGAGCACGGTTTAATTTTACCAATTTACAAGCTTTTTATCAACCACTAATAAGAAAGGTCAAGGCGTGCTTCTTTTTTGAAAACTTTTTTATAAATTCCATGCGGAGCGACAATTTCGCGAACAGAAAGAGTCGCCACCATCGAGACAAAAATAGCCATGTTGACATCCAAAAACATCAACACATAGAAGACCAGCGAACCCAGAAAAGACGCCGGGATATAAGTTGATTCTTGATTAAAAACGGAGGGAAGATTGCCCATAAGTGCATTGCGGATAATGCCACCGCCCACACCGGTGATCGTCCCCATGATGACTGAGACTATAAGCGCGATTATCCCATGTGGATTGCCCTGAAAAAGATGACTCGTGGTCACGGAAATTCCGATGATCGCGAAGGCAGCCAACCCCAGTGAATCCAAAAAACGGAAAAAAGAAAAACCCCGTTTAAAAAAATGCGGGATGAAATAAGTCGCCACACCGCCAAGGATGGAAAGCAAAAGATAATTCTGGTCTTCCAGATAAAAAAGCGGGGTGCGGCCGATGACCAGATCACGGAAGGTTCCGCCGCCCACTGCCGTCACGATCCCCATAAGCGTCACCGCAAAAATATTGAGATTTTTTTCCCGCGCCTGGAATGCTCCCGCGACTGCGAAAGCAAAAGTGCCGATCAAATCAAGAAAATACATACTCTATTTTTCCCGAAATATCTTTTTAAATGCTTTGACAACCTTTTTGAACTTTTTCTTTTCTGCTTCGAAAAATATCTTATTATTATAATCCTTTATCAGTTTTTTTAGATTATTCTTGGCCAAATCCTTGTAGTCTTCATTGGCGATGACCGCCAGGCCCAGATAGTAGGCCGGCGAGAAATGGGCAATGGCATCAGCCGAAGCGACAATTTTTTCCTCGACGGTTTTAGGAAATTCTTCTTTGCACCGATGACAAAGCGCGATGTTGCTGGCGGCTCTGGCCATTTTCTTGCCAAATCCTTTTTTTACCAGTAAATTATACGCTTTTACAGCTCCCACTAAATCATGCTTTTGCTTCGAATAGACAAGGCCAATATCATGCATGATCGCTCCAATGTAAATAATATCTTTGTCGCCACCATATTTAACCGCCATTTTTTGGCTGGCTTCCGCTACAGTCATAACATGATAATCCCAAAAATTTTTCAAAAATTCCCTGCGTTTCGGATCGGCGTTAATTCCGGTTTTCGGCGGATTGTAATGAATATTTTTAATCGCCTTTTCCAGCTGTTTTATTTTCGCGTTTACCATACGTACATAGAGCAAATTATTTTAGAATTTTATTCTTTTAACTTTTTCACCTCTTTTTTATCCTCAATCAGCTTCCTCTTATGTAATTTATAGAGCAATGGCACAACTCCGCAATCGGCACATTTCCCCCAGTTGCAACCCTGGTTTTTTTGTATAATTTTCGGCACATGGCAATTTAACGATCAAAAAATTCTTTATTCATAAATAAAAACTATTTCCAATTTCTTTTTTTATTTAATTCTTCTTTTTCTCGAAAAGCCTTCTCCAAATCGATACTGAAATAATTACAGATGTCTAGAAGATAAGTAAAAACATCGGCCGCTTCATGAGTCAAATGGAATTCTTCTGAATTTTTGTCAGACTTTATTTTTTGGGTTTTTCTCGCCGCTTTAGCCAATTCCCCGCATTCTTCAATAAACAACATAAAAACTTCGGGAACCGTTTCTTTATCAAATCCGCGCTTCTTAATCATTTTCGCGACATATTTCTGAAAATCTTTCAGAGTCGGATTTTTCTTTAGTTTTAAAATTGATTTATTCATCAACAGTTTATTTGCTTTTCATCGGCGGAAAGATGACGGTTTCACGCACGGATTTATTGAGAATGAAAGCGAAAAACCGCTCGCTGAGACCAAATCCGCAGGCTGGCGGCATACCATATTCCAGCGCTTCCACAAAATCTTCATCCATCATCTGAGCTTCTTTATCACCGGCCGCCCGCAGTTTCATCTGTTCCGCAAAACGATTTCTTTGATCCAATGGATCGTTGAGTTCGGAAAAGCCGTTGCCCAGTTCGCTTTTTCCCGCAATTACCTGGAACCGCAAAACCTTCGCCGGATTTCTAGGATCACGCTTGGCCAGTGGTGAAACTTCGATCGGATGACCGACCAAAAAACAGGGTTGGATCAGTTTTTGCCGGACGGTTTTTTTGTAAAGCGTGTCGATCATCCGGCCCTTGCTATAGCCTTTTTCGTATTTTATTCCCAGCTCATCGGCCTTTGCGCGCAAATCCCCAACGGACACATCAGTCGATAGATCAAGTCCGGTTTCTTTTTTAAATTCCGCAAAATAATCAACCTGAGGAAATTTTTTATCCCAGCCGATTTTTTGTCCTTCGTATTCGGTTTCATATCCGCCAGTAATTTTCTGCACGATTTCCTTGAACAATTTTTCCACCAGCCTCATCCCTTTGTCCATATCGGCATAGGCCCAATAAAATTCCAGGCTGTCATATTCCTGCAAATGTTCCCGATCAATGCCTTCGTTTCTAAACACTCTCCCAATTTCAAAAACTTTTTCATACCCGCCGACCAAAAGCCTTTTGAGCGCCAACTCCAGCGAAATACGCAGATAAAAATCCCGTCCGAGCGCGTTATGGTGCGTTATGAAAGGTTCCGCGTCCGCCCCGCCGGGAATGTTTTCCAGAATCGGAGTTTGCACTTCCAAAAATCCGCCTTTGACCAAAAAATTTCGAACTGTCTGCCAAAAAATATTCTTTTTCTGAAAAATGTCCCGCGCTTCGCCGTTCATCATCAAATCCAGATAGCGCCGACGCAAAAGTTCTTCTGTGTCCTTGAGCCCATAATATTCTGTCGGAATCGGCCGGACATTTTTGCTGAGCATTGTCCAGTCTTTGACTTCCAATGTTTTTTCTTCTTTTTTGGTTTTGAAAAGTTTCCCGAAAACTTCCACAAAATCCCCTATTTCCACGTTCTCAATAAATAATTTATATTTATTCTCAACCACATTTTTTTTATTCAAGAAGAGTTGAATTTTTCCGGATTCATCTTCGATATGAGCAAAGGCTGAACCGCCCATTGGCCGCAACGACTTCACCCGTCCGGCCAAAAAAATCTCTTCATCCAGAAGATCTTCGAATTTTTTCAGAGCTTCACCATTAACAAAATTTCGCTTGGTTTTTTCCGGATACGCTTCCATACCGGAATTTTTTATTTTTTCCAGTTTTTCTAATTTAATCTTCAGAATGTCTTCGCGCATATTGGTAAATATTTGCTGTTTAGCACGCATTTTATGATTAAATTCTACCTTTATTCCGGTAAAAAATCAACATAAAAAAACTCCCCGTCACAGCGGAGAGCTCCATAAATCAAAAAGTGGCGCTTACTCTAAGATAAAAACTGCCGAGGCCAAAACGGTCGTCCATTTTCCATTTTTATTGCCTTGAGCGGTTTGCGCGATTGATTTTGTTTTAAATATTTTACCGGAAGCCTTATACACCTGTTCCCTGGAATTCCAGGCCTCTTCTGAATCAAATTCAATGTCCAGGGTAGTTGCCAGCATGGTGGCCGCCAGATCTTCGGCATAATCCGAAACTGTTTTTTCTATTTCTCCGAAACTATGATGTTCCGATAAATAGCCATACATTTTCTTTTTATTGGTCGGAACTGCCAGACCGATGGCCGCTCCCGCCAAACGATTGGGTTCATTGGTTTCAATTCTCGCCAGAACGCAAAAAGTGATCTGCCCGGGTTTTAGCATCTTGAGACCCTTCTCCCGCGAGATTATTTTGCAGTCCGGCGGAAAAATGCTGGAAACCGTCACCAAGTTGAACTTTTCAATTCCCGCGTCGCGGAGTGCCAATTCAAAGGAAGCTAGTTTTTCTTTGTCTCGACCGACCCCTTTGGTAAAAAAAACATATCTTGGAACCATTTTAATTTGCTCCATTCCGCCTTGCAAAATGGAATTTAAAAAAAATTAACTCGCCTCATTAGAACTACCCGCCAGAAATTTTTTCTTCCTTAGAATCTTTCGCAACTGTAAATATTAAAATTTCTAACGGTGCTGATGTTTATAAATATAACACTTATCAAAATTTTTACAATGCTTTTTCAAGCCTTTCGGCTCAGCCCGCAACTTGCTCTGCGGATGTAAAAAAACACCCTCCGCTCCGACGGAAAGTGTTCTGAAAATTATTTCACTTCAATTATTTTATATTTAACTTTGCCCAATGGAATTTCAATTTCCACTTCATCACCCTTCTGCCGGCCCATAAAGCCTTTGCCCATCGGAGATTCATTGGAAATTTTCATATCACTCGGTTTGGCTTCATTAGAACCGACGATCTGAAATTCCATCTCGCTGCCGTCATACTTGACCTTGACTCGGGAGCCCATCTGCACGACATTAGAATCCTTGTCAAAAGAAACTACGGTTGATTCCTTGAGCAACACTTCCAATTCCACAATCCTGGCTTCATTTTCCGCTTGTTGGCTCTTAGCTTCACTATATTCAGCGTTCTCGCTTAAATCTCCCTGCTCCTTGGCTTCCTTTATCGCATTAGCGATTTTTTGGCGCAGCGTCGTTTTTCTCTGCTCCATCTCTTCTTTTATTTTCTTCAGTCCTTCCTGCGTTATAAACTTTCCCATGATACTTGTGTCAATTTATTAAATTAAAAAAATTATTGTTGCCGAAGCAACAACGATCGAATTTATCTACTTTTACCACCTGTAAGAAATAATTACAAAACAAATTGTAACAGATTCGTTTGGGATGTCAACCCCGTCGCTCGTGAGCGACGGGGTCAATGCTTTCAAAGCTTATCTCTTGTAAAATACCACTCTAAAACCTCTTTGGTCACCGGCACCGCCGATGAGCTGCCTTCTCCTCCGCCCTCCATTAGAACAACCATGGCAATTTCCGGATTTTCATACGGAGCAAAAGAAACAAACCAGGCATGGGTTTTATTTTCCGCACCAAACTGAGCGGTGCCGGTTTTTCCCGCCACCGCGACCGGAAGCGTATTCAGCGATCGAGCCGATCCCTCTGTCACTGTTTGCCGCATCCCTTCCCGAACCACATCTAAAATGTCCGGTCGAATAAAATTTTTTCTGATTATCTTAGAACTGAAATATTTTTCCCCGCCACCCCCCTTTATAAGATTGACGATTCTTGGCACATATAAAGTGCCTCCGTTCGCAAGCGCCGCCGTGTAATTGGCCAATTGCATCGGTGTGGCAGTCAAAAATCCTTGACCGATTGCCGCATGATAAGAATCACCGATATACCACTTTTCCCCTATTTTATCCAGTTTCCACTGCTCATCAGGAATAAGTCCGCTCGATTCTCCCAAGAGATCAACTCCGGTCGGATCTCCAAATCCGAAAAGATTTTCATATTTTTTCATCCGATCCATCCCCAACCCTTCAATGTTTCCGTATCCACCGCCAACACTATAAAAAAACACATCGCAACTCTCGGCAATGGCGCTTCTGACATTCACGACTCCGTGAGTTTTCCAGTCCCCGAATCTCCAGGCTCCAATATTAATCGCACCGCTGCTATCATTTACGATGGTTTCTGGAGTGATCGTTCCTTCGGACAATGCCGCAACGGCCACGGCCGGCTTTATCGTTGAACCGGGAGGATATTCACCGTTAATGGAGCGATTCAGCAGCGGCAAATTTTTATCATTTATTATATTTTTATAATCTTGACTGGATATGCCTCCGGCAAATAAATTATTATCATAACTAGGAAGGCTTACCAGCGCCAAGACACCTCCGCTTCGCGGGTCGATGGCTACGGCAGCAGCGGTCTTGAATTCGGCCTTGTCGGTAATTGCAATTAGGCTATCATAAATTTTTTTCTGCAGCCCTTCATCAATATTTAAAAACAGGTCCTGCCCAGCCTGAGGATTAACCGAACCTAGATTTTTTTTTATGTTTCCAAGAGAATCAACTTCTACCTGCAGAGCGCCATGAATCCCTTTTAATTCACTTTCGTATTTTTTTTCCAGACCGGTTTTGCCGATGTAGTCAGTTATCAGATATCCTCGATTGTTGGCCAGTTCATCCTTGGTTATTTTTCCGTCATACCCGATTATCGGAGCAAAAATAAGACTATTCTCATAGCTTCTGATGGCCGTGTTATCCAAGAAAATTCCCGGCAAAGTATTCAGTTTTTCAGCTAGCATCAAAATTTGATCCTGCGCGATGTTTTCCTTCAAAAGAACAGGCTCGAGGGATTTTCGGTTAATATTTTCAACGGCCTCCATAATGCCCTCTTCGTCCAGCGCCAAAATTTGCGCAACACTGGCAATCACTGATTTCCGTTGTTCCTGGTCCTCTGGAAGATCGCTCGGCAGAATTATCACATCCATACTTGGAACATTTCGCACCAGGACGTTTCCAAATTTATCAAAGATTTTCCCACGCGGCGCTTTTATGATGATATTCCTTATCCGATTACCCTTGGAAAGATCAGCATAATAATATCCTCTCACCACGTTCAGATAAAAAACTCTGCCGAGGAGCATCATCAGCGCGACAATAATCGCATACCAAATCACCTTCAGTCCTTTTTTCCTGAATGGAGTTTCAATTATGGCCCTTTCTTCTTCCGTAACAGTCATTATTGCATCTTCAATTTCAATGCCTCGGGAAATCTTTCTTTTTTTAAAAAATTTTTCCATACCCGGTAACAGAACCTCGACTTTTAAAATTATGCAAATGTCAATGCTCGAATATGCTTTTTTAAAATTTTATTAATTTAATTGTCACTGACATAAATTTTTCTGTAATAAAAATTGGTCAAGGTTCCACTGCCGGGCATAAGCTATCTGGCCATTTTTAACCTTATATTAATCGTTGCCAAAAATTTTTCCAATTTTAATAGCGGAGTATAAATCGCCGTAAATATCAGCAAATTGTAAATTATTTTAAGAAGTAAGTCCGAATTGAAAAGTAGGATTCTAAAATTGCCCATTTCTCCCAGCGCGCTTTGTGAGAGTATGTTTGTCAGACCTCCGTTCAAGACCGTGCCGAAAATTACCATAGCTGCCAGGAAAAAAAATCTGGACAGATTGTCCGCCACCAGAAATCGCTTCGCCAAGTAGCTGGCTCCAAAAACAATCGCCACAAAGGAAAAAATATTCGTTCCGATCGGCCAAAAATAAATAAAATCCAGCATGAGCCCGCCGAAAATCGCCCACGGCCAAGCTACATCAAACCCTGAACGGGCTGCCCAAAATATGGCTATGATGAGAACGATGTCGGGAAAAATTCCCGGTGGAAGGATATTGGGAAAAAAGGAAACCTGCAATATAGCGGCAGTAAAAATGACTAAAAAAATTGCGATCTTTTTTGACATTTATTTTCTAAAAATTACCCGGCTGATTATCCGTAAATTTTTTTCAACTTGAAATTTATAAAAAATTTTAATTTTTTATCACAAAAACTACATCTAAATCAGCGTATTTGACGCGCGGCATTATAATTGCCTGCTGAAAAAGCCTATCTTGCGTTACACGGATTTCTTGTATTTTTCCGATTAAAAGACCGGCAGGCACATCGCCTCCTAAGCCGGAAGTTGCGATTGTATCACCGCCATTAAGAACGTCTGTTTGCGCCACCATATCCAGCAGCGCACCCAAACCATATTCGCCCCTGACAACCCCCTTGGCCTCGGTTTCGATGTCCACCGCATTAATTACACTTGAAGAATTAGTTAGCAAATCTACTTTTGCTGTATTTCCATAGACTTCAGCCACTTTTCCGACAAGAATTCCCTCAGAAACAATAACTGGCATGCCCGCTTCAATTCCGGCGGGATTTCCCTTGTCTATCATTATCCAACTCCCGGACCGCTGAGGATCGCTCCCGATAACAAAGCTAGCCTCCAGCTTAAATTTTTCCCGAGGAATCAAATTTAATTGTTCTCTTAAGCTATCGTTCTCATTTTTTGTATCTTTAAGAAAAATTATTTCCGAAGATAAGGCGTTATTTTCACTTATCAGCTTTTCGTTTTCTTTTTTAAGATCGGAAATAGAGTTCAAAAAGCCCGTCGCAATTCTTACTTTCTGGCTCAACAGGTAAAAAGTTTTTTGAAAAGGATAGATGATTTCTAAAACTCCGCCGCGGATTGGATTGAAAAAACCTTTTGGATTAAAAAAAACGAGCAAGACGCAAGCTGCCAAAATAATTACAACCTTGATTCGATTTTGCGAAAATAATTTTCCAGACATGAATAAAAATAAATCTAAAATTCAAAATCCTAAATAAATTTCAATTGTCAAAATGACAAACTTAAAACTTTTGCCGGCCTACCGAATTATTTGAAATTTAGTGCCTTGAATTTAATGTTTTATGTCAAATCGTTTTCATAATGACTTTCAATCAAAACATCGCGCAATGCCTCAATATCTTCCAGAACGATCCCCGTCCCGCGAACAACGGCGGTCAACGGATCCTCCATCATGCGCACCGGCATTCCAGATTGGTCGGCAACCAATCTGTCCAGCCCGCGAATAAGGCTGCCACCACCCGCTAAAATTATCCCTTTTCTCATAATATCCGCTAAAAGTTCCGGCGGAGTTTCTTCGACGGTAGTTTTTATATTATTGATGATAACCCGGATTGAACGGGAAAGGGCTTCTCTCACCTGGTCGTCATTGATCATTATTTCTTTGGGAAGTCCGGTCACCAAATCCCGTCCGCGAACAGGCATTTGCATTTTTTCCTTTTGCGGATAAACTGACCCGATGGCAATTTTTATGTCCTCGGCTGTTTTTTCCCCAATCAGCAGATTGAATTCATCTCGGCAATAGCGCGTTATATCCTCGTTCATTTCATCTCCGGCGATGCGCAAATTCCGCGATGCCACAACTCCGCCGAGCGAAATTACCGCGATATCCGTCGTTCCGCCTCCGATATCCACTACCATATTTCCAGCCGCTTCCTGGACCGGCAGGCGCGCTCCAATCGCTGCCGCCATCGGTTCGTCAATGAGGTAGGCCTCCCTGGCTCCGGCATTCATCACCGCGTCAAAGACAGCTCGCCTCTCCACTTCGGTAATGTCTGAAGGGATTCCTATCAGCACCCGCGGACGCGGAAAAAGAGTGAAGCTGTCCTGATGGACTTTAGCGATAAAATATTTGAGCATTTGCTCGGTAATCTCGAAATCGCTCACCACGCCGTCCACTAGCGGCCGGATAGCAGTAATATGCCCGGGGGTTTTCCCGACCATTTTTTTTGCTTCCTTGCCGATGGCCATAATTTGTCCAGTCTTTTTATTGATAGCCACGACCGACGGCTCGTTGATGACGATACCTTTGCCCCTGACATAAACCAGCGTATTGGCCGTTCCCAAATCAATGCCAATATCCTTGGAGAAGTTGCCAAAAAAATTTCCGGTTATTTTTTTGAATAATTTTTTTACTCTTCTCATTGACGTTTTTTCATTAAGAAACCTTGCCATTGAAGCTTCAATGGTCTAATCTATGATACTTTAGGCAAGCGCCATTGTCAAAAGACGCTTCCTCTTAAAGAAATTCTTGTTTGTTTTTATTTGACCTTAGGTGAATACCCCGAGCATTAGCTCAGGGTATGAAACCAAGCCCGGAGCGAAGCGGAGGGTTGAAACTTCTCCGGAGCCGCCATTGATCCGGACGAATGTCCGGGCGACGAAGGTATCAGCGGATACTCCGGGCAGAAGCCCGGAGGAGTTTCATTTGATGAATTTTAGAACGTCGCGAAAAGTTATATAAAGCATCAATAAAATAAGCAAAGCAAAACCGGCGGAATGAAAAAACTGCTCTGTTTTTTGACTTATCGGAGAACCTTTTATTTTTTCAATGATGATGAACAAGATTCGACCGCCATCCAGCGCCGGAAAAGGGAAAGCATTGATTATTCCCAGATTAATGCTGAGAAGCGCCGCAAATTGCAAAACGTACGCCAATCCCAAGGCGGTAAATTGTTTCGTCATAACTGCGATCCCGAACGGACCCGCCACATCCACTCCGGCTTTGTGACCCATCACAATATTTTTAATCAACACAAACAGTCCGGTGAGCATCGCACTTGATAAATCAAAAACAAAAACTGCTCCTTTCCAAATAGCTTGATACCAAGGATAGCTAACCATAGCCGTTTCCACTAAAGAAATTCCCAACGGCCCCTGCCCGTCGGGAATGTCAACACGCGGAACGCCTCGGACACTGATAATTTCACTTCCTCTTTTTATCTTAAATTCTGTTTCTTTGCCTTTGTTGGCATCGATAAAATCCTGAACGTCTTTAACGCTTTTTAAGTTCAGCTGGGAATTTTGCACTTTCAGAATTTCATCTCCGACTTTGAGTCCCATTTGGCTGGCCGGCGAATCTTGAATTATTTCTGATATTTGTATTTTTGCATCGGGAAAATTACCGCCTGCTGAATCAATGGGCTCGGGCGCTCCGATCATAAGTGCAAAAGAAATCAAAAACCAAGCTAAAACAAAATTCATTATCACGCCCGCCGCCAAAACTTTTATCCGCACCCAAGCACCTTTAGAGGCGAAACTATCCTCGCCTTGAACATCGCCATTCTCGCCTTTTATTTTTACAAAACCGCCCAAGGGGATCCAGTTTAAAGAATAAATTGTTCCGCCCCGCAATCCCTTTTCACACGCTTCCTCCAGATCCTTTTTTTCATTTTCGTCGTCACCGTCCCGGCTACCCCAAACTATCCGCCATTTTCCTTTTGACGAACCATCGTCAATGTACTGAAGACCGATGATCCGCGGCGGAAAACCGAAACCAAATTCTTCCGACCTTATTCCGTTCCGACGCGCAGTTAAAAAATGTCCCAGTTCATGGACAAAAATTAAAAGGCCTATTATCAGGATAAAAACAATAACTGCCAGCATAAACTAAGCTTTAGTTAGGTTTTTTTTAAAAAGCACGTGGTTTAAAAATTAACCTAATTGGTCTAATTTAACCTAATTATTCTAAATAAATCCCAATGCCCAAGATTAAAATTTTAGAAATTAGTTATTGGTCATTTGTCGGGTCAATTAGAGTAATTAGAAATTAGAAATTAGAATAATTTTAAACCGTCATTATTTCTCTTTCCCTCTTCTCCTTGACTTCTTCTATAATTTTATTTTGACTGTCAATAACTTCCTGCAATTTGTCTTTACCAATGAATTTTTCGTCCTCGCCGATTTTTCCTTCTTTTTCCAGTTGCTGAATTTCATTCCAAATTTCCTCGCGGATCCGGCGAATATTTATTTTGGCATCTTCGGTTTTTTGGTTTAAGATTTTGACCAATTCCTTTCTTCTTTCTTCATCGAGGGCGGGAATATTGATTCTGACTACCTGCCCATCATTCATCGGATTGAGATTAAGCTGCGATTCACGGATGGCCGCTTCGATATTCACCAGGCTTCCTTTGTCCCAGGGAGATATGACGATGGTTCTGGGTTCCGGAATGGAAATGCTCGCCACTTGTTTCAGCGGCGATTTGGCTCCATAATAGTCAACTGACAGATTTTCCACTAACGCCGCCGACGCTCTTCCGGTTCTCAGCTGATTTAAATCTTCTTTAAAATGCTCAAGCGTTTTTTCGAATTCTGTCTGTTTTTTATTTATGATTTCGCTATACATAAAAATAATTTTATTTGCTTAGCCCTAAATATACCACACTTGGATCAGCCGTGGAATATCTCACGACCTTGACCGATTTGGAAGATTCGAATTGAGAGGTGGACCAGTTGATTCCTTCATCCGCTGACTTATAGGCCGCTTGCGAGGCGCCGTAAATAATTTCCTTTGAGTTTGCCGGACTGATGGACAGGGCTTTGACTGGAAAATTTTGCGGATTGTTCAAAATGGTAACTTTCTCCCAGGTATCCCCGGAATTTTTGCTGCGCAATATTCCCATCCCTCCGCCCGCATACACCCAGTTGCTGTTATAAGGATCTGTCACAACTACGCTAAAATCACGATTACTAGCCTCCTTGTCCGCATCTGCCGCCAACTTGGATAGATCCTCAAAATCCGCTCCGCCATTTTTGCTTCTTTCAATGGCGGCCGTGGTTATAAAATAAATCAAATTACTATTGCTTTTGTCAATAGCCACCTTGAGCACCGGGTTTTGCCCCGTAAAAATATTTTTCCAGGTTTCGCCCGCATTGGTTGTTTTGATTATCTGGTTATCGCTGGTTGAAGCATAAATGATCTGGGGGTTATTTCTGTCTATCGTCAGAGAAATTACCAACGGACCATCAGCGGCCGAAGTGTATATTTCTTTCCAATTTTTCCCGAAGTCCTGACTTTTGAAAATTTTCCCTCTCCCCTGCCAGACTCCGCTGGCGTAGACAATATTTTCATCGCCGGGATTGATTTCCAAGCCATAAACTTTTCCTGAAGTAAAACTCGTGGCCTCCAAATTTTCCCCTCCGTCCTTGGTCAGTATGATTCCGTTCTCCCGGGTTCCAAACATTACTTTCTTTGAATCTGTCGGACTAATGGCGATGCTCAAAACATCTACCGCGGACAAGGTTGTTTTTTCCCCGGTCTTATTTTTGAATTCCCAAGTTTTTCCGCCGTCGCTCGACTTCCAAATGCTTCCGGAACTTGAAGTTCCAGTGCTAGAAATCGGATTTTTCAGCGAGCAGCCGGAAAGGGCGGCTAGAGAAACTATGGCTAGGGCGGTAATTAAATATTTTTTCATATTTATATTATAGCAGAAATTTCGAAAAATAAAAAAGCGGGCTTACCTCGTTCAGGCTCACCCGCTACGCGGCGCGTTTTACCGCGCCCATTTGACTCTATGAACCGATGGTTGGACTCAACCCCAAGAGTTCCCTGATTTCATTCTCGTCCTCAATGGACGGAAATTTTTTGTATTTCTTGGCATATGCCTCGAGGCCATCCTCCAAAAGGATGAGTTTTACGAGTGTGTCCGTGGCGGCGAAATGCGGTTTCAGAACAAAATTCGCGAAATCTTGCGCCTGCGGACTCCTGCAAAAAGCCTTGGCAGTTCTGGAAAAGATCTTTCCGAAGACTACCTTTTCAATCGGACGGCCGATCGATCCAGTTCGCATCATTTCATCGTGCCACCCTGGTAGAAACTCCTTGATCGTTTCCAGGCTCAGCGTTGGAGCAGTTTTTCCTATTACCTTTCTCATCTTGTACCCTCCTTGGTTTGGAAATTTGAGGCGACCATCGCCTTGGCTAAAGCGCTGCTTCTTTCTGCCATAAGTCAATCTTAATAGCATCCGCCCCGTAAATTTCATCTTCATCTTTCATCACAAGTGGTCGACCACAGCCACGCTCGATGCAAATAAATGCAGGTGTTCCAAATTCGTAGATAATATCACAAGCTTCACAATATGGCACCTCGCACGACATAATCTACCTCCAATAAAATAAATTTTAAGAGAACTTCTGGTGCGCTGTGGAGGATTCGAACCTCCGACCGTTTGCTTAAAAGGCAACTGCTCTACCAGGCTGAGCTAACAGCGCATGATATAAAAATAAACGCCTGAAAAATTCAATTTTCAGAACATTTTGGAGTATACCACAATACTATTTATAGTCAACGATTGAATCTTTTATATATGAAAAACATGTAAGCCAGAGGCAGCACCATCCAAACGAGCGGCAGGAAACCTGCTGTCAGGTAGCCGTATGCATCCAGAGAAACATATTCCAGCGCCACTTTTTTTGAAACGGTAGAAAAAACTATGCTTAAAACTAAGGCCACTTGCAGAAAACTCATTAAAAAAACTTTCAAGAGAAAATAAGAACCGGCTCCTGAGATGGAAAGATCAAAAAATCTTTTACTCACGAGCGTTAAACCGGCGACCAAAACGAAGAACAAGATAAGTTTTGTGTTGTAGTCTAGGACAAAGTCCTTCGGAATGACACTGATAAGCGCAAAGGAAACATAAATGTTGATGAGCACCGTCATTATTTTATATTTTCCCAAAAGCATGCCATAGACAAAACTGATCAGCGCGATAATAAGTATCAGCATGACATCTTGGGACAATTTTTGCGAAAGACCCAGCTTCGACAAAAGTAAGGAAAAATTCATAGTCCTTTTTATTGTTATTTTTTTTAATTATAAGGCAAAATTTGGAGAATGACAAACAACACAAACCCATAAATAGTTAATTTACCCCGCCCATTGCGTAGCGTGGCAATGAAAATTGAACGGAACTGAGCGTTAAGAAATTTTGCGGGACCACCTCGGTCCTTAAAATTTTAGCGAGCGAAGCGATAATTTTCCGACACGCGAGCCCGGGCGGCGGTTTCCTTATATGTCAGTGTCTTGCAGCCTTTCCAAAAGCTCTTTTTGTTCGCGCGAAAGTTTTTTCGGCACGCGCACCACGACTCTGACTAAGTGGCTCCCGGTTCCCCGTCCCGATATATCGGGGACACCATTGCCTTTTATCCGGAAAGTTTCACCGGATTGCGTGCCGGCGGGTATTTTTAAAATTAATTCTCCGTCAATCGTATCAATTTCTATTTTGCCTCCAAGCACCG
>Ga0210044_10004307_pt1 | contig 19887 bp, 16 predicted proteins | sample CryGey13umfilter_2_FD_183959 | JGI IMG/M metagenome (GOLD analysis project Ga0210044, IMG submission 183959) | Groundwater microbial communities from aquifer in Utah, USA - Crystal Geyser 4/9/14 3 um filter (SPAdes) (version 2) | ecosystem: Environmental > Aquatic > Deep subsurface >... | reverse complement strand
AATATTGCAGGGAAAGACCTGCGTGAGAAGCAAGCAACGAGGTGATTTGCTCATGGTTCATTGATGTTGCAAGTGCTTTGTTTCCCATGTATTACTTATATCACAAACGCCTGCTGCCGCCAAGAACAATCCCGTCTAAAATGAGTTTAAATTGTTCCGGGCTGAGCTTCTGGGTGTTGTCCTGGCCGGGAAAAACAAAGCGTCCCCGGTCAAGGCGTTTGGCGAACAAAGCAAACCCGGTCCGGTCCCAGTAGATGAGCTTCAGGTAATTGCCGCGGCGGTTGGCGAACATGTAGATATTGCCAGAAAGTGGGTCCTGGGCCATCGCGTCGCGGACCAAGCCGATCAACCCATCAAAACTCTTGCGCATGTCCACAGGATCGCGCCAAGCCAGGATGCGGGGCAGGGGTTTGGGCTCGAACATCACAGTCCGCTACGGATTCGCAAGTGCCCGCCATCAGGAAGATCCAGTTCCAGGGTCCACGGAATCTCAAGTTTTGCTAATGCCGTCGGCGGTTGCAACTCGACAAAACTTGATGTGCCGGCATCGGCCAACCGCTTGCGCTGCCAGCGGTGGAAAGCGGGCAGGGAAAGATTTTGCTGGCGACAGAAATCGGCGGGAGTCAGGCTGCTCTTGTCGAATCGGGAAAGAATGGCATGCCATTGTTTGGCGCTGCGGCGGTTGGGTTTTCTTTTGGGCGATCTGGTTGTTTGCATGGCGACCTCCATGAGGGTGTAGATAGAATCCTGGCGTCGACTTTGGCGCCGAGGATAGTTTTACACCCTGAGGAGGATGAAAGGAAGACGGTCCAGGTTGATCGCTTACGTGGATTATTGGAGACTGCACTCTTGCCGGGGTCGTTTGCCGCCAATCGGAGCCGAGAGGAAATGAGCGGGATCTGATCTGTAATGGACCCGAGTCCATGTTGAGTTTCCTGCGGAGCTTGGCTGAAGGTAGCGGAGGCTAGGCCCGCAGGCCTTCGGTCCTTCCGAGTCGTAGGTACCGCGGTTTCGTGCCGCCTCTTCAGTCTTCTGGAACAGGTGGAAACTTGTTTCAGAAGCCTGCCACGCGCTAAATGCCGGGGTCGCCGGCACCCGCAGAAGATCCCTGCCGGAAGGAACCCGCGCTGCTTCTGACCGCGCAAGTATGCGTCCGCACGTCGTCTGTTGGTTCTGCTTCCTGCTGACCGCCCTGTCCTGAAGTCCCCAATCCCAGCTTCCAACCCCCCTTTGCCCGATGAAGGCAGAGGGGTTTGTCGTTTCTTCAAGACGGTGCGAACAGGGATTTCGACCCCTCATGGAGGGGCGCCAACGGGCAAGTCCTGACCAGTCTAAATGACATTTAGATTGGTCGCCCCTTTCTGAAACGGCCATAACTCCAACGTGCCTCATCGGGGCCCGCAATCACCACGGCCGAGATGCTACCGCGGCCCGGCAACCGCCCAGAACACGCACAACTGATTGCTGGTAATAGACGTTAGCTTTGAAGCAGGAGAGGGACCGATCCATGAATTCGCCCGTGCATTGCCGCCATTCCCAGCCCCGATCCCCTGAAACCCACGCCTCCGGAATCCCGGTTCGCCCTGCCGTCCGCGCAAAGGACGGTGTGCGATGAACCGCTACGTCGAAGCCGCGGTCGACTCCGAGATCCAGGCCCTCCGCCACACCTCATCCGGCCGAGCCTGCGCGACCTTCAAGGCCGCCGCTGCCATCGGGGGATTCGTGGGTGCGGGGGAGGTCGACCGATCCGTCGCCGAGCGCGCGCTCCTTTCCGCGGCCCTGGAGACCGGGCTTCCCGAGCGCGAGGCGGCCGGCCACATCCGCCGGGGCATCCTCCGCGGGGAGAAGACGCCACGGACTGTTCCAGAAACAGCGTGCCACCCAAACATCAAATTCCGGGCTCCCCACATTGCCAGGCCCGCCTCGCCGACCCGGACCCACGCGGACCCGTCGCCGGCCCGCCCGCCCCAGCACGAGGTCGCCGCGGTCTGGGCCGCGTCCCTCCCCATGAGCGACGCCCCCGAGGCCGCCGCCTGGTTCACCCTCCGCTACGGCCGCGCCGCCTCGTGGTCCGCCCAGCAGGCCGACCTGTGGAACCTCGCCCGCGTGATCCCCGCAGGACTCCGCCTGCCCCGCTGGGCCCGCTCGCAAGGCGGCCCGTGGACCCACACCGGCCACCGCATCATCTTCCGCCTCTGGGACCACACGGGTCAAGCTGTCTCCCTTCGCGCCCGCTCGACAGACGGTAGCACGGCTCCGAAATCCCTGGCCCCCGCCGGCTTCTCGGTCAAGGGCCTCGTCCTCGCCGACCCGCTCGCCCAGCAACTCCTCGGCGGAATCAGCCCCACCTGGTGGCTGCCCCGCCAGGTCATCATCGCCGAAGGCGAACCCGACTGGCTGCTCTGGGCCCTGCGTCAGCGCGAGGCCGACGAGCAGGGCCCCGCCGTCCTCGGCGTCGAGTCGGGCGCGTGGTCCCCGCAGATCGCCGCCCGCATCCCCACCGGCACCTCGGTGGTCATCCGCACCCACCACGATGAGCCTGGCCGTCACTACGCTCAGCAGATCGCCGCCTCCCTCCACGGACGCTGCCGCATCTTCCGCAGCAGTGCGGGAGAGGAGGCTTCCCAATGAACAGTCTCCCGATGCAAGACCCTCGGATGAAGGACGACAACGACCGCCTCCTTGAAGGCACCCTCCCGCAGGACCCTTTCGCGGACGCCGAACCCCTCGATCCCGGCGCGTCCGGCGCGGCAGAAGCGATCACCGCTGACGGCCCCGAGTGGCCCGACCCCTTGCCCATCGGCCCGGTGGCCGACGTGCCCGTCTTCCCCGTCGACACCCTGCCCCTCTGGCTGCGCGACTGGGTCACCGCCCTCGCGACCGCCCTGCAGTGCCCCGTCGACCTGCCGGCCATGCTCGGCCTCGCCGTGCTGGCCCTCTGCGCCGCCAAGCGCTACAAGGCCCACGTGGTCCAAGGCTGGGACGAACCCCTGAACCTCTACGTCGCGGTCGCCCTGAAGCCCGGCGAGTCCAAGAGCCCGGCCTTCGCCGCCGCCATCCGGCCGGTGTCGAATTTCGTGACCGAGGAGCGCAGGCGCACCGACCCCGAGATCCGCGCCGCCATCGCCCGCGCCGACGTGGCCGCCAAGCGGGCTGACCACCTCAAGACCCGCGCGGCCAAGGCCAGCGCGCCCGAGGAGTACGCCAAGTCCCTGGCCCTGGTCGAGGAGGCCGTTCTCGAGCACGCCGCCATCGAGGTCCCGGTGCATCTAAGGCTGGTGCTGGACGACGTGACCTCCGAGTCCCTCGAGGCGGTGCTGCGCCAGCAGGGTGGCCGCATCGCCCTGATGTCCGACGAAGGCGGCCCCTTCGAACTCATGGGCGGTCGCTACTCCAACGGCGTCCCGAACATCGACGTCTACCTGAAGGGCCACAACGGCGGCAATATCACCACCGACCGCATCGGGCGCGAGGGAGGGACCATCCGCGAGCCCGCCATCACCATCGGCCTCGCGATCCAGCCCGACGTCATCACCTCGCTGCGGGACAAGAAGGGCTTCCGCGGCCGAGGCCTTCTGGCCCGCTTCCTGTGGTCGATCCCCGAGAGCCTCGTCGGCCGACGCGCCCCCGATGCGCCGCCCGTCCCGCTTGAAGTCAGCCAGGCCTACGATGACGCGGTCACCTCGCTCCTGCGGCGGCCCACCCTGCGCGACGAGACGGGGGAGATGAAGTCCCAGCCCATGGACTTCAGCGCGGCCGCCTACGATCTGGTGGTGGGGCTCAAGGCGAAGAACGAAGGCAAGTTGGGCCTCGGCGGCGAGTACGAGGAGGTCGCCGACTGGGCGAACAAGCTCGCGGGCGAAACCATCCGCCTCGCCGGGCTGCTGCAGCTGGCCGACCACGCCCTCGCACCCGACGCGACCGCCCCCCTGGCCATCGGCGAGGGCCCGATGCGCCGGGCCCTGCGCATCAGCGACTTCCTCTGCGCCCACGCCCAGATCGCCTTCGACATGATGGGAGCCGACCCGGTCACCAGCCAGGCACGGTATATCCTGGCCTGGATCCACCGCACGGGCACGGCCAGCTTCACCCTGCGCGACGCCTACCAGCTGCTGCGGGCCGGGTTCAAGGCGCCCGCCGAGATGGTTCCGCCCCTGGACCTGCTCGCCGAGCACGAGATCATTCGCCGCCGGCCGGATCCGCCGCGCTCGCGACCCGGGCGGCCGCCCAGCCCAGTGTTCGACGTGAACCCCAAACTCCATACACAGAATGCACAGAATTCACAGAATTCGGTGCTCGTGGCCCCGGCAGGGAATTCTGTGAATTCTGTGCATGATTTCGGGGCCGATGAACCGGCTGCTGCATTCCCCCGGGAGGACGATGACCATGTCTGACAGACCCGACCTGACATCCGGAAAACCCGCATCGCACACCATCACCGAGGTCCGGATCCGGCTGGCCCCCGGCAGCGGCAGCGGCCTGGTCGCCTTCGCCTCCTGTGTCTACGGCGGGGTGCTACTCAACGACATCGCCATCCGCCGGGACCCGGCGGGCCACCTGTACTTGACCTTTCCTCGGAAGCTCGCCGCCTCGGGTCGGCCCCATCCGCTCCATCACCCCATCGACCGTGGGACTGCAGCCCAGTTCGAGGCGGCCGTCATCGGGCAGGTCCGGCAGCTGCTCGGGCCCGGGGAAGGGGCCGCCGGATCGTGAAGGATGGGCTCGGCAGGAAAGACGTCGGCGCCCGTCCGCGCAGCCGCGCGACGACTCGCGTCACCGAGCCGCGCCTCACCGTGGCCGAGGGCACGGAAATGGCCGACCCGGCCGCCCTTGACGAGGTGCTCGAATTGCTCGTCACCTGGGCCATCCGGGCGCACGGAGTCCGTTGCTCAGCGGCGAACGATTCTGTAACTTACGACTTAGAAAGAACTTACGAAGGCAGTAATTGACTTGATGTTTCCGGGCGAGATCGGCTGAATGTCATTATGAACCCACGACCCAACGGCAAAATCCCGGCGGCGATCTATCTCCGCCGCTCCACCGACCGCCAGGAGAAATCCCTCGGCGACCAGCGCAAGGAGATCCTCCGCTACGCCGCCGAGCACGGCTTCGAGGTCCTGGCCGAGTTCGTCGACGACGGCGTCTCCGGCACCTCGGGCGAGACCCGCCAGGGCTTCCTGTCCATGCTGGACGCGGCCCGATCGGACGGCTGCGAGTGGAGCTTCATTCTGGTCTGGGACATCAAGCGCTTCGGCCGCATGTCCAGCGACGAAGTCGGCTACTATCGCTGGCTCTTCAAGCAGGCCGGGGTCGAGATCATCTACACCTCCGAGGGCTTCACCGGCTCGGCTGCCGACAAGTTCCTGCGCTTCTTCAAGCAGGAGGCCGCCCGGGACGAGTCGGCCACGCTTTCGAAGGCCGTCATCCGCGGGCTCGTTTCCCTGGCCGACCAGGGCTGGTGGCCCGGCGGCATGGCGCCCTACGGGTACGACCTCGGCTACTTCGATCAGACCGGCGCGCTGTTCCAGATCGTCCGCAACACCGACGACGGCCAGAAGCTGATCCTCGATCCCGCGGGTAACCCCGTCCGCACCGTCAGCCGCGGCCAGAAGGTCAAGGGCTCCGACCGGGAGCACGTGCGCCTGTTGCCCAGCACGCCCGACCGCGTCGAGGTGATCCGCCGCATCTTCGCCTGGTACACCGGCGGCGCTGGCCTGGGCTTCAAGTCCATCGCTGACCGCCTGAACCGCGAGGGCGTCGTCTCGCCCAAGGCCAAGGGCTGGGCCATGTCGTCCATCCGCGTGATCATCATGAACCCCGCCTACATCGGCCGGGTGACCTGGAACCGGCGGCAGATGGGCAAATTCCACCGCATCTCAGATAGAAGAGAAGTCGAGCGCGACGGCTGCTGCAAGCGGCGCGTCAAATGGAACGACCCCCAGGACTGGCTCGTCTTCGAGAACGCCCACGAGGCCCTCGTCGACCAGGGCACTTTCGACCGCGCCCAGCGCATCCAGGAGACGCGCGGCAACCACCGCAAGGCGACCGCGTTCTTGACCGGCAAGGCCAAGAACTCGACCTACCTGCTGTCCGGCCTGGTCAGTTGCGGCGCCTGCGGCGGCTCGCTGCACGGCCGCACCACCTGGAAGAACAAGTGGCGCAAGGACGGCACCCGCATCGGCACCGCGTACGACGTCTGCGGCGCCGCGATCACCAAGGGCAAGACGGTCTGCCAGCCGATCCAGTTCCTGCAGCGGGTGCTCGACGACTTCGTGCTGGATTTCGTGGCGCAGAGGATCGACGCCCTGCTGGGGGCGCGGGGGAGGGACAATCTTCGCACGCTGATCGAACGGCAACTCGCCCCGTCGGGGCCCGACCCGGCCCCCGAGCGTCGCAACCTTCAGGCGCGTCTGAAAGAGCTCACGGCGAAGATCGACTCGGTGATCGACCTGATGGCCACCGCCTCAGAAGACCACCGCCTCAGAAGACCACCGCGAACTCATGAAGGACCGCCTCGGCCGCCTCTTGGCCGAGCGTCAGGAAATCGAGAACCGCCTCCGCCAGCTCGAACAGGTCCCGGCCAAGGGGCCGAACCCCGACGCCCTCGTGGATGCCATCCTCGACGGCCTCAGCGACGCCCGCCGACTCTTCGACCACGGCACCATGGAAGAACGCAAGCGCGTCATCCGCGCCTTCGTCGAGAACCTCACGGTCGATGGGATAGGCGGCACCGGCGAGCTCCGAACAAAAAGAATCCCCGATGCCATTCCGTTAGGAAGCATCAGGGATTCTTTCAAAGTGGTAGCGGGGATCCGTTGTGAAGTCCAACAGAGAGACCGGGCGCGGGAGATCGAGGTGATTCCGTTGCGGTTTTCGCGGGAGGGGACGGGGTTGGTTTTGGTGGGGGTGGGGTAGGGGCGGCCCCGAGTGGTTGAAGATAGAAAGCCCAGCGTTTGTTGGGAAATGCTGGGGTTTCTATCCAGGGCGGGGCCGTCATCGATCAAGCCCCTTCCAAGGGTCTCCGGGCAGCCTCGAGACCAGCTCTGTGAGGACGAGTTCCGCCGCCTGTTCTGGATCGTAGGCGACGTCGGCCGAGACCAGGGGCCGGACATCCTCCCGGAACGCGGCGGTGGCGAGCTTGGCCGCCAGGTTAGCCTCGAACTCGGCGCGAGAGACCGTCAGGCCGCCGTGGTCCATGTAGCGCTGGAAGCACTCGACGACACGGTCGTTTTTGGCCTCCCCGGCCGTCAGGGCGACCCAGAGGTCGAAGAGGTCGCGGCCCTTCTTGCGCTGGTAGAGCGCCCGCATCTTGGTCCCCAGCAATTCTTCGAGGTGGTACACCGGGAGCTCAACCGTCCCGCTGAACCACGGGTTGTCGACCGTGAAGGGGTGCTCCGTAATGGGTAGAACAGCGAAATGTTCCCGGGTATTGATCTCGATCTTCAACCGCATGGTCGTGATCGGCGGAAAGGTCGTCTCGAAACGGTAAACCAGCGTGAAACGCCCCTGGCCCTGCTTCCATTTCGGATCTCCGAGCCACGAGTCGAGGGTCTCCCGGATCGAGTCGATCAGGTCGCCGATGGGGCCCGCGTCGCGCTGGACAAGGTCGATATCCTCGGAATAGCGCCTTCCCGCACTGAGGAACAGCTTGTGCAAAGCCGTGCCCCCGCGGAAGATGGCCTGAGCGGCCACGGTCTCCACCGAGAACATCGCGACCAGCGCGCGGGAGAGAACCAGGTCCTGCTCGACCTGCTCGTTGGTGGGCCAGGGCGCATGGGAGCGCCAGGCGGTGATGTTGGCGCGCGGGATCAAAGCTCAAGCTCCAGTTCGGCGTTGGACTGGACGTGCCAGCGTTCATCGATCTTGCCTTGTGCCGGCTCTCCGGGGAGCAGAGGGACCACCCGACGGTGTTGGGTCTTGAGCCATTCGGCCAGCGGAGCGGCGAGGTCGCCTTCGCCGACCGCATCGAGCAGGTACCCGAGGCGTTTGACGTCCGAAAGTCTCACCAGGTGCGCGATCTTTGCCAGGGCCTTGCCGTCGATGCGCTCCGCCAATTCCCCGAGGACGGTGGCGACATTGCTCAGGTGTCCGGCCGCCGCCTGGTAGCGGACCAGGTCGAACGCAGTGGTCTCGGGCGTGGCCACCCGCATCGTTCCGGTTTCGGTCTGGATTCCGGTCGTCGGCATCTGTTCGACCATGCTGTTCATCGAGAACTGGATGGTGACCTTGCCGACGCGCATCTCCCGTGTGGGCTTGTCGGTCACCACCTGGAAGACCATGGGCTGCTGATGGGACGACCCGTGGATCGCGGCAGCGCTGAGCACGCCCACGTAATAGGGCTGATCGAGGTGGCGCATGAGCTCGTCGATGAACCAGCTCGCAGGCGGCGATCCCGTCGCTCGATATTCGGGCGGAACGACGACATAGAAGCCGCGCCTGGGGGAGACGATCCTCCCTTGCTCCTTCAGTCTACGCAGGGCGGCCTGGACAGCGACGGACGAGCGCTCGGTCTCGGAATCGGCTCTGGAGCGGGTAAAGATGAAGCGGCCAAGGGACTGGAGTTGCTCCACCCAATCTGACATTGCGGGTTTCTTGGGCATGCCGGCTGGCCCCTTTCGCACTCGAGATGCGTACAAATCACTCGCAAAAACTAACGTTATTCGTTAACTTCTGCAAGTGAAATGTAGAGATTGATCGCTCTACCACCCCTCGGAGGATAAAGGACAGAATACGCAATTTACAGCGGGGTATTGACGCAATGCGACCGTAACCGATGTAAAGACAGCAAGATATATTAAGAACAATTGCGTGGCTTTGTCTTTAGGTTGTCCTTTTAAACACCGCCAGCTCGAGGATCGCGGCCTCCTTGAGATTCAGCCTCTTCCGGTTTCGTACCCGTGTTTGGCCTGCTTGTGTCGGAATAGCGAAAGGTGAAGGTGATCATTCGCTATTTGGGAACAGTTCCAAGACGCCAGGCTTGGTTGCCTCCGCGGCGCCGGCAAAACACAGTTGCCAACATGAGCCTATATGGGCAGAATAACTGCCATCATGAGCGCAAGCGAGCAAATGAAACCGACCGACTACTTCGACCGCCACCCGGTATTCCGCTTCGACGATTTCGCTGCGGCCCACGCCGAAGGTGGCCGCCGGAGCCGGCAGACCACCGCCTCGGTGCTGAGACAGCACGTGGCCGCCGCCCGGCTGCTGCACCTGCGGCGCGGCCTGTACGCGTCCGTGCCACGAGGGGTCGATCCCGAGCGCCATCCCGTCGATCCCTACCTGCTGGCCACCCAACTCGCCCCTGACGGCGTGGTGGCGTACCACGCGGCGCTCCAGTTCCACGGCAAGGCCTACTCCCTCTGGAATCGGTACCACTACCTGACCCGGGGGCGGCAGCGCCGGTTCGCCTTCGGTGACCAGGAGTTCGTGCCGGTCCAGGCGCCTGCCGCGCTGCGGGACCTGCCCGATCTGGGCGGTTGGGTGGTGGAGTGCCCGCATGCCGGTGGCCTCGTCCGTGTCACGACCCTGGAGCGCTGCCTCGTCGACGTCATGGACGCCCCCGAGCGCAATGGCGGCTGGGAGGAGGTCTGGCGCTCCCTGGAGATGGTCGAGTTCTTCGATCTCGACGCGGTGCTCGCCTACACGCGGGCGCTGGGTTCGGCGCTTACGGCCGCCCGGGTCGGATTCTTCCTCGAGCAGAACCGTGACGTACTCATGGTCGAGGGGCAGCACCTCGACGCACTCCGAGGTCTCGCCCCGACGCAGGCGCGGTACCTGGATTCCCGACGTGAATCCGGCAAGCTCGTGAAGGGCTGGAATCTGGTCGTGCCCGATCGGGTGCTTACTCGGTCCTGGGCGGAGGTGAGCTAATGCCTTTTAGATGCGGTCCTGCCCGGATCGCTCACTTTAAGTGCCCCGTCCGCTTGGTGCCTTTCGTCAGATTGGCGAACGGGAGACACCCATGCTCTTGCCGGAATGCCGTGATTAGTCCGAGTTCCACTTCTTCGGGGTCCTCGCCCTCAGTTGCCCGCCAGCACACCACGAGTTCTTCAGAGTTTTCAAGCTGCCAGATATACCGACCGCCCCAATGGCCCACAGGCCTCCCGGCCCCGAAATCAAGGTACTGCTTCAGGCGCGTACGGAGCGTAGGCGGACGCCCATGGTGTCCGGCCTTGCCGATATAGACCACGTTGGTTGCCGGGACCCACTTAGCGCGCAGCTTGTCGATCGGGACAGTCGGGTCCTTGCCCTTGAAATGGCCGCCGACATTGAAAGTCCTGAAGGACGGCGCATCATCTGATTCGCGGAGGAGAACATAGACTCCAGGCACCTGTGGTACTTCCCTCAATTCGGAAGTCCGAAGATCTTGGACTGTCACGAATCCCGCGAACCCCATCTCAGCTAGGTCATCCCGGGTCTTCAAGGCCAAATCCGGATCGCTCCGGCATGCCGGTAGGTCGCATTGGTCTAAAATACTGTCCTCCTCACTCGCTTCACCCCGAACCCAGTGATGAGATGGAACGAATAGAGTTCCCAAGAACGAATACTGTCGCTCCAGGCGCCGAGATGACCAGGCGAGTCCCTCGATGACGTAGAGCAGACTCGCTCTGGCCAGCCGCAGTGTCTCAAGAACGGCATCCCGGAACTCAGATTCGTCCTCGTGAGTGACGTACCTGCTCTCGCGAGACGGGATCTTCGCCAGGTCGTGCAGCACCAAAGCTCGGTGCGTTCCAGCGTCGCGGAGATCCCTTTTTCTTCCGAGGAATCCTTCGGGCGACAGATCCACAGCGACTTCGGAAAGCGCGACGAGCCCAGGATTCCCATGCATGACCTCGTCCGCTATGCCTTCATTCCAGTCGAGGATCTCCTTCGTCCTCTTGTCCCGATGATGCCAGCGTGTGCGGAAGTTTACGTCTCGCGGCTTTTCAGAAAGCCTAAGGTACTCCGTCACGAGCAGCGCGATCTTGTCGAGGACGTCGAGGGCGGCTCGCTGAGAAAAGACTGAGAGCGACGGGCGGATGCCATACACCGCGTAGTCCAGTGTGTCGTGGTACGTCCCGGTTTCCTGGACGCCGGGATCGTTCAGGGTGCCAAGATAGAACAGCCAACGAGCGGTCAGATACTCTGCTTTCGCCGTGTTGAAGATCGCGAACAAGGGAGGTACCCCCGCATCGCTTCCGGCGGGTTCGATAACGCGATCAATGTGCAGGGAGTCCCAACGTTTCAAGGAGACATCAAGGCCTTCGATCGTCGGTGCCAGCATAAGGCGATTGTTGGCGACGAATCGCTCGTAATCCCCTGCATTCGAGAGGTCGGGCGGCTCACCACCAGTGAGGCCAAGCCTATGCAGCCGATCGAACTCCGCCACAGCTCTTTCACCAGCTAGTTCGCGGATCCGATCCCTTCCGCCGGCGGTATTCCGGAGGTGGCGGGCTGCTACTGCCTCTGCGGACGCTGGATCGCCGATCCCCAGGTCCCGTGCCCGCAAAAGCACCTTAACGGCGCCGGTTGAAGCCATGACATTTGTTGGGTCGGTCGTGAGAGCAGAGAGATATGCGTCGTATGCCTCAACCCAGCGGTGGGCGCGCCAAAGCTCGTTGCCCAGGTTCGTCTGCGCCCGCGCGCGATAGTCGTCGTCTACGCCTGAGTCGAGAACCTTCTGGTACGCAGCGCGTGCAGAAAGCCGGGTCTGCAGCGTTTCCAGGTACCACGACGGATCCTTGTATGGCGTCAGCTGGCATTTCGTGCCGAGAGCATTCGCCAGGTTGTACTGGATATCAATCCGGCCAGGGGAAGATGCGAGGATCCTTTCAAGAATGCCCTTTGCCTCATGAGCGAGCTCAAGGTCTCTGAGCACGATCGCCGCATCTACGAACAGGGCACCCCGAATGGAATCCGCGGTGACACCATCATCCCGATCGAACTCTGGCAGATCACGGGCCCGCTGCACAGCGACCGCAGGATCAGCGTCCAAGAGACCATAGAGTTCACTTATCAGTTTTTGGAGATCTGCACCGCGCATGGATAAATCCTTCCAATATATCTACTTGTATTTCAGCAACTTCGAAGCCGAGTACAGATCAGCTTCATCCCTCCTCAACAAGTCTAATTTCATCGTCAGTCAATTTGTAGAGCTTAAAAACCAGTTTGTTCATTTCGGCTTCGGCCTCGGCAATTCGGTAGTCAAGGTCCTGGATCTCCTTGTCTAACTGGGTCGCCTGTTTTCGAAGCGCAGGATTCGCGGTTTGGCGCAAGGAGAGAAGCGCATTCACGAGGGTCTTCGCTTTGAACTTCTCGGTGATATTCGTGGTGCGAGCGATCTGCCTCCATTGAGCGGCGATGAAGGGCGCCTCGGCTTGATCCGCCACGACCGAAGCGAGGGGTGCACCAGCGGCGAGAAGCCGTACTTCACCGGCATGTTCCTCGACCGTTAGGGTTGTGCCGGGATTGAGTATGGCTTCGATCTTCTCTAGCCTCATCGAGAGGTATGTCGCTCGCTGCTCTTTCGCCCAGGTGGTTTTCTGGCGAGCAGATAGCGCGTCAGGAGCCTCGCATTTCCATGCTGCTACTGTCTTCACATCGGCCCAGAGCCAATCCTCAGATTGGGAGCTATCCGTGCATTGGTCAGCATCGAGGCGGCGCTGCAATAAGATGACCTTGTCGTGGCGTGCGGTGTGCAGCTCTTGGAGCTGGCGAGCGCGCGAGCCAACCTCGGTCCACTCTGCGCTTGTGGCCTCAGGTACGGGTAGGGGAGCCAAGAATTGTTGTTCGATATCGTAGTACCCATTGGCCTTGGGGCGCGCGATACGACGAAACACGAATTCTGGAACGGGTGAATTAAGAATACCTAGCAGGTATAAGAGCGAATCAGGATTTTCAGGTATAATTGCAAAAACCCGGCGATCATCCTGCGTAAACTCGCCTGACTCATCGCATGCGATTCTGATTCCAGTGGCCGTCCCGGCGATCATCAAACGCGGGAGTTGCTGTTTGTCGATGTTCTTCGGGTAGTTGTACCCCCACCAACCATCGTCGCGATCCATTTTGCCGCGCTCACGTTCCCGCAAGGACTTTTCATGTGCTTTCAGGAATCGCCAAGTCTTAGGGAATCGCTTCTCCATTTCGGCCGAGGAGATCAGTGTTGCACCCCTCTCGGAAACCGAATAGGGGACCAAAATCGACAAAGAAGATATTGGGGTAATATATCTTTTGACGTCAGGTCCCTTGATCAAAGGATGAAGCAGGCCGGGCTCCAAATCAAAACTGTCTCCCTCAACGCCAATTGGCTGAAATCGGTTCTCCGCAACCTCAATCAAGTGGTAGATGTCATTCGCACTTGTTTGGATCCCAACCGAAATACCGGAGACCCAATCAGAGAGTTTAGAGAACTCGGAATCCAGCCGTTTCAAGAGTGCCGAATCAGATTCGTCCTGGAGATTCCATGGGTCATCAAGGGGCAGTTCACGGAAAAGGATAGACTGACTCTCGTTTGTCCAGTCCAGGGAGGCAACGTCACCGTTTGGCGCAAGGAAGAAGCGAACCGCGTCATTCGGCCTACCGCTAAAGAACTGTAATGCGGTATATGTCGTCGCTTCCGCAAACACCTGGAAACTCTTGAAGTCGATCCATCGGTCGAGACTTTGTAGCCGTTTCAGCTTCTTGCGTAGCCCAAGCCCGTACTCGTTCTTAAGCCAGAGGCCCGGTGCGATGTAGCCCATCCGGCCCTTGGGGCTGAGCAACGAGATGCCCTTTTCGATGAACGGGAGGTAAAGGTCGAAATTCCCTGTCTGAGCGCTCTCGAAGCGGGGATTCCCGTCAGCCGTTGTGGCTTCGATGTAGTAGTCGCTCTCGTCCTGCTTCATTTTTCGGAAATTCTGCAGCTTCACGTACGGCGGATTACCGATCACACAATCGAAGCCGCGTTCATCAGTAGGGACATCGGGGCCGAGCACCTCGGGGAACGCTTCGGCCCAATCGAAGATGTTGACGCTTTCTCTTGTCTGTTCGTCGAGCCCTTCGAACAGCGTGCCTGGATGTTTTCGAGTGTAGAACACTATAAAATCAGGCCCGACCAAGCTATTTCCGCAGCGGATATGGGCGTCGAGGTTGCTCAAGGGCTTTCCGGGCAGGGCAGTGTTGAGCCATAGGGCGAGCTGGGTGATCTCTACAGACTCAGGGTTGATGTCGACTCCGTAGAGATTGTTCGACAAAATGGCGCGCATGTTGGCGTCATTATCGAAGAGGCTGGCCGTTCCGGCGATACGGGCACGTTCGTCGGCGATAGTGCGCCGCTCTTTTAGGAGGAACTGCAGAGCCTGGATGAGAAAGGCGCCGGATCCACACGAGGGGTCGAGGACCTTTACCTTGTTGAGCGTCTCCTCGTACTGGTCGAGGGCCCGCAGCATCCGGGTCGCCTTGTTGTTCGGTGTCTTTGTGCGGCGCTTCGAGGTCAGAAACCCACGATAATCAGCGAGGTCGGCTTCGGGCAATACCGAACCCAGTTCGAGGCCGATCTCCGCGCGGATGTCCGCCAGGCGCGCCCCCACGGTCTCTTTGACGATGTAGTCCGTCACCCATTCTGGCGTGTAGTACACGCCGTCTCGCTTGCGCCTGTTTACGGTCGCCAGCGTTTCCTTGCCGTCGGCTTCGGCTTCCATGTACTCGAGGTCGGTGATGGACTGCTCGAAGATTCGGCCGAGGGCGTAGAGCGTGATTGTGCGCTGGTGGTCGGCGCCATGGGCGCCGAAGTTATAGTTCGCGGACAAGTACAAGAGTGTCTTCTTGTCGGTGGCCAACTTCTCGGCAGACTCTCCTTGGCCCTTGGCGCAGAATACACGGTTGGGAATGTAGAGGGCTTCCAACTCGGGCAGTTCCTCGAACAGGCCGCCGTTGAAGCGATTGATCGTGTGGCTGGGAGGAAATGGGCCGCCGTCCCGCATCGCGCGGAACAACTGCTTCACCATGTCCCAGATGTTCGTGAAGTCAGAGGAATAGTTGGGGCTTGTGCTTTCGCGGGCCAACATGTCGCGGAGCAGGTCGTTCGGGAAGTCGAGGGCCTTGCCCATGTCCTCGCAGAACAGGATGAAGATGCAGCGGTCAAGGAAGCGCTGGGTCAACTTGACAAGGGCTCCACGGGTTCCCGTGAAACTCGGGTTTGCGGCGATGATGGACTGATAGACGGATTCACGGTAGGCCTGGTATTCCTTGTAGAATCCCTTCTCGAGCTCTTTCTCCTGGACCCACTGATTCTCGAGTACCTTTTCCAATCCGCTTTTGCCAAAATCAGCCAGCAGCATCTCCCTCTGAAATGTCTTCCAGAAGATGAAGCGCTGGAATGCCGCGGCTTCGCCGTCATCGATAAGTGAAGCACCGCATCCGGTTGGTGCCTTTATAAAGAACCGCTGGTAGTGGGAATCGCCGACGCGCCGAAGGTAGAGGCGGAATTCATTCATGTCGGTCACGATTCCCCAGTTCGGGGTCAGCGGGGAGTGGCTGTCGATGGCGTCGAAGGCGTACTTCAGATAGTCGAAGCACTGTTTGACAGGCGAACGGTCATTGCCCTTGCGCTTCTGCGCCGCGTCGAGACCGGACCGGATGTCCTTGAATTCGCAGAGTACCTGGGGCACAGCCGGGACGCCTTCCTTGTCCCACCAGCCAAGGGCCAAGTCCGCGGCGCCGGTTCCACCGGTTTGCCCCGCGCGGGCCACGGCGTACTGGGGATTGAGGCAATATCCGGGCTCTTTGCCCTGTTCTCCTGTGCCCCAGTAGCCCCAGACCTCCCTGAAGAAGATGTGATCGAATTGAGCCTCAAGTTGTGTCTCAGTTCGGGAAGCGTCCCGACCATGCCACTTTCGGAGCCTGTCGTGGAGTCGGGAGTCGTCGCCGGATTCGAGGTACGCCCTGAATTCTGGCTCCCAGCGGGCGAGGAGATAGTCGTCGGAAAATAGTGGGTTGTGATCCATGTGCGTCCCGCTTGTGGCAATTGTGGTTGAGATTCAGTTAGTCGCAGCATCGTACGACTGGCCTCGAGTCCCGTCAATGATTGGGGGACTCGTTAGCGGACGCGGCGACAATGAGATAAGAGCCGGCCTCAGAACCCGAAAGTGTGCCTTGCCCCGTGCTTGGGAATCCTGAAGTGGTTCGTTCCGATCCTCTGGCAGAACAACCCCATGACCAGTGGCGCCATCTGGTCATGCAGGTCTCCGGCCTGGGTGCGAATCCACTCCCCGGCGGCCTCGCCGACCAGCAGGACCGGCTTGTCCGCCACGGTCTGGCGTTCTGGCCTGGATCAATTGACGCTAAAACCGGTGCCGGAATATCCGATAATTCTTTCGAAGCCATTATTCATCAACCGAAAAGGTTTGTCACATGCTCACCCTCGTCGACCTCCTCGAACTGAAGGGCCTCGACTGCTCGCGCCCCAAGTCGATCAAGCTGGTCCGCCACAAGGACAAGCGGGTCGACGTGGAGGCGCTCCTGCGCGGGGGGCAGATCGAGACCTACCAGCGAATCCAGGGTTCGCCCATCTTCAACTGCGACTACGTGGTCTCGTTCATGGGAATGGACGGGAGGCAGGCCCGGCTTCTGGGCGTCTACCGGGTGGGCGAACACAGGCAGGTGCAGCCGGCGGACATCGCCGACCTTCCGTGCCGGCACCTCGTGGGAAAGACGGACGTGATCTACGATCTGAAAGAGGTCCCTGGCTTCGAGGACTTCAAGGACCGCCTGGTCATCGACTGGGGCGGTAACGCCATCTCGTGGCACCAGTGGCTGACCGCCAAACCGGTCGTGGAGATCCTCCCTGAGGGGCGCCGCAAGCCGTTCCCCGGGTATCTGGATTTCGTCCTATCCTTCGCCGATCTCAAGGCCATCTGCGAGAACCCCTCCTCCAACAAGGACTGGCACAAGGCCCTGGCGGCGGTGGCTGGGATCTACATCATCGTCGAGGAGACGTCGGGCCTGCAATACATCGGTTCGGCCTACGGGAAGGACGGGATTCTGGGCCGGTGGATGATCTACGCCCGGACCGGGCACGGGGGCAACGCCGAGTTGAAGAAGGTCCTGGGGGAGGGGCGGAGTGCCAAAGAGAATCTCCGGTTCTCGATTCTGCGGACCCTGCCAAAGACACTGACGATGACCGAGGTCGTGGAACACGAGTCCCATTACAAGGAAAAGCTGGGGACGCGGGCGTTCGGGCTCAACCTGAACTGAGGCCGAGGAGGGGACCATGGCTTCGAGCATCACTTGGGAATTCGTCCAGGAACACGCCAACCGGATCCTGGCGGAAGGCATCTATCACGTGCGGGCGCAAACCTTCCTTCGGTCCGACGAGGTGACGCTGGACGGGCCGGGCAACTACCTGATCTCACTGGATGGGGTCCCGGTATATGTAGGTGAGGCGAATGATGTCAGGCAACGCCTGAGGACCCAGTTCGACGTCAACCGTTCGACCTTCTACAAGACGTTTCGGGCGAGCGCCCCCGACATCCCAAGGGACATCGACTATTTCCGGGTCCAGACCATGGCGACGGGTTTTGGGCGCAAGGAGATCGAGGACTTCGGAATCGTCAACGTTCCGACCCGCCTCAACAAGTTCCAGAAGAACAAGCGGCCGGTGATCGAGCCTTCATTCGGGAATGAGATGTGGGACCTGGTTCAGGAGGCTCGTCACGATCTCCTGGTCGCGGGTGCCGAACGGTACATGGCCCGGCCCAGGGTGCCCTGGTTCGAGGCGACGCCGCCGGATGCTCCCGGCCTTTATGGATTGTGGCGTGAAGGGGACGAGACGCCCCTGTACGTCGGGGAGAGCTCCGAGTTGGCTGGCCGCTACAAGGCCCATAGCACGTATACCTACATCTCGGCGCTCCGGCGGCATGTTGGCTCCGTGATTCTCGGACTCGAACTCAAGGACAAGAGCGGCAAGAAGAACCGAGCATTCACTGAGGCCAATGATAGGAAGGTCGATGCCTACCTGGAGAGGTCCATGTACTCTTGGATGGATGTCGGGCTGGGCCGGTACGAGGTGGAAGACCACCTGGTTCAAACGGAACTGCCGGCCCTGAATAGAAAAGGGAAGCAGAGTTCGATCGCTCCTCGGTCAACCTAAACCGGTTGGGCCGGCGTCTCGAAGAGTACCGGCCTTCTGATCTTAAACCGGGTTCTTCCACCAGTGATCCAACGACTCCGCGAACCGAACCGACAACGGATCGTGATGCTTGAGCACCGTTGCCCGGAATCGCTCGAATGTGACGACGTGGAATGGGACACCAGCGATTTCGAATAGCTCGATTGCCTCATCCCGGCCATTGAAATCCTTGTGCGGTGAGATCAAAACGACAGGGTGATTATCGCTGATCTCTTTCGCACGGGTCTTAGGCAGCCCCATCGCCTGTAAAGCGACGATCAAGGCATCGTACTTGGGTCGGGCTTTCGAGGCCTTCCGGATCGTGCTGAGATCATCGAGCAATTCCGCTCCGGTCTTCTGGGCACCGCGGCAAAGATACTCGAACTGTTCCGGTCGGGTGGAATTACAATCGGTTTTCAACTCGACGAATACTAGCTTCGCTCCGTCCGCAGTCGCGGCGAGATAGTCCACCTTGTCCGACCGATTAGAATCCAGCTGCTTGATGGGGAACTCAGGTACCAGGTTAGGGCGGACCGGTGTACCCAGCACAGCCTCAAGTACTTCGGGCAGATACAGCGAGAAGTAGAGATCGGCCCTCCGTTCCAACTGGTAATCCGGCAGGCGGCGCCACGCTTCGAGCCGGTCGAATACCTGTTTGATCCTCTCCATAGCGGCCAGCCTTTCTCGAGACCGTTGAGCCTATCGCACGATGTACGTCGGCACGTCTTTCACCTGGAACAGTGAGCGCAGCATGTCCGGGGCGTTCCGCCACTTTTCGAACGCCGAGCCGGGGATAGGGGTGCATTCCAGGATTTGCTGCTGGAGCTGGTACTCGCCAAGGGCGAAGTCCGTGTTGCTCAGGTAGTTCTCTGCTTCCCCATAGCCGCCCGACTGATGCGCGAAACTGCTCTTGAGGCTACTTCGGGTGACCCTGAAAACGGCTTCAGGGAGGATTTTCCGATAGGGGACCTGGCCCATCTGTCGGTAGGCGTAAGCATTGGCCAGGGCCTCCTCGAGCAGGTGAGGATCGCCGCTGTGAAGCAGGGGGCGGTAGACGCCGCTCTTGTACTCCAGGTAGTACATTCGCCTCGCTTGTGGACGCTGGGCGATCGCCAGCCGTGTGCCGAATGCCTCCACCTTGTGGTGATAAAACTCGTGCAACAGGTAGCCGAACCCAGCGCCAAGCAAGCAGTAACCAGCAAGGATGTGCCGAGGCATCGAGCATTCCGCTGGATCGATTTGCCGGAAAATCTCGCGAGCGGTGCGGGCCAGGCAGCGGCGCCGGATATAGATGCCGAACGCCCGCCGGTAGTAGTGGATCGGCTGGTACCAGGCACAGATGTCGAAGTCCCAGCGAACGACAGCCTCGGCTTCCCTTTCGGAGTGTGGACCAATGGGGCGGTCTTCTCCGATGACCGGATCGACAAGGTCCGGATCGAACAGGTCGCACCGTTCAAGAATCAATTCGCGCACTTCGGGTGTTGCATCGGCCAGCGCCTTCAGGCAGTCAGGGTCGAACAGATCGCCGCCGACTTCCTCTTGGTCCTCGATCCCGATCGGACCATCGTATTCCTCTGGATAAGGGCAATCTCCCGGGTGCGGATATTCTCGAATGTTCCCGTCTTCGTCGGAATAGATAGAGCCTGTCCCAAAAAGCTGATTTCTGGCGAGACGGCCGTCTGGCAGGCGCCATGGCGCCGAGCCGTGCACGGCCATTTCCGCGATCGCCGCTGAAACGGTCGGCAATTGCCAAATAGATGTAA
>Ga0210044_10004302_pt1 | contig 19901 bp, 19 predicted proteins | sample CryGey13umfilter_2_FD_183959 | JGI IMG/M metagenome (GOLD analysis project Ga0210044, IMG submission 183959) | Groundwater microbial communities from aquifer in Utah, USA - Crystal Geyser 4/9/14 3 um filter (SPAdes) (version 2) | ecosystem: Environmental > Aquatic > Deep subsurface >... | reverse complement strand
TTGAGATTGATCCTAATTTCTTTAGAAATGAATTAACTGATAAATTTAGATCGCCACACCTTTGGGTAAAAAAAGAAGGAGAGTGGAGATTAAGACATAATATTATGGGCACAGGAGTTGATGATTAGCACTTGCTTGTTATAAATGAGATTCTTCAGTCAATTTAATGGGGTATTGTAAATTAAGCTTTTACATTAATCTAACGAGTTTTATATAATTGTTAAAAAGCGTTTGAAGAAAATAAATCAGTTATATTTAAAGTTTAAAGGACCAATCCTTTATTCTGGAGGTTCTATTTCAAAAGCAGTTGCACAGTCGATAGTCGGCTTTGTTGTTGTAAAATATGTTACTCCTGAAGATTTTGGTTTATGGAGTACTATCAATTTAGCATTAACATACTCATTGTTTATTCAGGCAGGTTTGATTAATGGGTTAAATAGAGAACTGCCATTTCTTTATGGCAAAGGCAGGGTTCAAGAAGCCAATAAAATGGCGGGGACTGTGCAAACATTTACTCTATATTCTTCATTATTAGTACTTCTTTTAGGAGGAAGTTTTTTGTTAATAACTACGCCTCAAAATTCAAAGTATAGTTATGGAATTGTAGCAATAACCATTTTAATCTCTTTAAATTATTATCAAAACTATTTATCTTCTACCTATCGTTCTAGAGATTCTTTTATTTCATTATCAAAATTACAGCTTATTCATGCAATTACTAATCTATTGACGTTAGTTTTTGTTTTTTATTTAGCTTATTATGGTTTGATATTAAAGGCAATAGTTGTTTCAATAGTTTATGTTGGATTTATGCATCTATCTCGACCAGTTAGAGTTGGGCTATTATGGAATAAAAAAGATTTTATTAAGTTACTAAAAGTAGGATTTCCTATCTTTAGTCTAGCTTTCATTGAAAACATAGCAAGCACAACAGATAAAATTTTACTACTAAAGTATTCGGATATGGAGCAATTAGGGTTCTACGCATTTGGATATTATGCATTTACATCCTTTTCAATATTTCCATCTTCAATAGCTAGTTATATATATCCTAATATGTCGTTTATTTATGGTAAATCAAATAACAAGCTTATTATCTGGAATTATTCAAAGAAAATCACTGTTTTATTGCTTATTATTTTGACACCAATTGCAATATTTGGAGCTCTATTATGTCCAATAATTATTGAGAAATATTTCCCTAATTATATTTCAAGTGCAACAATAATGCAAGTATTGATTATAGCTGGGGTTTTTAGTGGCTCAGTGATAAGTGTTAATTCATTGTGGAGTTTAAAATCATGGAAATATATGGTTCAATACCAGATTGGTTTTTCATTACTATTAATATTCTGCCCCATTATAGGTATAAAAATATTCGAATCTAAGATTATGGGAGCCTCGATTGGGGTTTTAGTAGCACATATAATTAATTTATTTTCTGGTATAATGTTTATTTATTTAGCAACACATGACGACTTTACTTTTATAAATTTTCGTCGAAGAAAAAGAATTAATAGAAATTTATAAATATTGTTGTTTACTCTTCTTAAGGTAACACATGTATTTGAATATTTGTATTTAGTATTCCCTTAAAAACCAGTTAGAATTCAGATTAATAATAAATTAACTTATTATTTTCTTATTTAAATCTACAAGATTTCGTATATTTATATCGTAAACCCTGCAATTTAAAATTATGATAGTAAAGCAAAAAATCACGAATCAGCCTAGTTTTTTATTCACTTTAGAAGATACATTGGATCAAAAATACCTATTTTATATTTTATCAAGCTGAGTGGATTAGAAATTTTTTGAAAAGGAATTTGAACCGCTTTATTATGAAGATAACTGAAGACCTACCAAGCCAATACGTTTAATGGTTTGGTCGTTGATATTGAAGTATATTCGAAACATTTCGGACGAGAGCGTAGTTGAACAATGGGCTGAGAATCTTTACTATCAATATTTTTATGGACAACAAAAGTTTGTTTCTTCAAAACCCTGTGAAGCATCTGAGCTTGTTCATTTTCGTAAACGTATTGGATAATCGGGAATAGAGTTAATATTAAAAGAGCGCATCCGTATTAATAGAGATGACAGCAATGATAACCAAGTTAGTATTGACACCACTGTTCAAGAAAAAATATGCTTTCCCAACAGATGCTAAGTTGCATATAAAAATCATCAAAAAGTGTCTTGTAATAGCAAAGAAGGAACAACTTTCAGTTTGCCAAAGCTATAACCGAACGCTGAAAAAATTAGGTGTCGACCAGCGCTTCAGAAATCATGTTAAAAATAAATCAAAAGCACGCAAGGCAATAAAAAGGTTAGTACTATTGCAGGTAGATTGGTTCGTGAATTAGTGCGGAATCTAGCACCTAGCTCCATTTATCACACAGATATTTAGTAATTTAAACAGGTTTCTGCTCAAAAACGAACAAGTAAAAACAAAATTTATTCTCTTCACGAACTTGAAACACAGTGCATATCAAAAGGAAAAGAACACAAGAAATATAAAATGCGAAGCATTCGTGAATTCAATAATGTAAAAATAGAAATAGATGAACAATTTGGCAATAAAGCATTCATAGTTTATACCCAACATACGGGCGTGATTGTTGGAGCAATGGGATTTAGGAATGAGTTTGACGGTCATACTTTAGTGTCCGCATTGGAGCAAACTCAAAGAATGGTTGGTAAAACTCCCTAGAAAGCTGCGGTTGATCGTGGTTATCGAGGCAGAAAAGAAATTGGAGAAACACAAATCCTATTACATAAACCTTTTAACAATAAAACCCAATCAAAGTATCACAAGAAAAAACTAAAAGAAGCACATAATAAAAGAGTTGCAATAGAACCAATATAAGGACATCTTAAAACAGACCATCGATTAGGAAGAAACTTCTACAAAGGAATAGTGGGTGATAACATCAATATTATGCTTGCAGCTGCTGCATTTAACTTCAAAAGGATGATGAATAAATGGAAATTATCTCATTGTCAATTTTTTCATGAACTGTTTTCTTCACTTGAATTTGCGACATATAAAATGTTTTGCCTAAAAAGAGCTTTTTAAGGCTCGACTAATTAATACAATTTTTCTGTGAAAAATAATATTGGTTATATTACTCGTAAGATAATTGAACTCGAAAATACTAAAAATTTATTCGAATGGGAAATTAGTAATATATTTATATGGGAAATTATTCGTTACCAGATTTATAGTGCAATTGTATTTAATAATGGGAATGAAAAAAAAGTAAATAATCGAAACACTATGGATTATTTTATTTCAAAATTCTTCAATAATTTTTCAAAATATATAAATGCAATTGTCTTTAACCCATTCTTAGATTTTAAAGAATCTGATATTCTTATTTTTGAGAGCTCAAGAAAATTACTGTACAATAATCAATACATTGACCCTTATACAAATTTTATACGAGAAGATTTAGAAAATAGAGGCTTAAAGGTTACAAGATATCAGTCTTCTTATGCCTATGATAGGCTTTCTAAAAGAAATTTTAAAATCAAACATTTAGATTTAGTGTTTTTTATTTCTTCATTATTTAAGAATTTATCTCAACAAAAATTTTCTAATAGTGAAATAGATAAGATTAATGATCTTGAGAGTTGGCTTTACAACGAATTCTCAATAAGTTTTGATTTAAGATCAATCATAAATACTGAACTAAGTCAATTTAGGATTAACTCATTTCTTTACCGATTATTATTAAGAATAAAAAAACCGAAAGAAATATTTTTAGTTAATTTTTGTGATAAATCATCTTTAATTGATTGTGCAAAAAAAAATAACATCAATGTTGTGGATATTCAACATGGTATAATTTCTTCTGAGGACATTATATATCATTATCCAAATGTTAAAAAAGGAAGTCTTCGTTATTTTCCAAATAAATTTTACACATGGTCAAAAATTTGGACAAAAACTTGCAAGATTCCTTTAGAAACGAAGGATATAATTATTTATAGTAATAAGTTTTTACTTAAACAAAACATTAAATTTAAAAATCTAAAAAAAATTGATAATCAAATAGTAATTTTATCACAGCCTGGATTAACAAACCAAATTGCAGAATGTATTTTGAAGAATATCTCTATGTTTAGTATGTTAAATATAGTTTATAAATTGCATCCAAATGAGTATTTACAAAAAGATAAATATAAAAGTTTATTGGAAATTGAAAAAAAAGAAAATGTACATTTCGCAAGTAAAAATATAGATCTTCATGAATTATTAGCTAAATCAGTTTTAGTAATAGGAGTGTATTCAACAGCTCTTATTGAAGCAGCTTCCTTTGACTGTAAAGTTGTATTATTAGATTTACCTGGAGTTGAAATGATGAGACCTTTCCTAAACAACACCAATATTATTATGTTTAAAACTAAAGTAACATAGCAGTTCAATAAATTGCAAATACATGAATACACAAACTATCGGATTCAATAAAATCAAATGCACTAATACTAGATTTAGAATATTTCTAAATTATGTTATGCTTTTTATGTTAGCTGCTCAATCGAGTGTGCCATTTTTTATTGGTGATGAATACTTAATTGCATTCTTTTTTCTTTCTTTGATTGTATATTTGAGTAAACCCATAATTATTGATAAGTTCATTTTTAATTATATTGCCATTTTCTTTATAATTTTAATAGCACAGGCGATATTCTTCTGGGTTTTTGAATTTAACACTATTTCTGGATATCTATTACGTATTGGATATGCATATCTCACAATAAAAGTAATTGGCAATAAGTTTGATGATTATTATATAAATATTATTTATTTTTTTGCGATTTTAAGTTTAGTTATTTATATTCCAAATTTAATCTCAAATGGTGCTTTAAATGATATACTTCTCAAAATTTCCAAATTGTTCCAACCATACCAATTACATGATCCCGGTAGACAACATATATTAATCTATACCTTTGGACAGAATTATCTTGATAATGATGGTAGCGTTTTTAATATTACATTTAGAAACTCTGGTCCTTTTTGGGAGCCAGGTGGATTTGGGGTTTTTTTAATTTTAGCGATTATATTTGAAACTATTAAGAGTCAAAAAATTATTACAAAAAAGAACATCATTTTTTCTATTGCAACTTTGACAACACTGTCAACGGGTTCTTTTATTGCGTTCTTTTTTTTAGTAATTTTTTATTTTCTAACCTACCACACACCAAAAAGAATATTTATAATAATACTTTTTTTTATTGGTTCAACATTTATTTTTCTAAATTCCCCATTTTTAGTTGATAAATTTAATAATCAATTTTATGCAAGTCAGAAATCATTAGCTTATGCTCCAAGAAATAGATTTGTGAGCGGAAAATTAGATTTGATTGACTTTCTTAATAACCCTATCTTCGGCACTAGTCGATATGAGCAATTTAGATTCAAATATAAGGAATCAAAATTTGAAACGATAGTCAATCACAGAAATAATGGAACTACTAATTTATTAGTTGAATTTGGAATCTTTGGGTTTTTTACTTTTTTTTATTTTATGTTTAAATCATTTAAAATTTTTTGCTCAGTCAATAAGTTTAAGAAATCTTTTTCAATTTATGTGATATTCATTATTCTGATTTTAGGATTCTCACAGATGATTTTTATTAAACCTTTTTTTATTGGATTAAGTTTTTTGTTTCTTTCAAATGGATATAAAAGCAAGATAATGGAGAAAAGCATTAGAAAAAATTCATAAATAAAAAATTTACAATATGATATTTGGACGATATTTATATTTGGCTAAGTTCCTTTTAATAAAAATATTTTCAAATTTTTTTATGAAATGGAAATTGCTCTTATTTGGAATTACGGGCGCAAAGCACTCCAATTTTTATGGACAAACATACATATATAAAGCCAATAATTCTTTTATAAAACTTGGCAATAGATTAACTTTCAGATCATATCCAAACTCTAACCTTATAGGAATAAATAGGAATTGTTCTCTTTCAACTTTAAGATTTAATTCACAAATAGTCATTGGAGATTATTGTGGTTTAAGTGGAACGGTTATTGGCGCATTTACAAAAATTGAATTAGGGAAAGGTGTTATGTGTGGTGCGAATACTCTAATAACCGATTCTGATTGGCATATTGATGATCCTAGATCTGGAGTATGTAAACCTATAACAATTGAAGACAATGTTTGGTTAGGTGAAGGAGTTAAGGTTCTTAAAGGAGTTACTATAGGTAAAAACAGTGTAATTGGAGCTGGAAGTATAGTTACTAAAAGTATTCCTGCCAATGTTATAGCCGCAGGCAATCCATGTAGGATCATTAAGCAACATATTGTTTTTTAAGTCTTTTTATGAGAATAAATGTTATCATCATAGGGACTGACATCTCAAACTCATTTGAGGCTGGTTCGTTAAGAGTTCGTAATTTATTTGATACAATTTTAGATAACCCTAAATATTCTGTTATCAATATCATTGAAGAGGTGCATTTAACTTCAGAAAATGATAATCTTCAATATGTGAAAATTTCGGGTTGGTTTCGACTTTTTTCAATAGTATCTCTATTTTTAAGATTAAAAAAAGAATCTTCTAATACGATTTTATATAATTATAATTCGATTAGTTTTTTGTTTGGTGATTATATTTTTATTGCAAAAATTCTGAGAATACCTATCGTATTTGATGTGGTAGAAAATATTCATGTTAATGTTGAATATACAAGATTACTGAGTTTAATTAAAATTCATTTAAATAGATTCTCTGAAAAAGTTATTTATTGGTATGCTAGTGGTTGTATTACAATCTCAAACAATTTATTTAAAATGTTTATTGAATTTTCAAAATACCGTTGTCCGATTGTTCATTTGCCAATTTCTGTGTTGATGAGGGAATGGGAATATACATTTTCAAAAGATAATTCAGAATTAATAATTTTTTATGGAGGGTCATTTGGACCAAAAGATGGCCTTGAATATTTGATTAAAGCATTTGATAGGGTGGCTTATGAATTTCCCTCATGTGTACTTCATTTATCTGGAAAAGGAGCTACTAGGCATATGATAAAAATAAAAGATTTTCTCAAAAATATCACAAATAAAGATAGAATTAAAATGCTTGGGTCATTAGAAAGGTGTGAATATGTTAAGAATGTGGTTTCTGCTGATGTTGTTTGTGTTACAAGAACAAACTCTAAGTTTGCAAATTATGGTTTCCCATTTAAACTTGGTGAATATTTAGCTGCTGGAAAAGCTATCATAGTATCCGATATAAGCGATGTCTCAACTTATTTAGAAAATGAAATTGATGCGTTTATCATTGAACCTGAGTCTGTAGATGCAATAGAATTTGCACTTCGAAAACTATTAAAAAATGAAAAGCTTAGGTTAGAATTGGGAAAGAATGCTAAAATTAAGGCATTGAAGTATTTTGACAGTAAAAAAGTAGGATTAAATTTTGAATTGTTTCTTAATAAAATTTTACATTAGTTCTATTTTTTGAACTGAATAAATGGATATTACAAACTATGTGCGGAATAACAGGATTTTTCCATTTTGACAATCAACGGTCAGTTGACAGTCTAAAGCTAAAAGCAATGACAAACATTATTCGTCATCGAGGACCTGATGGCGAAGGTTTTTTTATTAATAAAAACATAGGTCTTGGTCATCGAAGGCTTTCTATTATTGACTTAGCAACTGGCGATCAGCCAATGTTTAATGATGATAAAAGCATTGCCTTAGTATTAAATGGCGAAATTTATAATTACATAGAGCTTAGGGATGAATTAATAAAATTAGGACATTCCTTTAGAACCACTTCCGATACTGAGGTTATAATACGAGCATATCAAGAATGGGGTGTTGCGTGCCAAAATAAGTTTAATGGAATGTGGGCATTTGCCTTATGGGATGAAAAACAACAACAGTTATTTCTATCTCGCGATAGAATTGGAGAAAAACCATTAAATTATGCAGTGGTTGATAATACTTTAGTGTTTTCATCAGAAATAAAATCACTTTTTGCCTATGGTGTTCCTAAAGAAATCAGACCAGAATTGATTGAAATTTACCTTGTTCTTACTAATATTCCTGGGCCAGATACTTTCTATAAAAATATCTTTAAATTAAAACCAGGGCATTATATTTTAGCAAATTCAAACGGAATTAATGATTTTAAATATTGGGATTTGCCAGAGATAGACGAGAATAATATGTTCAAAAATAAATCAGCTATTTATGAAGAATTTGCCTATTTATTTGAAGATTCAGTTAAAATCAGAATGCGAGCCGATGTGCCTTATGGCGCTTTCTTAAGCGGTGGCTTAGATTCTTCAAGTATTGTAGCTTTAATGTCAAAAAATTCTCCTCATCCCGTTGAAACGTTTACCATTGGTTTTCCACAAAAAGATTTTGATGAATCGCATTTAGCACAATTGGTTGCCACTAAATTTAAAACCAATCATCATTTAGGTACGGTTCAGCCCGATTCATTAGAAGCGGCCATCAAGCGGTCTGTTTTTCATTTTGATGAACCCTTTGGCGACAGTTCAGCCATACCGACTTTTCAAGTATCTCAATTTGCTGTTAAAAAGGTTAAGATGGTATTAACTGGAGATGGTGGCGATGAAGTTCTGTCTGGTTATAATTCTTATGTAGGTGTTAAATTAAGTGAAATTATTAATAAATTTCCATTGGCTCTTCAAAATGCCTCTTCAATAAGTGCCGGGTTTTTGGCTAAAAGATTTAAAGGTGGTTTAAGATACAAACTTAATCGAGTTGAAAGCGTAATTGAAACTGCTTCAATGCCGTTTGCAAAAAGAGTCGCCAATAAAACCGCTTATGTGCCATTGCCATTGATAAAGAACCTTACCACACCTTTAAACAATTTGATTAGTATTGAAGATTATCTAAGCGACATCGTAAGCAAAATCCCTTATCAAGATAATTTTTACCGCTTAATGTATATGAATTTTAAATACGATTTGCCCGATGATTATTTGGTTAAAGTAGATCGTATGAGTATGGCAAATTCATTGGAAACACGTGCACCGTTCTTAGATTACCGTTTAATTGAGTTTATGGCTAAGGTTGATAAAAATGTAAAATTGCAAGGCTGGGAACGAAAAAGTGTCTTAAGAAAAACAGTTGGAATGCGGCTTCCTCAAGAACTCCTGAAAGCACCAAAACGTGGCTTTGGAGTGCCGCTTAGAGAGTGGTTTAGGGGCGATGACAACTCAAATCTTTTAAAGTTTGGGAATATTAAAGATTTATTAAATGCCGACACATTGCAAATGATTATTGCTGAAAACAATTCTAGAATAAGAGATAATGGTAACATTATTTGGACAGTGATGATGTTGGATAAAATGATTGAAGAAAAATGAGGGTGTTATTTGTAAGTAGTGGAAACAATAAAGAGGGCATTAGCCCTATAGTTAAGCGACAAGGCGAATCTTTAATTAAAGAAGGAATAGAACTTCAATATTTTACCATTAAGGGGAAGGGTATTAGAGGTTATTTGTCAAATTTTTCAGGCCTAAAGCGTTTAATTACACAATTTCAGCCAAATATAATACATTCTCATTATTCTTCATCAGCGATCTTAGCAACAATTACTAAAGCTAAACCCATGGTAGTTTCACTTATGGGAAGTGATGTTAAAGAAAAAAAATGGTATAAAATAGTGTTATGGTTTTTTTATAAGTTTTTTTGGAGCGCAATCATTGTGAAGTCGCAGGATTTGAAATCAACTTTGGGTTTTAAGCATTTACAAGTCATTCCCAATGGTGTTAATACAAAGTTTTTTTATTCTATTTCTAAATTAGAAGCCCAAAATAAACTTAACTGGGATAAAAGCAAAACTCATATTCTTTTCGCCGCAAATCCAAAAAGGCCAGAAAAGAATTACTTGCTGGCCTCTGCAGCTTTCAAAATATTAAATGACACTAATATTATTATTCAAACGCTTACAGATGTTCCATCAGATGAAATCCAATACTTAATGAATGCATCTGATATAATTCTATTAACATCCTTATATGAAGGCTCTCCAAATGTTATTAAAGAAGCTATGGCATGCAACATACCAATTGTTTCGACAGATGTTGGTGATATAAAATGGGTTATTGGAGAAACCGAAGGTTGTTATTTAACTTCGTTTGATGCGAAAGATGTATCTGAAAAAATTGAACTTGCTATAAAATTTTCGAAAGAAAAAGGAAAGACAAATGGAAGAGAAAGAATTTTGGCGTTGGGTTTAGACTCTGAAACTATTGCAAAAAGAATTGTTGAAGCCTATCATGGAGTCTTAATAAAATAGTCTAATGTGCGGAATATAAGGGAATAATCAATAAAACAAAACAATCAGTTCAGAAGGCTAACACAGCACCTTTGTGTAAAAGCTTCGTGTAACTTTGTATCATAGCTGTTTCACAAAACCCACAAAGAACCACAAAACCCACAAAGAATTAAAGTCAAATAAACAGAGAATAAATTATTAAAACCTTAGTGCAGCTTTGTGTAAAGCTTCGTGTAACTTTGTGTCATTGCTGTTTCACAAAACTCACAAAGAACCACAAAATCCACAAAGAATTATGACTGAAATGACTGAAAACGAATTATCAAATATTATTATTGGATGTGCCATTGAGGTTCACAAGCATTTAGGACCGGGTTTATTAGAATCTGCCTATCAGGAATGTTTGTTCTATGAACTTACCACTAAGGGACTTACAGTAATAAAAGAGAAGCCGATGCCAATTATCTACAAAGATGTAAAACTCGATCACGGATATCGAATTGATTTACTCGTAAATAATAAAGTGGTTATAGAAATTAAAACGGTAGAAGCATTTACAGACGTTCATACGGCGCAAGTCTTGACGTATTTAAAATTAGGCAATTATAAACTTGGCTTATTACTTAATTTTTATGTTTCAACCCTTAAAACAGGCATAAAACGAGTAATTAATTAAATTATAGCACCAAAAAACGCAAAATTAAACTTAACAAACTTAACCAAATGCTCAAAAGAAATCAAGAAATGGATATATTTGGAGTTGTGGTTTAGAGAATTTATTGATTGAATATTATTTGTAAAAAAAGTCTATTTAACTATTCTAGATTCAACAAATTAATTGAATGAGGTAAAAAAAGTTAATTTTTACAATAGAAGATGTCAAAACAATTTCAATAGTAACAAAATAGATGGATATTATTTTAAGCAATAAATTAGGTTTTTTAAATTTAGAAAGTTTGTTTATTACAAGATTAAAAGTCCCAATAGTTTTTGATGCAAAACCAATAGATTATTTCCAGTAAGTAACTTACAAATTATTAATAAAAATGAATAAAAAACGGTTTTTATTTTTTGTTGTTCACCCCTCAAAATACCATGTATTTCGACATACAATTAATATTTTAAAAAGCAAAGGGCATCAAGTAGATATTTTAATTACCTCCAAAGATGTCCTTGAAGAACTTATAAAGAATGAGGGATGGGAATATAAAAACATTTTTCCCGAAGGTAGAAAAATTGCAGGGATACCAACATATTTAAGTTCAGGTATCAATTTACTCAGAACAATATTTAGGCTATATAAATATACCCGCAAAAAGAAATATGATCTGTTCATTACTGATGATTTGTTAGTTTATATTGGAAAATTAAAATCTGTACCAACAATTGTATTCACTGACGATGATTTATACGTCACAAGGCTTTTTTCAATAGTACTCTCAATGGCCACTCATATTCTGTCTCCCGATATTACAAATATTGAAAAATATACCAATAAAAAAATCTCATTTCCAGGTTATAAAGAACTGGCCTACCTTCATCCTAATGTTTTTACACCAAATAGCGATATTATAAAACATATAAATATAAATTTAAAACCTTTTTTTATAATTCGTTTGGTATCCTTAAGCGCCTATCATGATGTTGGAAAGAAAGGGCTTTCTAATATTCAAGTTAAAAAACTTATTAAAGTTTTAGAAGCTTATGGAAATGTATTTATTAGCGCCGAACGTAATTTACCGAATGAGTTTGAAAAATATAGGTTACATATTAAAACAAGTGATATTTCACATTATTTATATTTTGCTAAACTATTTATTGGTGATAGCCAAACTATGACTTCTGAAGCTGCAGTTTTGGGCACACCTTCCTTTAGATGCAATGATTTTGTTGGTAAAATATCCGTTATGGAGGAAAAGGAGTATAAATACGGCTTAACTTATAATTATCCTCCCGACCGTTTTGAAGATATGTTAGAGAAAATAAATCAACTTTTAAATCAAAAAAATTTAGAAGCAGAATTTGTTCAAAAACGTAATAAAATGTTGAATGAGAAGATTAACTTAAGCCTTTTTATGATATGGCTATTTGAAAACTATCAAAAAATTGATTTTTCTAAAAAAATTGATTTTAAAAAATTTATTAATTAAATACTTATGTGTGGAATCTTCGGCTTTATAGCCAAACCCAATACTACTTTTCCTATAAAAAGCATTGAAGCTGCCCTTCGAAAAATTGCCCAATTGAGCGAATCTAGAGGTAAAGATTCTGCTGGAATCGCATTTCGTAATACGAATGAAAAAAAATTAAATGTAATCAAAGGCGATGTTCCGATAAGAGATTTACTTAAAAGCAAAGAATTTGAATTTGAATTAAAGAAATCATTAATATCATACCAAGAAAAACATGGATTTTCCGCCCTTGGTCATGCGCGTTTGGTTACAAATGGTTCTCAATTAAAGGAAGAAAATAATCAACCAGTTATAAAAGACGGAGTGCTGTTAATCCACAATGGTATTATTGTTAATGTGGATGAATTGTGGCAACAAAATACACAGCTTAAGCGAGAATTCCGTATTGATACTGAAGTAATAATAAGCTTGCTGCGAAAAGAATTGAACAACACAAAGGACTTTGGTTTGGCTTGTTCAATTGCGTTTAAACAATTAGAAGGGACTTACTCGATTGCTGCAATGTTTACTGATTTGAATCAATTCTTATTGGCCACCAATAATGGTTCCTTGTATTATTTAACCGATGACAATGACTTTATTTTCTTCGCCTCTGAACGGAATTTCTTAGAGAAATTAAAAAAAGAAAATTCTTTTAACCCCTTCAAAAAAGCCATCAATATTAAGCAACTCAACGCCAATCAAGCACTTATTATAGATTTGGATAATCTTCAAATAAGTCACATTAATCTAAACCATAATCAATCTCAATCACAAATTCAGTCTCAAACTCTTTCTCTGCCTTTCAATATTCATAAAATTCTGTTGGATAACCTAAAATCCAAAAACGAAGTAGTCATCGATCCCTCTATATATATTAATCGATCCAAAGAACATCATTTATTTAGTTTACTTGAAAATAATTCAGAGGCCATTTCCAAGCTCAAACGCTGTACCAAATGTTTATTGCCAGAAACATTTCCATTTATTTATTATGATCATCATGGTGTTTGTAACTACTGTAACCACTACATGCCTCAGAACAAAGTACTGAAAATGGAAACCTTAAAAGCAATGGTTGAGCCATACCGCCGAAATGATGGTCACCCAGATTGCATTGTTCCATTTAGTGGTGGTAGAGATAGTACATATGCGCTCCATATTGTGAAACATGAGCTTGGTATGAATCCTATTGCTTTCACTTATGATTGGGGAATGGTTACTGATCTAGCAAGAAGAAACATTGCTAGAGTTTGCGGTAAGCTTGGTGTTGAAAATATAATAGTTTCAGCAGATATTAATTGGAAGCGCGAAAACATAAAGAAAAATGTAATTGCATGGCTAAACAACCCTTCTCTTGGAATGATTCCTATTTTTATGGCTGGGGATAAGTACTTTTATTATTATGCGGATAAAGTGCGCAAGCAAAACCAGATAAAGCTTAATCTTTTTGGTATGAATAACTTGGAAAACACAGATTTTAAGACGGGTTTTGCTGGAGTTGCTCCCAAATTCGATAAAAAGTATATTTATTCTCTTTCGTTAGCTCAACAAATTAAATTGTTTAGTTATATTGGGCTTCAATATACAAGATCTCCAGGATATTTTAATCAATCTCTACTTGATACTTTCGGTTCTTTTTTTGCGAGGTACTTAACTTCCAAGAAAGACTACTTCCATATTTTTGATTTTTTACATTGGGATGAAAATCTTGTTGAAGATATATTATTCAATGAATACAATTGGGAAAAGGCAATTGATACAAATACTACATGGCGTATTGGTGATGGAACAGCAAGTTTTTATAATTACATTTATCATACTGTGGCTGGATTTTCTGAATACGATACCTTTCGTAGTAATCAAATTCGGGAAGGAATGATAGATCGGAATACGGCTTTAAGTTTAATCAAAGAAGAGAATAAACCTCGATATGAAACCATTAGATGGTATCTCGAGATAATAGGATTGGATTTTATTGATGTAATCAAAAAAATTAATGCTATTCCAAAACTTTTTAAAACTATATAACATGAAGGTATTCCTTATTACTCAGAATGAACCGTTTTACATTCCAAAAATGCTAAAGGTTCTTATAAATGACTCAAAGCAAAAGGATTTTCAAATTTGTGGTATTACAGTACTTGCTCCTCATAGAAAAAATAAAACTATTAGAAGTTGGATTAAGGAACGTTCCCAAATATATACTTATAAAGAATTATTTTTGGTAACTTCTGGATTTATTTTTGCAAAATTATTTAATATACTTAGAGGAGATAAGTCCCCCTACTCGGTAAGATCAATTACTAGAAATAATAGGATAGCCATGTACATGACTGATAATATAAATTCGGAAAGTTATTTGAATATTTTAAGTAAATTGGATGTTGACTTAATCATTTCCATAAGCTGCCCTCAAATTTTCAATAAAAAGCTTTTAACAACTCCGAGAATAGCTTGCATCAATGCTCATGGCACTCTTTTACCAAGCCATAGAGGCGTGTTCGGCTCATGGTGGATGCTTTATTGTGGTGATTCAGAAGGTGGTTCAACGATTCATACCATGGTCGAGGAAGTTGATAAAGGTGAGATAATATGGCAAAAGACTTTTAAAATCGATAAATATCATACTCAATTTTCTATCGCTTACCAAACAAAAAAGGATATGGCGTGTGGCTTATCAGAAGTAATTATGGGATATAAAAACATGAGTTTACAACCTTTGATGCCATTATATAAGTCATCTTATCATTATGCGCCTACCAAAGAGCTAGGTGTTGACTTTCATAAAAAAGGTAATAGAGTCATCCGATTTAGAGATTTGAAGTATATGTTAAGTAACGACTTTGTTCAATAATTATGAATATTGACTTCATTAACAAACATTTGTCGGAGTTGTTTAGTGCTTTTCAATTGAATAACTATTATTTTAAAACTTTCTACGAATTTGAAAGTTTAAAAATGGAGTTAGCTGATAGCAAAGTGATTATCCTCCGCCACGACGTTGATACACGTCCTAAAAATTCCCTTGCCTTTGCAAGGATTCAAGCTGAAATGGGTATAAAAGGGACATATTACTTCCGGATTGTTCCCCAAAGTTTCAACAAAGCAATAATCAAAGAAATTATTGATCTCGGCCATGAGGTTGGCTACCATTACGAAAACATGGACACTTGCAAAGGCAATGTGGATAAAGCCTATGAGGAATTCTGCCACAACCTTGAAAAATTTAGGAGATTAACCCCAGTCCAAACAATTTCCATGCATGGTAGCCCTATGTCATCCTTTGACAACCGGGAAATCTGGAAAAAGTATGACTACAAAAAGCTCGGCATTATTGCAGAACCCTATTTTGATATCAACTTTAATGAATTGTACTATATAACTGATACAGGAAGGCGATGGGACGGCCACCTCTACAACGTCCGCGACAAAGCCACCAAAGAAAATCCCGTCACTAACCCGGAGTTTTTGAAACTTCGCTACCACAGCACACTCGACATCATCAGGGCTATTGAAAACGACAGCTTCCCAAAACAAACCATGCTCAACTTCCATCCCCAACGCTGGAATGACAAACCTATACCATGGTTGAAAGAATTGTTCTGGCAAAATGTTAAAAATCAAGGAAAAAGAATGTTAGTAATATTAAGAAAATAGAATTCAAATAGTCCAAATTTCTACTCTCAACTTCTTATACTAAAATAGCAATGATTTTTTTAAAATTTTTAGAAAAACACATTTCGTAGCAACCAAATACGCGAGGGCATGATAACTCGAGAAAGAGCATTAGAACTGGTTTATGAGGAAAACAAACCGCGTTATAATTCTTTAAAATGGTATTTAGAAATAATAGGTCTTGATTATGAAACAACCATCAAGCAAATAAATAAATTAGAAAGTAGAATCTAAAAATTAGTGAAATAATTTCAAAATCATTTTTCGAAGTCCGCAAAATGCTCATTTCTATGATCAATAATCCAGACAAGTTCTGCAAATAAGCAACCCTCTCATCTCTCACCTCTCACCTCTCACCACTCACCACTCACCTCTCACCGCTCATCTCTCACCCCTCACCCCTCACCCGCTCCCGTATTTTCCCAAAATCAAAAAATATTTCAAATTTAACAATATAGTTTTTAGTATTTTTGTAAACTGATAACACAAATAAATAGTATGTTTAGTTCACAAAAAGTAAAAACGGATTTGATTTTGCTCATCTATCAGGATGTCAAAACGGTATTTCGTTTAAGTGATATTGCCATGATTGCAGAGGTAATCAATTTTCAATCGCTCAACAAAAAGCTGAATTATCTTGTCCATAAGGGCAGATTATTAAATCCACGGAAGGGAATTTATGCAAAACCTAACTACAACAAAGAAGAGTTAGCTGGTTGTGTCTTCACACCAAGCTATATTTCGTTGGAGTATGTGTTGCAAAAAGCAGGTGTCATTTTCCAGTACGATCCACGCGTCACTTCAGTCAGCTATCTGAGTCGAACTATTGAAGTAGAAAGTATAACCTATTCATTTCGAAAACTTAAAGGTGAATTGTTGGTAAATACAACAGGCATCATCAGGCAAAACAATATGAATATAGCTACCCCTGAGAGGGCATTTTTAGATACCCTTTACCTTAACAAAGATTATTATTTCGACAACCTTAATCCTTTAAATAAAGAAATGATTATTAAACTCTTACCAATCTATCAGTCGGAATCATTTTCCAAAAAAGTTGCAAAACTATTTCGCAATGATTGATATTAATAAACATAGATTCTTTATGGTTCAGATTTTGAAAGAAATATATTCAGATATTGAACTATCAAATTGGTTAGGTTTTAAAGGAGGTTCGGCATTAATGTTCTTTTACGACCTGCCTCGTTTTTCGGTTGATCTTGACTTTAACCTGCTCATGCCGGACAAAGAAGAAGAAGTATATCAAAAAGTACGGTCGATATTGCTTAGATATGGCACTATTGCTGATGAAGCCAAAAAGTTTTTCGGACCGGTAACCGTACTCAATTATGGGTATAACGAACGAAAGTTAAAAGTGGAAATATCAAATCGGAATTTTAATGAACGTTATCAAATTAAGAATCTTCTAGGCATTAACATTAAATCTATGGTTGCCGAGGATATGTTTGCCAATAAGCTCTGCGCACTACTCGACCGCAATGCCATTGCAAACCGTGACATTTTCGATTGCTGGTTTTTTATGCAAAAACAAACGGCTATAAACAAAGAAATTGTCGAAACCAGAATACAAAAACCATTATCAGATTACCTGCTTCAATGCATTGAGCACTTAGAATATAAAACAGACAAAGGATTGCTTGATGGTCTGGGAGAATTAACGGATAATACGATTAAAGAATTTGTCCGCAAAAAACTACGCACCGAAACAATCAACCTCCTGAAGTTCTATAAAGAATTCCCGATTTTGTCCGAATAGAAAGTAGAGTGTAGTTTAGAGGTTTTTCATTTTTCACTTTTCGTTTATAATTTAAATTTTTATGGGAAAAGTCTATTTTAAAGGAGAAAAAGTTATGCTTTTGCGATTGTGAAATTGATGCAGAATTTGTTTCATCAATCAAAGCTTTAAAAACTAAGAACTAAAAGCGATGTGGTAAACTTATCTTACCATGAGCTTATCAAAAGAAACCCTTAAGGGTTATTGATTAATCAAAGTATAAAAAGCAAAAAAGAGAATTTAAACTTCTGTTTTTTGCTTTTTTTTGCAAAATACTTTTCACTTATAACTTTTAGTTTTTTAATTTTTTATAACAATTCAAAATTTAAATCAATTTGCTATCTTTGCCCAGTTGCCCCTCTAAAAATCAAAAATAAAAATTAACTAAAAAATCAAATTATGGGGTTGATAGCTGCTTTTAAAGATTATTCCAATTCAAAAGGAAAGCGCTTTGAACGGATTATTCATAACGATTTAAAACCTTCTGATTTAGAGCATCTAAAACACAATATTGTTGATGAAACAAGTAAAGATGTGTATGCTTTTATAGTTAAGCATGTCGATTTATCTATTACAAATGGTTTTATAACTTCAACAACTACTCGATTTAACATCAGCAACCTTCCTTATAATGACTATGAGCAAATTATCAATTTAAAAAAAATTAATGATGCTCGTTTTGTCAATAAATTTTTTGAAGCCATAAATAGTAAATTAGCTTATGGTGGTTTATATATTAACTGTGTTGAAACCTATATAACACGTAGAACGAGGGTTCTCAATAAATTCATTAAACCTTTTAATTGGCTGTATTATTTTGCCGATGTGGTTTTTATGCGCATTTTCCCAAAACTACCAGTTTTCAAAAAAATATATTTTTTCATCACCAAAGGGCGCAACAGGGTGCTTACGCGTGCCGAAGCTTTAGGACGCTTATATTCTTGCGGTTTTGAAGTCGTAGATGAAGAAGTGATTGGAGGCAAACTTTATTTTGTAGCTCGTAAAATTAAAGAACCGGTGTTTGATGAAAATCCGAGTTATGGACTTTTAATTCGCCTAAAACGCATTGGTAAAGACGGAAAGCTTTTTAATGTTTACAAATTGCGTACGATGTATGCTTATGCAGAATATTTACAAGAATACGTCCATCTACATAACGATTTGAAAGAAGGGGGTAAATTTAAAAATGATTTTAGAATTACAACTGAAGGTAAATTTTTTAGAAAATTTTGGTTAGATGAATTGCCAATGCTTATTAATTTAATTAAAGGAAATATGAAGTTGGTAGGTATTCGCCCCTTAAGCGTTCAATATTTTAATTTATACACAGAGGAATTAAAGCAAAAACGCATTCAATGCAAACCGGGTCTAGTACCACCATTTTATGCCGATATGCCTAAAAACCTCGAAGAAATTATGGCCTCTGAATTGCGTTATTTAGAAGCATATAAAAAGCATCCCTTTAAAACCGATGTCAGCTATTTATTTAAAGCTCTTTACAATATCTTTATTAAAGGAGCGCGAAGCAGTTGAGTGTATTCAATAAACTATGTCAAAAATAAAAATAAGAAATCATAACATTCAAAACGCAGCACTCATCATTCAATATTAAGCCATTCAGCATTCAACCTTAAACCTCAAACTTTGAACCTCAAACCTTGAACCTCAAACTTTAAACCTCAAACCTCAAACCTCCCCCTTCCCCCTTCTCCCCCAAATAAAAAAACCCCCAAATTCAAGAATAACTCTGAATTTGGGGGTTTTTTTGTGGAAACGGAGGGACTCGAACCCTCGTCCAAACAAGCAACCAAAAAGCTTTCTACATGCATAGTTCCCGTTTAATTTTCGACTTAAAGCTGACCGAAAACCGCCCACTTTAAACTTAGCTTCTTGTGTTCAAACTAAAACCGAAGCCTTTTTAGTTCTAGATTAACTTTAACGATGCCTCTAATTAGACCGCC
>Ga0210044_10004300_pt1 | contig 19903 bp, 14 predicted proteins | sample CryGey13umfilter_2_FD_183959 | JGI IMG/M metagenome (GOLD analysis project Ga0210044, IMG submission 183959) | Groundwater microbial communities from aquifer in Utah, USA - Crystal Geyser 4/9/14 3 um filter (SPAdes) (version 2) | ecosystem: Environmental > Aquatic > Deep subsurface >... | reverse complement strand
AGGCCGCAAGCTCCGGTGCAGATGCCCTGGCCTGGAGTGCAGACCAGTCCCTGAACGGGGTCGCAGAACTCGGTCAGGACGGTGTCTCCGAAGGGCGAACAGTAGGTCGACGTGCCGCCCGAGCACTGGCCGTAGCCTGGAGGGCACTTGAGGAAGCAGTTGGCCGCGCAGGTGAAGTCGTCGACCGTGTTGCCGTCGTCGCAGGCTTCGAAGATGTCGACGATGCCGTTGCCACAGCTCTCGTCGGAGAGGCAGTTCGCAGCGCAGCCATCGCCCGAGAGCACGTTGCCGTCGTCGCAGAGCTCGCCCAAACCGCTGTCGGTGTAGCCGTTGCCGCAGGTCTCGTTGGACAGGCAGTTCGCCGAGCAGCCATCTCCGTTGTTGAAGTTGCCGTCTTCGCAGATCTCGCCGGCCGTGCCGTTGACCGTGCCGTCACCACAGGTGACCAATGTGCAGTCCGCGTCGCAGGTCGCGCTCTGTCCCGCCGTGTCGCAGGCCTCGGTGGCGGGGTCGGTGTAGCCGTTGCCACAGGTCTCGTTCGACAGACAGTCACCAGAGCAGCCATCGCCGCTGACGGTGTTGCCATTGTCGCAGACCTCGCCTGGGTCGACGATGTTGTTGCCGCAGATTTCGCTCAGGCAGCTCGCCGAGCAGCCGTCTCCGGCGCTCAGGCCGCCATCGTCGCATTGCTCACCCGTCGCCACGTCCACATAGCTGTTGCCGCAGGTCTCGTTGGAGTGACAGTCCGCCGAGCAGCCGTCGCCGCTCGCCGTGTTCGAGTCGTCACAAACCTCGCCGAAGTCCGCGACGCCATTGCCGCAAACCTCGATTTGGCACGTGGACGAGCAGCCATCTCCCGCAGCCACACCGCCATCGTCGCAGGCCTCATTGATGGTGCCGTCCAGCACGCCGTTGCCGCAGGTCTCGTTCGAGGTGCAGCTGGCGCTGCAGCCGTCGGCGTTCGTCGTGTTGCCGTCGTCGCAGACTTCGCCGGTGTCGAGCACTCCATCGCCACAAGTCGCCAGCGCACAGTTGCTCTGGCAGCCGTCGCCATCGACTGTGTTCCCGTCGTCGCAGGCCTCACCGGCTGCGCTGTCCAAGAGGCCATTGCCACAGCTCTCATCGGACAGACAGTTGGCCGAGCAGCCGTCGCCGGCGAGGGTGTTGCCGTCGTCACAGAGCTCGCCGGGATCCACCGTTCCGTTGCCGCAGACCTCGGATTGACACGAGGCCGAGCACCCATCCCCACCCGCGATGTTGCTGTCGTCGCAGGTCTCGGCCACATCGACGATGCCGTTGCCACAGCTCTCGTCCGAGAGGCAGTTCGCCGAGCAGCCATCGCCAGGGGTCGTGTTGCCATCGTCGCAAACCTCGGCGCCGTCGAGCACACCGTTGCCACAGGACTCGCTCTGGCAGGTCGCCGAGCAGCCGTCGCCAGAGGTCGCGTTGCCGTCGTCGCAGGACTCGGCAGCGTCGATGATTCCGTTCGGACATCTCTCGTCGGACGTGCAGGCCGCATTGCAGCCGTCGCCTGCTGTCGTGTTGCCGTCGTCGCAAACTTCGCCTGCGTCCACGACGCCGTCTCCACAAGACGCCATGCCGCATCCCGGCGGGCAATCGTCGCCAGCGACGCTGTTGCCGTCGTCGCAGCTCTCTCCGACGTCGACGACGCCGTTGCCGCAGGTCTCGTTCGAGGCGCAGGTGGCGCTGCAACCGTCGCCGTTGGTGTGGTTGCCGTCGTCACAGACCTCGCTCAGGTCCTTGGTTCCATCACCGCAACCCGGCTCTGCGCAGAGGGAGGAGCAGCCGTCGTTGTCCGTGGTGTTGCCGTCGTCGCAAGCCTCACCAGCGGCGAGGTCAACGACGCCATTGCCGCAGGTCTCGTCCGACAAGCAGTCGGCGGAACATCCATCTCCAGCGAGGTGGTTGCCGTCGTCACAGGACTCGCCTTGGTCGGCGGTGCCGTCGCCGCAGGTCAGGCTGACCTCCGTGACCCCGTCCGTCCCATCGGTCCCGTCGCCGCAAGTGTCTCCACAGCCGACCAGGTCGGTCGAGGTCACCGGCGAGTCATCGCAGCCCGCGACGGCCGAAGTGAGAATGGATGCGACGCAGGCGATTGCGAGCCAGCAAGAACTTAGACGTGACATGCGTTTCCCCTTGAGACGGTCAAACAGCTCCGCGAGATTGGCGGGGCTCCATCTTCGTCGAGAGACCGCGTCAGGTCAAACACGCCTCAGCCGCTTGTTCGACCTGGCGCCACTGTTGACTGAGCGGCCGTGCAGGTGTGTCGAGCGCAGTCGACGACGCGCACAGTCGTCCAGAAGGGCCTGCAGGCAGTCGGGCTCGACCAGCGCGTGGGGTTTGGTTGGAGCAACCCCTGGTCGTCTCGGGAATCGACGATTTCGCGTCCCTACGCCGCTCACTTCAGTTTGTCACACGCCTGAATGTGTCCACCTTCGCAAGCTTGTTTGTAGAGCTCTAGAGCCTTCGCATCGTCCCGGGTGACCCCTTTGCCCTCTTCATACATCCATCCGACACAACCGAACGAGGGGATCGTTGATATCAATTCGAATGCGATGCACTAGCTCCCCTCATCGCAGCGTCTGCCTATTGCTGGCCTCAGTCGAGCTCGGCGGGCATCACGTCGAAGGTGCCCACCGCGTCGACCCGCAAGTGGCCCTCGGCCTCGCGAGAGACGGTCACCGTCACCTCTCCCTTCTTGCTGCCAACAACAATGCCCCGAGTGAGGCCGCCGGCGGTCACGCTCACGGTGCTGCCGTCGACCGACACCTTGGCTTTGGCATCCACAAAGGCGCCGTAGAGCAGCTGCGGCGTCGTCTTGTCGGCGCTCACCACCAAAACCGCCCGGGCCGTCGCCAGCTCGAGCGACGCTGCGATGGCGACCGGCTTGCCGTTGGCGTCCGTGACCGCAAGCAGCTCGGCGGACTTCAGCGCCGCTGGGTCCAACGTCAGCAGCGAGGGGTTGCTCTTGCGTTTCCCGTCGGCGTTGAAGAGCTCGGCGCTCACAACGCCTTGGCATTGGAGCACCCGCAGCCGATAGCCTCGCGGCCTCGCCACGACCTGGCTGACGCAGTCGCCGGCGTCGGGCAGGGGATCGTCGGTGGCGAAGAAGCCCTGTTTGACGTAGGCGTCGGTGAGGAGCGCCGCCTCGTCGTCGGCTTCCTCCTTGGTGGCAGTGCGCACGGCGATGACGGTCACGTAGCCCCACTCGAGCTCCTCGAACTGTCGGCTGTCGTAGACGGCGGCCTCCTCGTTCCCTGCGTCGCGCAGCTCGACGGCGCGCAGCTCGGCTTGGCGTCTCGCGTTGGGCGCCGTCTCGGCCCACGTGCCGGCGATGACGAGAAAGGGGCGGTCGTCGTGCACACTCTCGGTGGCCAGCGAGGGTGCGGCCGGCGCCGATTGCGCCTGGGCGATCGGCACCTCGACCCTCGCCGACAGCCAGCGTCGGTCGGGCTTGCTCTCGTCACAGTCGCTGGTGACGACCAGCTCCAGGCGTCCATCGCAGTTCACATCTTGGAACGTGGCCTGTCCGTGGCACGCGAACTTCTCAATGTCGTCGCTCTCCGCCGCGGTGCGGGCGAAGGCGAGCACGTTGAGAGAGGTGTCGAGGACTGCGACCGCGGTGTGCATGGGTCCTTCGACCTCGCAGTCGCTGTCGCCGAAATCGTCATCGCTGCTCTCGCAGGAGCCCTCCGTGGAGTAGACGTACTCGACCACCAGCTCGGGATCGCCGCCGTCGACCAGGTCGTAGGTGCTCAATCGCACGAGCTTCGGCGTCACGCCGTAGGGGTCGAAGTCGCCACTTTGATGAGACGGCATTCCGCGGAGCTGCAGAGGCTGCCCCAAGGCCTCGCGGACGAGCATCACGTCTCGCTCGAAGCCGTCTCGCAGCGTGACCGGCGTGAAGCTGTGGCCAGCGACCACGAAGCTGCGCTCGGCCACGTCGTAATCGAGGTCTTCGAGGCCGAGCCTCTCGGGCTCGAGGAAGGCGTCTTTGACCGCTTCTGACGTCGCGGTCTTGGTCGCCTCCTTCAGCTCAGCGAGCGGCAGGGCCGGTCCGGGTTCGCAGGCCAGGGCGCGGCTTGGAAATAAGAGCGCGAAGAGGACGCAACTCGAGGCGAGCAGCGAGACGACCAAGAGAGATTTCATAGCTTTGGGGCTTCGCTGGATGAGGGCGCTGCGGGTGGGCAGACTGTGCGCTTGCTGTGGTTTGTGGCGCAGTATGGCGCATCACTCGAGGAAGTCAACTCTCGTCCCGGTCCAATTTCGAAGTCCAGGCCCGTCAGGCGAGCTCAATGGTTCGTCTGGCGTTGCCCTCGGCTTCGCAGCCTTGCTCCCAAGAACCCGTTCGGATTTTGTCGGCGGCGTTTCGAGGGTTCGGGGCACCCACAGGGGGGTGCCCCTACAAGCCCCATGAATTTACGGTGTCGTAGGGGCAGGCCCCCGTGCCTGCCCCGTGAGTTCGCTCGCTCGCGAGCGGCGGTCTCCTTCTTGCTCTGCCTGGCATCGTGGAATCGGCGAATCAGCGCCGCGCCGCGCGCAGACCCGTGAAGGAGTCTCGACCCATGCGAAACCTGGTCATAGCCTGCCTCTTCTTTGGAGTCGTCGCGCTCCAAGGCGCCCCCGCGTCGGCAGGGGAGCCACCCCTCGGTGGTGTGCAAGACATTACGCAAGCACAGGCCCCCTTTGTCGTGGACCTCGAGGTCGGGGCTGCGGCGCGCGGCGAGGCGGTGATTCCGCTGTATGCGCCCACAACGGGCACGGTGAGCAGCGCGTTTTGGCTCGAGCTGCGGGCGAGCACCGACGCGGCGGAGGAGGCACCGGGAATGCGCCCCCCCTGGCTGGGCCTGGAGGGGACGCTGTGGTCGAACCTGGCGGCCGGCGCGACTGAGCAAGGGGCTGGCTTCGACGGCGATTGGCGGCTGGCGTTCGAGCAGGAGGCGCAGGCGCACCTCCTCTGGCTGCACGTCGCCGAGCGGGCGAGCTTCAACCGGCGAGCCGGGCTCAGCGAGCGCTTTGGCCGCGGACGCGCGGGGGACCTGAGCCTGGGCTATGAGGTGGCGCTGCAGCCCTTCTTCCTGGGCCAGGAGGGATGGACTCCCGAGGGCTTCTTGGGCATTTCTTTTCGCGCCGACTATGGGGTGAGCCCCCGCAAGGCGAGCGCGCCCCACGCCGGCCCGCCCTTCGCTTGGGAGCTGAACATGGACTTCGTCGAGTGGGTCTGGGATGGGCCGGTGCGGCCGGCGCGGCTCGAGCTCTTCAGGTTCGGCTTGGCGCAAGCGGGGGTTCCCACCCAAACGCGCTGCGACGCGGACGGCTGCGTCGAGGATGGCGTCGGCGTCTTCGGCCTGCAGCCCGACGCGGTCGACTTCGACGGCGGCGACCTCGACGTCCTCGGCTTCACCTGGGGCGCCTACGCCGGATTCGACGTGCTGGCGCCCATCAGCGCCTACCACAGCACGACCACGGTCAACTCCTCCGCCGACGCCGTCGACGTCGAGCACGCGGTGGAGTCGTCCGGGCCGGCCTCACCTCGGGCTGCGAATCTCGTTGCACACCGACCCGATCTCCTGCGTCGTGCGGCGCGGCGCGGACGCGACCCGCTGCAGCGACGAGAGCGCGCTGCTGCGGGCCTCGGTGGAGACCTTTCACCGCTTCGTGGCGGGCGGGCACGCCACCGACGGCGGTGTGGCCGGCCGCCTAGAGGCCTTGGTGCCATGGAGCGATTCGCTGCGCAGCCGCGTCCTCATCGAGCGGACCTACGGCGTCCGAACCTCCCAGAGCGATGAACTGCACGGGGACCGCAGGCCTTGACCTAAGTTGCTCTGGGTCGACGGTCACCGGAGGCAACCCCTACCTTTGCACCGGATATCGTCTGCCGACGGAGGCGGAGTGGGAGTACGCTTATCGGGCGGGAACGACGACCGCCTTCTACAACGGGGCCATCACGGTGAAAGACACGTTAAGTCCTCGAAGGCGCAAGGAGTTTTCTTCCCAGGAGCAATCGCCGGGCTTGGGAGCTGGGGCGTCGACGCTGCGCTCGAGCCGTACGGCTGGCAGAGCGACCTCGTCCGCGCCCTCGTGTAAACTCGCAGGGTTGCGCGCAGGATGCGCAACAACTCCAATGAATGCGCCAGCACCTCGGACAGTCCCAAGACTGTTGACGCGGATTGGGCTGCCAAAAGAGAGAGAGGAGGCGATGAGACGCATTTCGACACTGTTGTTCGCGCTCACGACGTTTTTGGCGGCCAGCACGGCCTGGGCCGACGCCACCGACGAGTTCATGGCAATCGTCAAGGACATGGTCTCCGTCGCCCAGAACGCCCCCGACGACTGCGACGCGAAGGCAGCCCAGCTGCAAGCCTTCCTCGACAAGAGCGCAACAAACCTCGCCGAGCTCGCCCCGCTCCTGGACACCGGCCCGACCCCTGCGCAGCAGTCCGCCCTCGAGACCCTCTTGCAGGACTTCCAGCTGGCCACCGGAGATTGCGACTCGGCGCAGTCCGCCATGTCGCACTTGATCCAAATGCTCTCCGCGGCGAACCCCAACGACATGGAGTTCACGGACGACGAGGTCCCTGACGTCACCATCGCCGCAGACCCACCCGCCGAGGCCACGCCTGCCAAGGCGAAGAGCGCGCCCCCAGCCGCCGCCAACGTGAAGCTCATGTGCGAAGAGTGGCGCGCCTCGGTCGCCACCTACAAACACGACTGCTCGGCGCTCGGTAAGCGCCTGCAGAGGCAGTTCAACGCCCTGCATTACACCCTGGCCGACCTGCCCACCTTCGGCGACCACCGCAAAGCGCTCATCCCCTGCAAGAAAGCCGTCGAAGAGATGGCCACCTGCGCAGAGCATCGAGAGAGCGAAGCCGCCCTCGAGCTCTTCGGCACGTTCTGAGCGCACATCGCTTCTGCAGAACCGCATCGCCGACCCGCAGGCTCCTCAAACCTCGTCCGTGCCCTCTGCGGCTCGGCGCCTCTGCGAGAGCCCTCGTCGCCAATGCCAGCGAGCCGCTCCCGAGCCCAGCGTCGCCGCCCCAGCTCCCGAGCCCCAAACGCCCGAGGACCCTATCCACCACGCCCCATCGAATTGGAGCGTCGGCGGGTCATTTTGATTGACGCGGCCCCGTAGCGGACCATCAGCCCAGCGTAACAGCTGTATATCACTAGGTTTTACCCGGTGGCACGATCGGTGCTCTAGCACCCCCCACGCCCCCTGACTTGGCCAGCGGGGGGCTGCAGTGCTGCGCTCAACGTCGAACCACAAGGAATCCCGTGAATCATCACCACCCCAATACCGCTCTCGCCCTCTTGTTTGCCCTCGCCATCACCTTCACCGCAGGGGTCGCGGCCGCCGAAGAAGGCTCTGACTCGTCGAGCTCAAGCTCTGACCTGAGCCTCGCCGTGACCATCGGCGAGTCGGCGTATTTCATCGACGGCAGCGCCTACCGTGGACCTGTGACGCTGGAGGCGGTGCCCTCGATCGGCTGGTCGATGCTCGAGGTCGATCTGGGCCTCTGCGCGACGCTGGAGAGCATCAAGGTCGCCGGCACGAACATCGGCGACTGGAACTTCACGTTTAGGCCCGGCGTCCGAGTGGCTCCCCCCATTCTGCCGCTCTACCTCCGAGCCGCCATCCCCCTGCAGATCTATGAGAACGACTTCGACTGGGGCTTCATGTTCGGAGTCGGTGCCCAGCTCCCCGTGCTCCCTATGCTCGCCCTCGTCCTCGAGGTCGACACCGCCCTGACCAAGAACCTCGAGTGGGGCGGAAAGGGCGTGCCGCTCGAGTTCCGCGCTGGCGCCAGCATTAGTTTCTGAACCCAGAGAGAACACCTGTTTGACACCCTTTAGCCCAAGGATAGCGATGCGACGTTCGTTGATGAGATTGCCCTATTTGCTCGCGCTGTCGGTCTTGCTCTCGGTGCTCGCGACCGGCTGCGGTCTGTTCGGGAGCGATGAAGCCAAGTCGAAGGCCAAGGCCGCCAACGCCGCGCCAGATGCGGTCACGGTCGCCTTCAATCCCGAGGACATCGCGGAGGTCATGATGGCCAAATCCGCAGCCACCGAGCCGGCCCCCTCGGAGTACACCTTCGCGAAGCGAGGCGAGTTCGTCGAGGCCATGAAAGGCAAGCTGGACGCGCTGCAAGTCGAGCTCGACAGCCTCTCCGCCCAGTTCAGCGGCGGGGGCGACGCTATCAAGGCCGACGCGAAAGAAGCGCTCGAGGCGACCCGTACCAAGTATGCCGAAGCCAAGGTGCAGCTCGACAATGCCGCAACGGCCACCGAAGAGACGTGGGACGAGGTGAAGGTTGGCCTCGACGGAACGTACACCGACCTGGAAGCCTCTGTCGGCGTGAGCCGTCAGTGGCTGAGCGACCAAATCGCGCCGTAGTGGTGCCGATTCAGCTTCCTTTTGCAGGCCTATCCAAGGATGGTTACGCGCTTGGGGCTTGGGAGCTGAGGCGTCGACGCTGCGTTCGAGCGCGTGTGGCTGACAGCCAGCTCGAGGAGTGGGTCAAGGACGATCCCTCCCCGAGACCTCAATCGACCGCCAAAAACTCCCGCACCAGCGTCCGCGTGTCCGCGGAGGTGTGGTAGACGAAGACGACTTGGTCCCAATCGCGGCGGTAGATGCTGGGCATGTCGTTGCCGCAGCCATATGGGTTCTGCGCCGAGAGGCCGAGCGGGTTGCTGCCCAAACGCTCCCAGTTGACCAGGTCGAGGCTGCGGGCCAGGCCCCAGCCGTAGCGGTTGGTCGCCTCGCAAGTGAAGTCGAGGTTCGCGCCCTCGTAGGCGAGGCAGGTGTAGCTGCCCTCCTGAATGGGGCGCGCCATGGACACTTGGCCGCCGTCCCAAGCGCCGGCGGCGGGCACGAGGATGGGGTTCTGCGCGTGCTTCTTCAGGGTCAGGAGCGAGCTCCCTGAAGCGACGCCGACGCTCATGTGTTGTCCGCCCGCCCCGAAGCCCGCGTAGAAGACATAGATCTGGCCGTCGCTGCGGACCATGGCGCCGGGCGTCGCGGTGGCCCCTTCGTCCCACGCGCCAGCGCCGCCGTGCTTAATGAGCTCGCCCTGCACATTCCACCTCCACCACGCCGACTCCGCAGCCAACGTCCTCTACGGAGTCATCGATCAGCGCTGCCTCCGCAGGAAACCCATCGTCTTCACCACCAACAAGAAGCTTAGCCATTGGGGCATCGTCCTACACGACGACGGTCTCCGAGCGTTGGTTGGCGACCAACAGATATGCCGCGGTCGTCTCACGGAAGGTCCCAGTCTTCGTGAAGCCAACGAGATTCTCGACCGAGCCCTTCTGGTTGCCAGAACGAGGGGCGCAGAAAGTCGGGATCACCCGATACTCCGCCACCAGATCAGGATTACAGGATTCGGCCTCCTGCATGCTTGGGTGGGCTCCAGCTTGTCAGAGGGCGCAACTCCCCCTATCCAACTGCGTCGTTGTCGCAGCGGTCTCGAGGCTCGCGGCGAGCCACCTCGCGTCCCTACGCGCGATCGGATTCGCGCGCTACTCGGAACAGAGGTGGCTCGCGTCCCTACGCGCGATCCAAGAAAGGGAGCGGGCGAGGGCTGGTGGCTTGGGAGCTTTGGCCGCGGCGCTGCGCTCTTGGGCGGGTCGCTGGCAGATCGCTCACAGGTCGTGATGTCGAGGCCCGCCACCAGCTCCTCGCACTGTGAGCTTATCGAGCATGATTTGCCCCTCGGTGGGCATATTCGCGCGTTTGCCCGCTCGACGCTCATCCGAGCGCGAGCCACAGGTCCCTCATGGCGTCGGAGAGACTCTCATGGTCCAGAAGTCGCTGCACCGCGTCGGTGACGTGTGGTCGCTCCGAATCGGTTTGTGCCTCGAGCAGCGCTCGGATGTCCTGAACGTCTGCACTGCTGCCGGCGAAGAGCTTTGTGAGAATCAGGTCGGGCAGCTCGAGTACGGGGACGAGCACGTCGCCGTCCGCGTCAAGTCCGCTCATTGGATGTGCGCGGTCGACCGCTCGAGACTGCCAACCGAACCGTCCCACGATCACATCCACGACGTCCTGGCCACGACGGATGCGCGTCAGGGCGCGGAGTGGGTCGCTCTCGTCGCCGATGCGGGTGTCGAGTTGGGTCGAAAGCTTTAGAAGCGGCTTCCAAAACCAGTCCTGACAGGCGTCCGGATGGGTGGTCAACAGGTCGATGTCTGCAGTGAAGCGCAGGTGACCGTAGAAGGCCATCGCCGAGGCCCCACAGAGTGCGAAGGGGACCTCGTGAGCCTCGAGGTGCGCGACGATGTCGTTCAACAGTCCCACGTTTCTACCACTCGTTCACAAACGACGGCCGGCGCCCTTTGCCGTTGCGCCGCTGCAGGAGGTCTAACGCCTCGTCGAGGGAGAGCTCGGGGTGCTGGGCACGGAAGATGGCGATGCCGCGCGCTTTGAGCGCGTGAAAGCGCTTCATCCGCTCTTCGGCCGAGAGGGCACGGGTCTCCTCGATGAGGGCCTGTTTGGCGTCTTGGGCGAGCTTGCTCTCTGCCATCTTGCGTCTCGGCGGTTCGCTGAAGGGGACCCGCACAGGCTATGCGCGAACCTCTGTCAGTTCAAGCGGGGAGTCGCCTTGCGAGCGCGCGTCAGCGGGTTGGTCCGCGCTTCCTGTATTCTGGCGCTGTCGAGCGGCTCTGGGGAGGGCGCAGCACGCGGCGCCCCTACTCGTGTTTCCGCGCCCTCTTCGGCTTGGCGCCTCTGCGTGAACCCCGCGCCATTGCCAGCGAGATGCTCGAGAGCTCCGCGTCGTCGCCCCAGCTCCCAAGCCCCAAACGCAAGCACTACGGTCTCGAGCGCAGCTCACAAGACCATGGACCCCAGCCGCCACAGCCACTATGGTTTGGCCCACTCAAACCCTATCGGCGCACGCGAGGCCACCAACATGCTCACCGCCCGTTCCCGCAAGACCCTTCGCCTGTTTCTGCTCTGCGCTGGACTCACCCTCGCCGGTTGCGCCGACAAAGGAGGCAGCTCCACTCTCGGCGACACCAGCGCAACCGACACCCTCGGCGACGACCTCGCCAGTGACACGACCATCGCCGACACGGCCTCGACACCGTGCCGGTCGACACGGAGGTCGGCGATGTGACGCCTGACGCCGCGTCCATCCCGGACGCCGACGGCGACACCCTCTCCGACGCCGACGAGGGAGCCCTCGAGGCCCGCGACAGCGACAACGACGGCCACCCCGACTTCGAGGACGACGACTCCGACAGCGACGGCGTTTCGGACAGCGTCGAGGCCGGCGACTCCGACCTCGCCACCCCGCCGCTCGACTCCGACACCGACGGCGACCCCGACTATCTGGACACCGACTCCGATGACAACGGCATCTTCGACGGCATCGAAGGCACCGGCGACAGCAACAACAACGGCGTCCCCGATTCCCGGGACTTCGACAACGACGGCGACCAGATTCACGGGCGCGGGCCCTCTCGATGCTGCCTCTGCATGTGAATGAGCAGGAGGTTGATGGCCGCGGGCGTGATGCCCGAGATGCGGCCGGCCTGTCCGAGGTTGATGGGCCGCTGCCGTTGCAGCTTCTCCACGGCTTCGGAGGACAGCCCGGTGATCTTCGAGTAGTCGAGGCGCTCGGGAATGGCGTGGTCCTCGAGGCGCCGGAAGCGCTCGACGTCGGCTCTCTGCCGGGTGATGTAGCCCTCGAAGCGAATGCGAATCTCGATCTCCTCCCGCGCCTCTTCGGAGACGGCGGCGAGGTCGAGGTCGGGACAGAACGGCTGCAGGTCGCCGAGGCCGAGCTCGGGCCGTCGCAGGAGGTCGGCCAGGGTCACTTTGCCCTTGAGTGGAGTCATCCCTGCGGTGGCGGCGAGTTCTTGGTTGAGCTGGGTGTTGGTGATCTCGATGGCGGCGAGCTGCGCACTGATGCCGTCGATGACGGCACGCTTCTCGGCGAAGCGCTGGTAGTGCTCGTCGGGCAACAGACCAATATCGTGCCCCTTCTGGGAGAGCCGCAGGTCGGCGTTGCCTTCGCGCAGGAGCAAGCGGAACTCGGCGCGGCTGGTGAACATGCGGTAGGGCTCAGGGCTGCCTTTGGTGACCAGGTCGTCGACGAGCACGCCGATGTAGGCTTCGTCGCGGCCGAGCACGAAGGGCTCGCGGCCGAGGACCTTGTGGGCCGCATTGATGCCGGCAATCAGCCCCTGTGCGCCGGCCTCTTCGTAGCCGCTGGTGCCGTTGATCTGGCCGGCGAAGAAGAGCCCCGGAAGTCCTGGCCACTCGAGGGTCGGCCGCAGCTGGCGCGGGTCGATGGTGTCGTACTCGACGGCGTAGCCGGGCCGCGTGATGCGCACGTGTTCCATGCCAGGAATGGTGCGCAGGAAGGCGTCCTGAACGTCGTAAGGGAGACTGGTCGAGACGCCGTTGGGATAGATCTCGGGCGTCCCCAAGCCCATGGGCTCGAGGAAGATTTGGTGTCGGTCGCGGTCGGCGAAGCGAGCGACCTTGTCCTCGATGGACGGACAGTAGCGCGGCCCAATCCCGCGGATCACGCCCGTGAACAGCGGCGAGCGGTCGCTGGCGCCAGCGATGAGGGCGTGGGTGCGTTCGTTGGTGTGGGTGATGTGACAGGGGCGCTGCTCGAGCATCGGCGGGCTGTGGTAGAAGCTGAAGCGCTGGGGGTCGACGTCTCCGGGCTGCTCCTCGGTCACGGACCAGTCGATGGTCCGGCCATCGAGGCGAGGCGGCGTGCCGGTCTTGTGCCGACCGAGCAGCAGCCCCAGGTCGGCCAGGCCTCGGCCCAGCTGCGCGGCCGTTCCGTCGCCAGCGCGCCCGCCCTCGAAGTGCTCGAGCCCGACGTGGCAGACGCCACGCAGAAAGGTGCCGGTCGTCAACACCACGGCCGAAGCCCGAATGGCCACGCCGACTTCGGTCACGACGCCAGCGATGGCGCCCTTGTCCACCAAAAATGACGCCGCCTTCCCCTGCAGCAGTGAGAGATGCTTGGTCGCGAAGAGGGCGCGCAGCATCTCGGTCTTATAGACCGCCGTGTCGCACTGGGCGCGGCTCGACTGCACCGCAGGGCCCTTGCTCCGGTTGAGCACGCGGTACTGGAGCGCGGCGGCGTCGGTGATGCGGCCCATGATGCCGCCCAGCGCGTCGATCTCTTTGACCAGATGCCCCTTTGCTTGGCCTCCGACCGCCGGGTTGCAGCTCATCTGGCCCGTGGTCTCTAGGTTCATCGTCAACAGCAGCGTCGAGCAACCCAGCTGCGCCAACGCGAAGGCGGCTTCGCAGCCGGCGTGGCCCGAGCCTACGACAATGGCGTCAAAATCTCTGTCTCGATTCTTGTTCAAACGAGTCACCACTGCGACGTCCGGAAACCTGCCAGCGACTAGACAAGAGTCCATCCGGAAATAGCGTGTTTCGCTGAGATCGGTAGGAAATGCGACTGAACTCTGAATTCTGGTGAAAGGACATCTTCTGAGTGCCCGTTCGGAAATGCCCCCGGTGCAAGGAGCCGACGACCGCGCGACGCAGGCGTACACCGGTACGCCGAGGAGCGGGGGAGGAAGGCGACGCCGCAGATGGGGTATTTCCGGACGGGCACCAGACTAGAGGCCCGTCGCGTCGAGGACCACCTTCGCGAGCGAGCGCTTGAAGGTAATCATCTCCTCCGAATCGCCACAGCCTTCAACCACTTTGTCGATGCGTTTGGAAGCAATGTCGATGCGCCTCGCCTGGGCCGGGTTGGATTCGCCCACCTTCTTGGCGTTGGCCGACAGGTCGTCTTGGTTAGCGCTCAAGTACTCGTTTAGGGACACGCCGAGTTCTTGGCAGCTCTTGCCCTCGACCTCGGAGAGGTTGGCCATGCTCTCGAAGTGGTTGGCGATGAGCTCGGCGGGATCGGAGCAGGCGAGGGTCAGGCCGAGGGTGATGAAGAGGCTCGTGATGGTCTTTGGTGTCTTCATGTTCGGCCCCCTCCCCCGAAACGCGCCCGAAACGCGCCCGAGGGGGAATCCAGCTTCGTCGCTGGCAAACCTCTAGTGTTTTTCTCATGCGACGGTCTCATAGTGGCACCAAGACGCCTGAGAAACCGTGATGGTGTCATTGAATATGGACAACTCTGCAAGAACGAAATGTTGGCGGCCCATAGCAAAGCACCAATCATGGGAGCGGAGATGACCGCTGGCACATCACAGGACCGCGAACACTTCGATGGACGTGTTTTTGCGTGAGCCCTTACCCCAAGAAGGCCCGAAAGCCCCCCCATGATGCGGGTCCACAGTGACAGGCCACGGAAACACTGACGTCGGCCGCTGCAGCACGCTCGAAGGTGAGGCGCAGCGCGCTGCGCCTCACCTTCGAGTCTGGCTCACTTGCGCATAAAGAACTCGTCCGTCGAGACGTTCACGCAGACGCGCGAGTTCGTCACCCGGTCGGGCGCGCTCTCGACGATTTGGTATTCGCAGCTCAGCCCGGTCGGACAGGCCGTGTCGTTGCAGCACGTTTCAACGCAGACACTGAGCGTCGCGTCACAGAAGTTGCTGCGGCACTGCAGGTTAGTGGTGCACGCCGCCCCCGCCTGTCGAGTCCCCTGGCCTGTGGCATCGGCGAGGCACATTGGGGTGGTTTCGGTCAGGATCCAGGCGCAGACCTGCGAGCCAGATAGACAGTACATCCCAGCCGGACAGTCCGTGGTGACGGCGCACGTGGGCGCTCCAGGGGGTGGGATGGCGTAGGTCGAGTCGATGTTGTTTCCGGCCAGTGAGCAGTTGTAGCCTGCCGGACAGTCGGCGTCCTTACAGCAGGGCTCTGTGCACTTGCGCGTGGTGGCCGTGCACAGGCCATGGTCACATTGGGTGTTGGTGGTGCAGGTGGCCCCGACTGCGGCTGTGCCAGGGAGCACCGCGTTGGGGTAGCAGATCGCGTCGAGGTTGGTCGAGGTGGGTTTGAAGCCACAGCGCGTGCTCGAGGCGGTGCAGTAGTCGTCGCTGCCGCAGTAGTCGAGACAGAACTTGTTGCCGGGGAAGTTGTAGCAACTGTTCGAGCGGCAATCGACGTCCTTCGTGCAGCTCTCGCCGCCTCGCTTGGTGCCGAGACTGCTGGTGACCACGCCGCAGCCGTGGACGTTGGCCGAGCGCAGGAGATCGTACATGCAGGCCTGGTTCGATGCGCAGCCGTCGCCGAGGGGACCGGTGACGCTGGTGTTGCAGAAGGCGGTGCAGAAGTAGTTGCCACCACAAGTCCCTGTCGCGTCCACCGCACAGGCACAGATGAGATCCTCCATGCAACGGTCTGCGTCATTGTCGTAGTTGCTGTCGCCGTCGATGTTGCAGCGATCCGAGACGTTGCAGTTCTCGACGGTGTAGCGGTTGCAGTCGTTGTCCAGGCCGTCGCACAGCTCGGGCGCGCCGGGATAGACGGTCGGCGAGTTGGGGGCGCAGTCGCCCGCGCAATCCGAGACGTTGTCGCCGTCGGGATCGCTGGGATCGCAGGGGTGGCAGGTCTCGTCGATGTAGCCGTCGCAGTTGTCGTCGATGCCGTTGCCGTTTCCGCTGGTCCCGCACAGCTCCGGGGCGCCAGGGTTCACCGAGTCGAGGGCGTCGTCGCAGTCGCGGAGCAGCGGGTCGCTGGAGCAGACGCTGTAGGTGTCGAGATCGACGTCGAAGTCCTCGTCGATGAGGGTGTCGCAGTCGTTGTCGATGCCATCACAGAACTCGGGTCCCGAGGGATACACCGCGCCGTTGGTGTCGTCGCAGTCGTTGCACTCGTTGTAGCCATCGAAATCGCGGTCGAGCGAGGGATTGCACGCGGGACAGCCTTCGTCAGTCTGGCCGTTGCAGTTGTTGTCGATGCCGTCGCAGAGCTCGGGCGCGCCGGGGTTGACCGACGAGCGCGTGTCGTCGCAGTCGGTGCTGTTGGCGGCGTAACCCGAGGGCATGGAGCAGCTCTCGATGCTGGTGTTGGACGTGCCGTAGCTGTCGTTGTCCGCGTCACGATAGAAGGTGAGCTTGACGCCCTCGTCGGTCTGTCCGTTGCAGTTGTCATCGAGGCCGTTGCAGACCTCGCCAGCGCCAGGATGGACCGTTGGGCGAGTGTCGTCGCAGTCGGTGCTGTTGACGACATAGCCCGAGGGCGCCGTGCAGGCCTGCGAGCTGACGTTCGGGTTGCCGTAGTTGTCGCTGTCGGCGTCGCGGTAGAAGGTGAGCTTGACGCCCTCATCGATGCCATTGATGCAGTTGTCGTCCAGACCGTTGCACAGCTCAGTGCCCCCTGGTCGAACGGTAGAGCGGGTGTCGTCGCAGTCGGTGTTGTTGGCGACGTAGCCAATGGGCGCCGTGCAGGCCTGCGAGGTCAGGAGCGGGTTGCCGTAGGTGTCCCCGTCGGCGTCGCGGTAGAACGTGACGAGCGTTCCCTCGTCGGTCTGGCCGTTACAGTTTTCGTCGACGCCGTTGCAGACCTCGGTGGCTCCTGGATGCACGCTGCCGGCGCCGTCATTGCAGTCGGTGCTGTTGCTGACATAGCCAGAGGGCGCTGAGCAGGCTTGGGTGGTCGTGTTCAAGGCGCCGTAATTGTCCCCATCGGCGTCGCGATAGAAGGTGAGCTTGACGCCCTCGTCGGTCTGGCCGTTGCAGTTGTTGTCGAGACCGTCGCAGGTCTCCGTGCGGCCGGGATTGACCACGAAGCGGGTGTCGTCGCAGTCGGCGCTGTTGGCGACGTAGCCTGCAGGGGGAGTACACGCCAAAGTGGTCACCTGAAAATCGCCGTACGTGTCGGAGTCGGAGTCGGCGTAGAACGTGAGCTTGACGCCCTCGTCGATGCCGTTGGCGCAGTTGTTGTCCACGCCGTCACAGACCTCGGGAGCTCCTGGGCGGATGGCGCCGTTGGTATCGTCACAGTCGAGCGAGTTTTGCACGTAACCCACGGGCTGCGCGCAGTCACTGACGGCGCCCGCCGGAATGCCGTAACCGTCGCTGTCGCCATCGGGATAGAAGGTCGTGGTCACGACGTTGTCGTCGGGCACGCCGTTGCAGTTGTTGTCGAGGCCATCACAGAGCTCCGGTGCGCCAAAGTAGGTACTGCCGGTGCTGTCGTCGCAGTCGAGGGAGTTGGCCACATAGTCTGGTGGGGCTTGGCAGGCGAGCACGGTCGACAGAGAGGTCCCCTGCCCGTCGCGGTCGGCGTCCTGGTAGAAGGTGACGTCGATGCCGTCATCGATGTCGCCGTTGCAGTCGTTGTCCCTCCCGTCGCACAGCTCTGGAGCCGCAGGATAGTCGGCGGCTTGAGCGTCGTTGCAGTCGGTCGGGCTGGCCACGTAGCCCACGGGCGCGGTGCAGGCGACCACGCTGTTTCCTGCATTGCCGAACGAGTCCCCATCGAGATCGCGGTAGAACAACGTCCCGGCACCATCATCGACGAGGCCGTTGCAGTCGTTGTCTCGGTTGTCGCACAGCTCTGTGGCTCCTGGATATACGGAGCCTCGGGTGTCGTCGCAATCGCTCGCGTTGGCGACCGTACCGGTGGGCGCGGTGCACCCCGTCCGAGGGTCGTTGGCGTCCCCGAAGTTGTCGTTGTCGAAGTCGAAGTAGAAGGTCTGCCGAATGTCCTCATCGACGAGGGAGTCGCAGTCGTTGTCGAGCCCATCGCACAGCTCGATGGCGCTGGGGTAGACGACGCTGGCGCCGTCGTCGCAGTCCGTGTTGTCGGGAACATACCCAGTGGGGGCTGAACAGGCCTGAAGGGCGACCGCGGCGTTGCCGAAGTTGTCGTGATCCAAATCTTCGAAGAACAACAGCATCGCGCCCTCGTCGACGAAGCCGTTGCAGTCGTTGTCGACCTGATCGCAGGCCTCAGTCGCCTGTGGGTGGACGCTCAGTACGTCGTCGTCGCAGTCCGTGTTGTCGGCCACATAGCCGACGGGCTGTGAGCAGGATTCGATGGGCAGGTTGGGATCCCCATAGTTGTCACCGTCCGCGTCGGCGAACCAAAGCGTGACCTCCGCGACGCCTTCGTCGACAAAAGTGTCGCAGTCGTTGTCGATCAGGTCACACAGTTCGGGCGCCTCCGGGTTGGTCGTGCCCAGGGTGTCGTCGCAATCGCGGTTGTCGGCCACATACCCGTCGGGTCGATAACAGGCCCGAACGGGCTGGGTCGCGTCGCCGAAGCTGTCCTCGTCGAAGTCGAGGTACCACTCCGCCGCGTCGACCGCGTCCTCCTCATCGGCAAACCCATCACAGTCGTTGTCCATGTGGTCGCAGAGCTCGAGCTGCGGCTGCACTCCGCCCTTGCAGTCTGACCATGCGCCACCCTCGCAGGTGCGGATCCCTTCCTCACAAGCGCCGTTGTTCGTGCCGCAGACCTCTTGCAGCTGGGCGCCATCGACCTCGCCATCACAGTCGTTGTCCTTGCCGTCGCAGAGCTCGTCGCTGGGAACCTGCCCCGTACACTCGGTCCACTGCCCACCGATGCAGCCCTCGGTCCCGACCGTGCACTCGCCGAGATTAGAACCACAGTTGCGCTCCTCCCCGTCTGTGCACACAGGCGACAGATCTTCTTCTGCCGCGTCGACGTCCGCTTCGGAATCGTCCGTCACGTCCGGGACAGTCACCCAATCCGGCAACCCTACGTCTTTGAACTCGAACTCCTCCTCACAGATGGCCTTGCCGACGTTGCAGACCAGCCCCGCCTGGCAGTCACCGTCAGCCTTGCAGGCGCCGCCTGCTCCTTGAAGTGTGACGCTCTCATCGCACCCCATGAGCGACGAAAATAGCACGGCGAGCATCGGGAAAACGATGCGACCTTTCATGTCAGACCCCTGCAGGTGAACCTTGCTCGAAGGTGAGAACAATTGACGTCTCTCTGTGGTAGCGGAACACAGCTGTGAGCGCAACGAGTCCGCTCTCATTCACTCTCATTCAGCTCGGAGTTCGCCTCGCTGGTCTCGCCTTCACCAGGGGCTTAACGGACCCCCGTCCGAACCCGCGCTCATTCCCCCAAAGCTCGGCTCGGTGGCTCGGGGCCGAGCCCCGGCACCAGCTCCCGGAGCCCTGTTGGCGACGCCTTTGCCGGCCCCTCACTCCACACCGAACGTCCCTCCACCGCCGTCCACTGCGCGCACTCGATGGGGACCTCAATCCCGGCGCCTGAACCACGAGCGAACTCGCGCCGAACAGGCGACCAAGAAAAAAGAGGGACGGGGAACGTCCCCGCCCAACCAAACTGTCGGCTCCGAGGCGCCAATATTACCGAGCGGACGGAGCCCATCAGCGAGCCAAGGACCGCGGAGAGAGTCGTGCTGGCTAGGCGCGAGTTCGTCGGCAGTCGCGAGTCGCCCCAGGTTCCACCTGGGGCTGGGGATTGTTCGGCCCCCGAGGGGCCGAGGCCGAGGGTCGGTGGTGCGGCCGTTGGTTGCCTGTGACGATCCTCGGTGGTTGGGTGTGAACCTGAACGGACGCTGAATGCCCTCCCAAAGCCGCTGACGCCGAGAGCAGCAAGCTGAATGCCCTCCCAAAGCCGCTGACGCCGAGAGCAGCAATGGGAGCGCCGGCGGCCCGCCGGCACGCACGAACGAATTGCAGGCGCCCCACGGAGCCCATCAGCGAGCCAAGGACCGCGGAGAGAGTCGTGCTGGCTAGGCGCGAGTTCGTCGGCAGTCGCGAGTTCGTCGGCAGACGCGAGTCGCCCCAGGTTCCACTGGGGCTCGCGCGGCTTTGCCGCGCGCGCCCAACGTGAAACGTTGGGTCTGGAGTTTGTACACATCTCTGGAGTTTGTACACTTGTGGGATCGCGCGGGCGGGCGTCGGTTGCCCAAGGTTGCACCTTGGGCTGGGGAATGTTCGGCCCCCGAGGGGCCGATGCCTCGGGCTATGCCCTCGGCGGCTTCGACCT
>Ga0210044_10004297_pt1 | contig 19908 bp, 17 predicted proteins | sample CryGey13umfilter_2_FD_183959 | JGI IMG/M metagenome (GOLD analysis project Ga0210044, IMG submission 183959) | Groundwater microbial communities from aquifer in Utah, USA - Crystal Geyser 4/9/14 3 um filter (SPAdes) (version 2) | ecosystem: Environmental > Aquatic > Deep subsurface >... | reverse complement strand
TACCGACCCAAGTAACTGCTACTTTCATCCCTTCACGGAACTCTTGCCATGTCGTATACATTTACTCTCCTGTATGGTTTGAAATTGTCCTTACACTATATTAAAAAATGGGAAATTATGCAGTTTTGAGGAATTTAGCAACCTTTTCGTCTAAATCCGTAGTAAAGTAGTCTTTAAGTTCCGATGGATCTGCCCATTTAACCGAAGAAACTTCATGGACTTCTTGAATAGGTTTAGTAGTGAAATTAACTAACTCGCAGTTAAAATATTTAATATTAACGTTAAATTGCGGGTGGAATCTTTCGGAAATTAGATCAACAACTTTTACTTTGTATCCTGTTTCAAGCAGCACTTCGCGAACAACAGCTTCATCAAATGTTTCAAACCCGTCTAATTTCCCTCCGGGGAAAACCCAGGTTAATTTGCTGCCGTCTGAACCGCGCTCTGTGCGTACACGCTGCATAATTAAGACTTCGCCGTCAGGATTTCTAACGACTCCTACGGCTATTCCTTTTTCTTTAGATTGTGCATCTAACATAGTTTTGTTCGAGGGCCAAAAGGCAAGAAGAATACCTCTTTAGGAAGTTTCGAGCTTCGCTTGCGCAAAGTTAAGGCTAACTTCCAAAAACCGTACTCGTTTGCTGCGTGTGAGGGAATATCCACAGCGTTTTGCACTAGAGCTTGCGCTCTTCGCGCGACATAAATTCATAGAGTTATCCGAATTATATGTTGTAACCACTATTTCGATGGTCTTTTTGTGGTGAAACCACAAAGAAGGATCCAAAGATCAAAGTTACGTGTTTTTCTCCTTAGAAAGGAGGTGATCCAGCCGCAGATTCCCCTACGGCTACCTTGTTACGACTTCACCCTTATCACTGATTTCACCTTGGGCCCACTTGCGTGAGACTTTGGGTGACCCCAGCTTTACTGGCGTGACGGGCAGTGTGTGCAAGACCTGAGAACGTATTCACCGGCGTGTAGCTGACCGCCGATTACTAGCGATTCCAACTTCATGAAGTCGAATTGCAGACTTCAATCCGAACTGAGACCGGATTTAAGGGATTAGCTTCATCTCGCGATGTTGCTGCCCGCTGTTCCGGCCATTGTAGCATGCTTCTAGCCCAGGGTGTAAGGGCAATACTGACTTGACGTCATCCCCCCCTTCCTCCATCTTGCGACGGCAGTTTCGCCAGAGTGATACAACTGGCAATAGGGGTTTCGCTCGTTAACCCACTTAAGGGTACGCCTCACGGTACGAGCTTACGACAGCCATGCAACACCTGTGTATGCTTCAACTTGCGTCGATCGTCGGCCTTTCAGCTTCCTACAACATACATGTCAAACCCTGGTAAGGTTCTTGGGTTATCAGCCAATTAAAGAGCATGCTCCACCGCTTGTGCAGGTCCCCGCCAATTCCTTTGAGTTTTAGCCTTGCGGCCGTACTCCCCAGGCGGTCCGCTTAACGCGTTAGCTTCGACACCGACTTACGCCGGCATCTAGCGGACATAGTTTACAGCGTGGACTACACGGGTATCTAATCCGTTTCGCTCCCCACGCTTTCGTCTCTCAGCGTCAGATAAGCCCCAGGCAACTGGCTTCCCCCTTGGTGTTCCGCATGATATCAACGCATTTCACTGCTACACCATGCGTTCCGTTGCCCCCTAGCTATCTCTAGCAAAGCAGTATCAAAAGCCTTTTCCCAGTTGAGCCGGGAGATTTGACCTTTGACTTACAAAGCCGCCTACAGAACTCTTTACGCCCAATGAATCCGAATAACGCTCGCACCCTACGTATGACCGCTGCTGCTGGCACGTAGTTAGCCGGTGCTTTTTTATGTAAGTTTACAACCCGAAGGCCTTCATCCTTCACGCGGTGTCGCTGCATCAGGGTTTCCCCCATTGTGCAAGATTCCCGATTGCTGCCTCCCGTAGGAGTGGGGGCCGTGTCTCAGTCCCCCTCTGGCTGGTCATCCTCTCAGACCAGCTACCCGTCATAGGCTTGGTGGGCATTTACCCCGCCAACAACCTGATAGGCCGCAGGCCCATCCCTAACCGCATTGCCGCTTTGAAATTGCTTTCACATTGAGTATTACTCCCAGTTTCCCGGGGCTATCCTCAAGTTAGGGGTAGGTTCCAACGTGTTACTCAGCCGTTCGCCGCTATCTAATCTCTCCTTGCGGATCAATTAAATCGCTCGACTTGCATACCTTAGGCACACCGCTAGCGTTCATTCTGAACTAGGATCAAATTCTCAACAAAAATATTCTTCTTACCTTTCGAACCTCGATAAGATCGAAAGTTTTTTACCTCTTTAAAGTAAATTTGGCATTACTAAATCTATTCAAATTTCAACGTACCGGATTTTAAAATGTCCATAGTGGTTTTACGCTTATACAATGAGAAATACCAAACATCAGCACTCCGTAGAATGCACGATACCAGCTCGTTTGGGTTTAGTCAATGGGGATGGGTGGGGAAACGTGACAAAAAAACGAACCCCTTGTACTCACATCCGATGGATAGAATACAAGGGGTCGTCGTTTCGACTCTGATAGTGCGCTTGGTTTACAAGTGCTCTACGCCAGCAATCGAACCGGTGGTCTGGAGCGCGCCGGTGGTGATCAGCAGGTTGCGGAGATCGAGCCGTGGCCGCGCAGGCCGAGGGAGAAGGGGGTGTAAACAGAAGAGTTGTTCATGGTACCGGGTGAATTCATTAGTTTGTCTCCTTTTTCGTAACGGGATTTCTAACTTATAACATAACCGCCAAAACTTGTCAACTTACCGCTTACTATTCCACCTGTGTACTATTCCACCTGCGTAATCTCAACCAACTTAGTCCCAAAAATCCGCGAAACGCTCTCCAACAAATGCTCCTTATCATATATAGGGCTACATGTAATTAAATCGACGTGCAAAGCACCCAGCTCGGGCCAGGTATGTGCAACCAAGTTAGAGTTAGACAAAACTAGTGTAATAGTTAAACCTTGGTTTTTAAATTTTGTAATCTTTTCATCTACCACCTTTAATTTGTGTTCCCGGCAAAATTCCCCCAACGATCTCAATAAACCCGATTTAGATTCAAGCAAACCCTTATTTACTCCTTTTATCTTAAATACAAAATGGTCTACATAAGGAAACTTTTCTTCTTTTTGAATTTGATGTGTGTACAGCTTGGAATAATCAACAAATGTATTTAGTGGTTTGGTAAAAGGAGTTGTTTTTAAAACATACACCGAACTAGTGTTGCCTATTCCCTCTGCCCCGTTATACCGGGCAAAATTTGTTATCCGATGTTCGATGACTAAATTCATTCGGTTAATAATTTCCTGGATTTTGAGTGTTTTCTCCGGGGTTTTTATGCTGGTTCCATAGTATAAGAAAATGTAGCCATCGTGGTTTTGCACCGGTTTTAACAGTTCTACCGCCCGATTTAAAAACAAAGTAATTCCTGTTCTGGTGTACGGAGGGTCTGTTATTACGATATCGTATTGTCCGAAGTACGGTTTAGACAAAGGGTTTTTAACATCGTATTCTACAGTGTGAATACATTTCATACCCAAATCGGCGCAGGCCGTGTTAATGCCGGCTAGCAATTCCCGGTCGACATCAAAGGTTGTAACGCTTTCAAGATCACTACTAAGACTGGAAAACGCAACCGACAGCAAATCGTCATCTCCCAACAAAGCAACTTTGGCACCATCCAAAATACCAATCTTATCTACCAGCAACATCTTAGCTGCAGAAGTTTCTGAGGTTGCATAAAACTGATCAAGATCGCGAACCGGGTTTTTATGAATTGTTTTTCGTGCCGCCTCAACTTTGAAAACGATCTCCTCGACTTTCCCACTGTCAAAAGTAATTAGATCGGGGTCAAAGGGCCTAAAATCTGCACCTTCAAAAACTGTTTCGCCCAAAGATTTAGCGGCCTTTATTAGGTTTACCAGAGTTTCCCTTGGAAGCGCTGTTGCTGTAACAAACTCCTCTATCGCAATATCGGGTTTAGAAGCACGCAAGTATAAAACCCCTTCAATTTCGCGCATTTTTAACCACGGAAACTGCGTTTTCAATGTTTTAACAGCCTTTTGCATACAGGTATTATACCCCGGATAAGTCTGCAACACGGAAAAATGGACTTTCTCATATAGTTAGACTGACCTGTCTTTCTATAAACACAAAACGCACTATTGTATAAAAATGTATTTTCGAACATTCTGGGCGTTGCTGTGCTTAGTGTTATTAAATTCAACTGTCGGTGCAGAAAGCTGGACTAAAGTTATAGATTTTCCTTTTTATAATGTGCTGGCAAATACGTCTTGGGGTCTTTACGCGGGTGAATTTGATACAAGAGCTCAAGCTACGTCCTCAAACGGCATCTTTAATTCGAAAGATTTAGGCGCAAACTGGATTTTAATAGGACTTACCAACCGCGGAGTTACTGACATAGCTACTTCCAGAAACTCACTTTACGCTTCCACATATTATTCTGTTGGCGGATCAACCGGACTGTTTGTTTCAGATCCTCTCTCCCCTAGCTGGACGCACATTGGCCCAAGTGTTTCGACCTCGACTGTTGCCTACTCACAAAATACAATTTATTTAGGAACTTACAGTCACGGTCTATGGATATCAAAAGACAACGGGGCAAGTTTTTCTCAAAAAATCGGGTCGGGCTTGTTTGGACCCAAAATCCATACAATTGAGGCGCAAGGAGATTTAATACTAGCTGGCAGCATCGGTAAAAACTACATCTCTAACGATGCGGGTGCTACTTGGGCGGAAATCGCGCAACTTTCGGGTAAACAAATCAAGCACTTTTTAATAACCCCAATGTACCTCTATGCAGGTTCGTTCGACACTGGCGGCCTATACCGATCTCCTGACAAGGGTATGACTTGGGCTAAGCTAGACTCTTTTGGAAATTTACCGGTTGAAGGACTTGCCGTACACAACAACGTTATACATGCGGGAAAACAAGACCTGGTTACTCTAAAACGATCGATTTATAAAAGCTTGGACTACGGAAACACCTGGGAAAATACGGGGCTTGATCTTGCAAACACAAGCGGCAGAATTCTTTCTATCTTTCCTTTCTTTGCCCAACAGCCTTTTCTTTTTGCCCTGGCTGGAAATCTTGGAATCTACAAGATGGAAATTCCTCAAAAACAGCTCGAGAAATACCAGTTTCTAAATATTCCGTGGGAAACAAACTCGCAAAGCGACTTGGTAGATAAAATTACCTCCTTCTTCGATCACCAATACCCACTTTTAGGGTACGGCTACAAGCGGGAACCCACCGAAGAAAACGATACAACCCTAACCTACTTAGGCTTTAAAGCGGCAGAACCGGAAGCTTACTACTCCTCGCACAGTGGGATTGATTTTGGCCTTGGTTACGACACTCAAATAAAAGCTCCGGCCAGCGGGATCGCCAAATATTATTTCTGCAACGACTGCGGGTATTCGATAAAAATCGATCACTTAAATGGCTACCAGACAACCTACATGCATCTTCAAAAAGGTAGCCTAATTGCCCTAGCAGGAGATTTTCCGGTTTTTGTCGGAGATGTAATAGGAAAAGTGGGTTTAAGCGGTAAAACAAGTGGGCCACATCTGCACTTTGAAGTCACTAAGGACGCGGACTCCAACAGTAACTTTAACAACGACTACCCTAATGGCCGTGTGGATCCTTTTGGCTGGCAGGACAACCAGAGTGCGGATACCTGGGACGGATATTTTTGGTTGGACAATTTAGGCGAGCACGTTGGCGAAAAAAGCCTTTATCTCTGGAACAATGCCCCGGGCAGTCTATCAAAAGTCGTAACACCCACCGAAGCTGCGCAACCAATTGTGATAGAAAATAAAACTTTTCTAATTAATGGGACTGGGGAGTTGCCTTACAATCTAATATATCAACCATTCGGCCAACCGCGTTTATTCCCATCTCAAAACAACCTAACCTATTTACCCAACACGTCTTTTTTATTGGAGTTTATGGACACTACTGGTGCCAAAACGACAGAACTAAAACAGGACCTAACAATAAACATAGATTTTTCGTCGCAAACTTTAACCAACGTAGATCTTGAAAGCCTAAAGCTGTATTTCTACGATACGCTGGATAAAATTTGGCAACCACTCGACACTATCGTTGATATGGCAACCAAAACTCTTAGTGCTAATACCTCGCATTTAAGCAGGTTTGCGGTATTTGGAGAAAAGATTGATACCGCGCCGCCTCAAACCCAACTGGAGATAGACGCCCAAGAAATAAACGGCTGGTATACAACGCCTATAAACATGGTTTTATCCAGCAACGCTCCTGATCTGGATAAAATCTTTTTTTCGCAAGATGCCGCGGCCACATGGGAAGAGTACACTGTACCAATTCAATATAACAAGAATGGGATATTTACGTTACTGTATCGGAGTTCGGACACAAATGGTTTGTACGAAAACGCCAACGAGAAGGTATTAAAACTAAACATAAACACCGCGTGGACAAAACAGCTAGAAGTAACGGGAACAACGTTTGTTACGCAATAATCCCGCCGCCCAACACCACCTGTCCTTTATAGAAAACCGCGCTTTGACCGGACGCAACAGCAAAAACTGCCCTGGCCAATTTAACCTGGAGTTTCTCGTCGCCTGTCTTTTGCGTAACTTTTGAAACAGCACACCTGTAGATCTTGCCAAGATGCCTAATCCTAACCGAACACTCCAAACCACCGCTTGGTAAACTAAAGTCTTTTGAAATCCAATGTATGTCGTTAACACAAAAACTTACCGATCTGACATCTTTTTCCCCACCAACAACAAGCTCGTTTTCGTCAATATTTTTTGCTGCTACATATAAGGCCTTACCGAAATATTTCTTCAGTTTAAATCCATGGCGCTGACCTACGGTATAAAACCAAACGCCGTCGTGCTCCCCTATTACTTCTCCGTCAACAGACAGAACTTTACCGATTTTAATCGGGATATATTTCTTCAGGAAATCTTTGATGTTCACCTCACCAATAAAGCAAATTCCCATGCTCTCGGGTCTTTCGGCGGCAGGTAGTTTTTTATTTTGCGCGACTTTTCGAACCTCCGACTTAGTTAAATTCCCAACCGGAAAAAGTGTTTTTGCCAGCTGCTTTTGCCCCAATAAATATAAAAAATACGATTGATCTTTTTTTGGATCAGTCCCTTTTAGCAACCGGCATCCGCTTTTATTTTTATAAACCCTTGCGTAATGACCGGTGGCAACATAGTCAAATCCCTTTTTTAGTGCCCAATCAAAAAACAAACCGAATTTAATTTCTTTATTACACGTGACATCCGGATTTGGGGTGCGACCGACACGATATTCTCTCAAGAAATATTCCATGACTTTGGCCTTATACGGATCTCTATAGTCCAAATGTTCAAATTTAATACCCAGCTTTGCTGCAGTTTTCACAGCGTAAACCCGATCCTCATCGGCCTTGCATCCATCGGCTCTCGCATCCCAACACTGCATAAAAACCCCGGTTACTTCGTACCCCTGCTCTTTCAACAGCACCGCAGCTACAGACGAATCAACACCCCCACTTAGACCAACGGCTACTTTTAATTTTTGGGGGATAGTATGATTTTTCACAGAAGAGATTATACAAGCTTGCTCGCTTCGCTGCGCTTCCTTGTGTAACTAATCGTTATACAAGCTTGCTCGCTTCGCTGCGCTTCCTTGTGTAACTAATCGTTATACTACTTACCTAAATCGCACGCGGTGACAGCAGCGTCCATGGAGCCTAGAATATCATTAATGGCTGCTACCGCCTCATCGTAACTCAAACGTTTAAAATTATGCGGAAAGTAATGAAAAATTAGATTCCTGCCCTGCTTCCACGTGTTCCACAATCTATTAGAGAGATCCTTGCGTTTTGAAGAGTGTCTGCACATTTTCGCGAACACATTATTTATTTCGTGTTGATAGTGCGGATTTAACAAACGCCCGATCCTGATATCTTCGCCGTAGTAATCATCGTAATGAATCACATCCAAATCCAGGAAAAGCTTCTTCAGAAAGCCTTCGTAGGCTTTAGCAAAAGGAAACACCAGAAAGGAACAATCGGCTATAGTTTCGTTAACTTCCTTATTCTTCACAAAGTTAACAAGAATCTCACCATCATTTAACAAGCTTTGGAGTTCGGGTTGTAGATATAACCAAAAGAAAGAACTTCTATCAATTAAAGGCATGATCTTAAAACCTATCGGTAAAAACTAAGAAGGAGTAGTCACCTTTTTCGATCACAGCTATGGGTATAATAACTGTGTCTATATTGTCTAAACTGGTGCTTAACGAATCCTCTAGCCCAAGCTCCCCTCTAAAAGCAAACGGGTGCGTTGTTGAGGCCCATCCGGGTTTCACAAATAATTTTAAGTACTTATAATCTTTCCAAAGGTCTGAGTAAACTATTCTCGTCGAGCTTCCTGACGTAGCACCGCCACTTATTTCCTCCCACTTTCGACCCGATGTTAGAGAATCAATGCATTCTTCCTTCGAAACACAAAGGTATTCAAACATACCCCAAGAACCTAATTCCGATGTTACTTGTACATAAACACCGGTTTTCTCCATCTGTTGGACAGACGCTCCCCGTACTGTAGCCTGCTCGCGGGATCTAAAACTAACCAGCCAAAAAATCAACGGAGCTGCTAAAAAGGCCAACACAAAAATTAGCACCACCGGCAAAGTAAAACCATTTCTCTTTTGGGACAGATCCATACCCAAATAATATCAGAAAAGATTTGTTTTTTGTACAGAAATTGAGTATATAATCGCTTGTGAATACACGAGGAAGCGCAGGACAAAGTCCGAGCAAGCTCGTATAATCGCTTGTGAATACACGAGGAAGCGCAGGACAAAGTCCGAGCAAGCTCGTATAATCGCTTGTGAATACACGAGGAAGCGCAGGACAAAGTCCGAGCAAGCTCGTATAATCGTCGTATGTCAACCGATAGTCCCAAAATTGCACTTGCGCATGAGTTTTTAGTCCAATATGGGGGGGCTGAGAAAACATTTGAAGCTATAGCAGAAATTTTTCCGGGAGCACCGATTTACACCGCAAAATACGATCCACGGTTTATCTCGAAAATGTCCAGAACGCTGTCGAACCGACGTATTATTGCCCCGGACCAAAACGTAATAAACAGAGCCTCCAAGTACTTGTTTACCTTCATGATGGCACCGGTTTTTGAGAACATGGATTTTCGTGACTATGACATGATTATCTCCGACGGAAACACCTGGAACAAAGGCATTCTCACTAAACCCGAGCAGTTGCACATTACATACATTCACACTCCTCCGCGCTTTTTGTATAAATATTCAACTGAAAGTACAAAAAGGGACAAATGGTTTTTTAAACTTCCTTTTAGCTACATAGACAACTTGCTGAGAATTTGGGATTACGTGGCTGCCCAAAGACCTGAATATATATTGTGTAACTCGCAAGAAATTCGAAAACGGATACAAAAGTTCTACAGAAGAGACGCCACTGTAATATACCCACCTGTGGAATTTTTCCCTGTAAAAAACGCCGAGAAAGAAAATATTAGCAAGCCTTACTATGTCGCGGGAGGACGTTTGATAAAGTATAAAAATTTTGACTTACTGATACAAGCTTTTAACCTACTTGGAATACCCCTGGTCATTATTGGAACAGGTAATTTCGAGAATAACCTTAAGGCTATTGCTCAACCCAACATCGTATTCAAGGGAGCAATAACAGACCCGGAGAAACACACTGTTATGGCTAACGCGCTGGGACTTATTAATCCGGTTGAGGATGAAGATTTTGGAATCGTCCCGGTTGAAGCAATGACACACGGAACACCTGTTTTAGTTCACAAATCCGGCGGGCATAAAGAAACTGTTATTGAGGGAGAAAATGGGATGTTTTTTGAAAGCCTGGAATTAGAAGATTTGGTTGCAAAAATTAAAACCTTTGATGCCGCCGTAAGAAACAAACATTTCGATAAAAACGTCATCATCGCGTCCAGCCAAAAATACTCAAAGGTAAGGTTTCAACAAGAGTTTAAACACTTTGTTTGGGAAAAATGGGAAAGTTTCAAACAAGCAGGTGCCTGAACTTCCGGAAGTACACACTATTTCAAGCGATCTCGATACGGCTATTTCCGGCTATAGCATAGCAAAAGCTTGGCTTTCAGACAGATACCCAAAGGTAACACCTGAAAAAAGTTTGGTTAAAGATTTGGAAGGGCAAAAAATTACCGGGGTTTCGCGAACTGCTAAAAACATTCTCGTCGAACTGGCGAATCACAGTACCTTATTAATACATCTGGGTATGACAGGAAGTATTCTCCTACTGGATCCGTCGAGGAAAACAGGGAAACACGCACATCTTGTACTCAAGCTGCAAAAGGGAGATAGTATAAAGGTTTTGGCATTTTCCGACCCTCGAATGTTTGGAAAATTAGAAATATTGGAACCCGGACAACAAAAAGAGCTGGTAAAAAGATACGGTATTTCGGCTACGGAAGCACTAAACTATCTCGATTCTCTTTACGAACTTACGAAAAAGCGCAAAACCACTATAAAAAGCCTTCTGTTAGATCAGAAGTTTATTGCAGGTTTAGGTAATATCTACGCCACGGAAGCACTGTTTTTGGCCAAGATTCACCCGCAAAGAAAAGTTAACACTTTAAGCAAAGAGGAGCTGGGCACCCTCTTAAGAAGAGCGGGGGAGGTTTTGGCAGACGGTATTAAACACCGGGGCTCTACTCTTCCCGATGAAGCATATGTCGATATTTGGGGTAACGCCGGGTCACATCAAAATTTTTTAAAAATATATCTAAAAAGCGCGTGCCCGAACTGCAAAGAAAAGGTAAGCTACATTAAAATCGCCGGCCGAGGGGCTTATTTCTGCCCGGTATGTCAACCGCTGTAGATGAAAATACAAAAGCTAAAACTTAAAAACTTTCGGAATCACGTTAATAAAAGCTTTGACTTTGAAAACGATTTTAATCTTCTTCTTGGGCCAAACGGATGCGGAAAAACCTCGATTTTGGAGGCAATATACATTCTAGCCACGGGTAAATCTCAAAAGGCTTTGTATGACAAAGATTTGATAAATTATTCGCGCGATCACTGCGCAATAGAAGGATTGGTAGAATCCCAAAACGAAAACTATCTTCTTAATCTTCAGATAGTGGCCAAAAGTCCGGATTCTAATATCACGTTAAAAAAGGCCAGCACAAATAAAGTACCCAAAACATTGAGCGGATTTGCAGGAACGCTAACTGCCTGCATATTCTCTCCTGAGGACATAAACATTGTCACCGGCCCCCCAAGCGACCGCAGAAGGTACTTAGATCTGCTACTTAGCCAAACCGACCACAATTACAAAAAAACGCTAAATTTGTACTTACGCGCAGTGCGACAAAGAAACAAAGTTTTAGAAATGATTCGGGAAGAGCATCGTGGCGCGCAACAACTGGATTTCTGGAACTCACAAATTACAGCTCAATCACAAATATTGCACGAATCGCGACAAAACTTTGTAGAGTTTGCCAAAAAAATTATTCCAAACTACAGCGAGAGGTTAATTGACGGAGAAAAACATATAGAGTTTGCCTACAAAAAAAGCGAGATAACACTTGAACGCCTGTCTAATTACAAGGAAAAAGAAATCGCGTCTAAACAAACTCTGATCGGTCCTCACCGGGACGATTTTCTTATTAACGTGGGACAAAAAAATATGGCCGAGTTTGGCTCACGCGGACAACAACGCGCCGTGGTGCTCTTACTAAAACTGCTCGAAATCGCATACCTTGAAGAAATAAAAAAAGAGCGCCCCGTTCTTTTGCTTGACGACATATTTTCAGAATTGGACAGCAAGCATAGAAAATACGTTTTAGATATCATTAATCAGCAACAAACAATAGCCACCAGTGCTGAATCTTCCGAGATTCTTGGCGTTAAACGGGGCAAGATAATCAATTTATAGACCCGAAAGATCTCTGTTGCATATGCGGGAAATGTGCAAGAATTAAATTGGCCATGTTTGTTCCCGAATATACAATTACATCCAAAACGCTTAAAAATATCGGTTTGCTGGAGTATGGCAAATCGGTTATCGACAACACTGTAATACTGCAATCCTGGGAAAAACAACTTGAAACACAAGCAAAAGTAGATCACTTGACAAGCTGTGCACAACTTCTGGATATCCCCTACACCGAGGATATCATTAAAAAGATTTGTTCAAATGTTGCCATTAACCCGCCAACACAACTATTGAATGTTCAAAAAGCTTACGAATTTGTTCTTACAAACAAATACAGCAAAGAAACAAACGAAGAAGAGTTAAAGAAACTGTTTCAAATTTTAACGGCAACTACAAAGTACCGTACTAAAAATATCGCAGGAAAAACGTCTCCCGAAGAAATTTTAGCGGAAGTGGTTGAATTTTTTGATTGGATTAACAGCCTAGATGCTAAAGAGGCACATCCGGTAATTCTGGCGGCACTGACAAAAGCGCGCTTACAGCAGATTGCGCCGTTTGAAAAACTAAACGATCTAATTGCGGACTTGATGGCCTTGGAAGTTTTACAAAAAGCCGGCTATACCTTCAAAAATGCAACAACGGTAGTTCACTACTACGCAAAGGGCAAACACGAGTACACTAAACAATTTGCACAGCTAATAATATCTAATAACGACCTGACTCAATGGATAGAATATTTTTCCGAAGGGCTGGCAATGCAGGTAAATTCGACGCAAGATAAGATTAAGTTACTGGCAAAAGATTCTAAAATCGCCAAAGCCACGGGACGCGCAAGGCTTACCCCAAGACAAGAAAAGATTGTTGAGTATATTCAAGATTTCGGGCTATTCCAAAACAAGGACTTTTCCTTGCTGTTCCCGGACAAATCCGAGGACTCAATTCTTAGGGACTTAAAAACACTGGTTGCGCTTGGCATTATTCAGAAGGTCGGAAGCACTAAATCGTCCCGATATGAATTAAAGTGAAAAAAAAGTTGTAATATATATAGGATGAAATTTTCTGAACTGGCAAATTATTTACTGAAACTGGAAAGTACGCCCAAGAGACTCGAGATAACAGCGATACTGGCCGAATTGATTGAAAAATTGGATCAAACCGAGATTCGTTGCGCTACGCACTTGATACTCGGGCAGTTGAAAGCCCCGTTTGAGAACCTTCGATTTAATATTGCCGAAAAATTAATGATCAAAATTCTTGAAAATGCTTATTCTACACCACAAAAAATTGTTTCCGACAAAGATGTAACAAACCTATACAATAAGGCGGGCGATTTAGGAAATGTAGCCTTTGGGCTTGCTGATACAACAAAAACAGGAAAGCTTAGCATAACTCAGGTATACGAAAGACTTTGTGAAATTGCAAAAATCGAAGGGAATGGGTCAGTGGACACAAAAATAAAAAAAACGGCAACACTGTTAAGAGAACTCGATCCCCTCTCAGCAAAGTACGCAACAAGAATTATTTTGGGCATAACAAGGCTTGGCTTTACGGAACTCACTTTTGTTGACGCTTTAAGTTTGTATCTAAAAGACAAAAAACTTGGCACTCAGATTGAAAACGTTTACTACACTTATCCTGAAATCGGTCTTATCGCAGAAAAAATAAAAAAAAGCGGGATCAAAGGGATTTCCAAAATACTGATTGAGACCGGTGTGCCCATACTTTCACAAAAAGCACAAAGAGTAAGCGATGCCGAAGAAGCAATAGAAAAAATGGGTAAAGTTTGGGCCGAATACAAATTCGACGGTACACGCGTGCAACTTCATTTTGACAAACATAAGCCCATTTCGCACAAAAATAGTGATCAAACCGAGCTTTTTAATGACAAGGACGCCTCTTACCTTGTAAAAACCTTCACCAGAAACTTGGAGGAAACTACTCACCAATATCCGGATATTGTACAAGCCGCAAAACAACAAATTAACGCACAGTCGGCAATTTTAGACGGCGAGGCCATAGGTTACGACAAAAAAACAGGAACTTTTCTCCCCTTCCAAGAAACAATGCAAAGAAAACGCAAGTACGATATCGGAGACACGGCAAAAAACGTCCCTTTAAAATATTTTGTTTTTGACATTCTGCTGCTCGATGGGAAACCCCTTGTCAATCTACCGCTACGCGAACGAAAATCTTTGTTAAAAAAAACCATTAAACCCGGTGACACGATTTTAATCGACGATTACCTCGAGACTGACAACGCCGAAAAACTACACGAATACTACACCGAGGCAAAAGGTAAAAGCCTGGAAGGGTTGGTGGTAAAAAGACCGGGTGACGCTTACCAAGCCGGGGCGCGGTCGTACTCGTGGGTAAAACTTAAGAAAGCAGGCGAAAAGCTGTTGGAAGACTCGGTAGACTGCGTGGTGCTAGGTTATTACGCGGGCAGAGGCGAACGATCGAAATTTGGAATTGGAGGCTTCTTAGTTGGTGTTTACGACAAAAAATCGGATTCATTTAAAACCGTTACTAAAGTGGGCACAGGACTAACCGACGAAGATTGGGACTACCTAAAAAAAATGTGCGATAAAGTTAAAATCAATACAATACCGACAAACGTTGCGATGGATAAAATTTATATGCCTGACGTGCTTGTTAAACCTAGCATCGTTGTTGAGCTTATTGCCGATGAAATTTCAGATTCACCTTCCCATACCGCCGGTTACGCTTTGAGGTTCCCCCGCTTAGTCAAGTTTCGTGACGACAAAAGCCCTTCCGAAATAACCACAGTCGATGAGATAAAAACCATGTATAGGCAGCAGAAACGCGGTGCATATTAGGTACATCCCCAGCACCCAATTGCTAATCCAACCCCCCTATGCCACAATAAATCTATGGAAAAATCTAATAACCAAACTTCTATAGAAAACTTTGAACCCAATGTACTTGCCGCTTTTTCGTACCTTATACCGCCACTTACCGGTATAATATTTTTTCTGATCGAAAAGAAAAGTAAGTTTATTAAGTTTCATGCGCTACAATCTATCTTCTTTGGCGTCTTGGCTTACGTTTTGGCCACATTGGTATCAAACTTAAAAATCCTCTATATCGGCTACTTTCTACAGCCACTTGTTTCCTTCTTTATCTTTGGTACGTGGCTCTTTTTAATGTGGAAGGCCTATCAGTACGAAGAATACGAACTCCCGTATCTAGGTAAAATTGCGCACGATCAGCTGGATAAACCTACTCAAAAACCTCAGGCATGAAAAGCCTCTCCGACATTATAAAGGCCCGAAAACCAGCCCGCGATTACCGTAACAGCAAGGAATTTCAAGCGTTTGGAAATATGGTAGCCGAGGAACTTGGTGACATCAAGCATCGCGCGCTATACATCAAGCTTGCAAAAACCGAAAACCGCACTTTGTTAGAACAGGCACTGGATTTCGTGAAAGACGCTCCTCATGCGCATACCAAAGGTCGTCTGTTTATGTGGAAACTTACCCAGTTGAAAGAAAGCAAAAAATAAAATATCATTTTTCTGATGGATAAAACGTTATTTACTATTTATAAGATTCCTTTTCTAATTTCGCTGACTCTCGCGGTCGCACTCCTGGCCGTGGGAACAGTAGGAAAGCCGTTTGATATGGCCATGGTCATAATAGGCTCCCTTCTTGGTATGTTCGCACTTGATGCAGAATACTTTCTAAACGCCTATGTTCTGGAAACTAAATCTGAATTTTCTAGAACTCTAATCAATTTTCTGAAACATTCCGACTGGACAAACGCGCTTAAACACGTCTATTACCACAAAGACGAATCTCGGGAGAATTCTCTTAATAGCGCGCTATTCCAGGTAATCTTAGCGGCGATGAGCATTTTTGTGGCGTTTTCCGGAGCAGCACTTTTTGCTAAGGCACTTATACTTTCTGTTTTTGCACAATCTATATATGTTTTGCTCGAATATTACTTTAAAGGCCGCTCCGATGACTGGTTTTGGGTAATGGCAAATAAACCTACTAAAACATCCGTACAGCTATATATTGTGGTTTTATTTGTAATTTTGTCGTTTTGCCTTTACATTTTTTAGTGTGAGAGCCACACCCTCAATCTACGGAATATTAATCTCGTGCGCAATCCTGCTGTGCCTTATGATTGCGGATAAGCGCGCAAGAAAAGACGGTGCTGACGCTGTTACCGTATGGGACTTTGGGCTTACTTCCATACTAAGCGGGTGGTTGGGAGCGCGTTTGTATCACGTTATTCATTTATGGGAATTTTATTCGCAAAATCCAAGTCAAATTATCGACTTTTCAAAAGGAGGGCTTGGTATTTGGGGCGGAGTCATTGCCGGGGTTACGGCGGTTTATCTGCAAGCCCGGTTTAAAAAGCAAAGACCTCTGTACTGGCTGGATCTTTTTGCGGGCGTTTTACCCCTGGGGCAGGCAATCGGAAGGTGGGGAAACTACTTCAATCAGGAAAACTTTGGCTACCCTACTCCAAGTTTTGTGGGCATGTACATCGAGCCACACAGACGCCCATTGGATTTTGTTAATTACGACAGATTCCACCCACTGTTTTTATACGAGCTTATATTAAATCTGGTTTTGTTTTTTATTCTAACTAAACTAGAAAAGAAATATCCGAGGGGAAGTGGTTTTATCTTTGGATTCTACATTTTGGGTTACGCCATTATAAGGTTTTTCCTAGAGTTTTTTCGGATCAACGCCTGGCAAATACAGGGAATAAATACCGCGCAAGGAATTTGCGTAGTTTCTGCAGCAGCCACGCTTGTGTTTCTCAAAAGCAGAAGCCGTTGTACTATTAACTAACTATGGTATATCTTGCAGCCGACCACGGCGGTTTTGAACTTAAAGAAAAGATAAAAGCTTATTTGATTCAAAGTAGTACGCAGTATGAAGATTTAGGCGCAACAGAGCTTATTCCCAACGATGATTATGATGATTATGTGCTCAAGCTTGTAGAGCGGGTTCGCTACGATGAAGGAAGTCGCGGCATTGTAATCTGCCGAAACGGTGTTGGAGTAAGCATGCTTGTTAACAAGTTTAAGGGTATTCGGGCCGCGCTGTCGTTTAGTCCCAAGCACGTAGCGAGTAGTAGAAACGATGATGATTCTAATGTTTTGGCGCTACCTTCGGATTATGTCGACGGGCCATTAGCACTGGAAATTGTTAAAACTTGGTTACAAACTCCGTTCTCCGGCGCAGACAGACATATTAGGCGCGTGGGTAAAGTGGATCAGTTTGGACAGGAATAAAAACAACCTGAGGGACTTTTGAGATCGCTCAGGTTGGTATTGGCGGGCCGCCAAAGAAACTAGTTCTATGGCGGCGACATCAGGTGGGCGTAAGCCCTATGGCCCAATGACTGGCCTGTCGAGGCAGAAGGCAGTTGATGAGACCCGCGAAGGGGTCAGTTGTTTAGAAACCCGAAAAGACTCCGGTTTTCCGAAACAATATTACTGCTCTCGTCTCCATCTCGACACTATTACCAGTAAAAATTGATGGCTTGTTGCCATTGGTCAGAAAATATTGTACCTCGTAAACAATTTAGCGTCAAACGGGCTGTTAATATATACTTTAACCAATGATAATTCCCGTTATACTAGAAAAATCCCTTGAAGAAATTAAAAACAAAATAAAGCTGGTGAGTGGTTTTGCACAACAAATACAGATCGACCTTTGTGATAACAAGTTGGTCAGCGGTCTCACCTACTTAAATATCAATCAAATCGGAAGGCTAAAGTCCAGATCAAAAATCGAGATCCACTTGATGGTATTAAACCCACTGGACTATCTTAAAGAGAAAATCCCCAATGTGGTCAAGATTTGTTCTCAAATTGAGGCAAACGTTGACCATCACAAGTTTATTGCTTTGGCAAAAAACTACAGCTATAAAGTGGGGCTTTCGATTGGGCCTACTACGGACTATGCCCTTCTTGGGCCATACCTTAAACATTTGGATTTTGTGCAGTTTATGGACATCGTGCCCGGAGGTCAGGGACACACTCAAATCCCGCAAGTTTTGACTAAAATAAAGAACTTTCACGAAGCCCATCCAGACATAAGAATCCAGGTCGACGGCGGCATCAAAACTAACAACATTCTCAACCTTGCGGAAGTTGGTGTAAAAGATTTTATTGTAGGTTCAGAAATACTCAAAAGTTCCAACCCGCACAAAAAGTATGTAGAATTAGAAAACATGACCAAAGAATATTCGGATTCGATCTCAACTTTACGCAACAAAAAGATACAAAAAATCGCCATTCTTGGCGGCGCTGCCTGGAATGAAAGCGAGGAGCCATACCAAGATGCTTTTGACGTTTCAAAGGCTCTGGCACAGGCCGGCTACGAATTGGTAAATGGCGGCGGACCCGGTGTTATGCGAGCATGCACCGAAGGTGCTCACGCGGGAAAGGGCCGTGTTATAGCCATAACTTACCACCTAAACAAACCAAAACGTCACTACGAGGGCGTTGACCCTAAAAACAATTTTGATGATGAGATAATTACTTTAGATTATTTTGATCGCACAAAAGTAATGCTACAAACGACGCAGGTACACATTGTATTCAAAGGAAGTTTAGGCACTTTAAGCGAATTTGGTATGACCTGGGTAAACTCGTGGATTCACGAACCAGACAACAAACCTATTATTTTGTACGGTGATTTTTGGCACGATTTTTTGGAAGTGATAGACAAGCACATGGACGTAACCGAAGCGGAAAAAAGCATAGTAAAGATTTGCGCTACACCACAGCAGGTTGTTGACTTTGTAAACGGCTTGGAATAATTCACCACTAAGAGAAAATAAAAAAAGGCCCCCAAAGCTTACATTAGCAAAACCTTGGGGGTTGTAGTCAATTGGCAGCACAGCACCGAGCAATACATTTCAGCAATGATTTCCGTTCGGAGCTCTGCCGGGGTCCACGGTATCAGACGCTGCAGGTCACGGTGTTGTTCACGTTCTGGTTCATAGGCTGTTTCTCCTTGTCGAATCAGCGGGTCAGCAACTTACTGGTGCAGATACAAAAGTTTAGGTTATATTCCAAATTGCTCTGCAACTAAAATTTGGCAAAGCACTTGCGGCCACAAAAGGTTCTTAGTAAGGTGGGGCATCTGCCATCGAAGGGACCTCCTATGTTTTAAAAACCGTCCATCAGCAATCCTTTGCTCGAGCGAAGGGTAGGTTCATAATATTATTTTTTGGGTTGGAAAGTCAATAGTGCTTTAGAAAAAAGTAAACCTCTCTTTTGTTGGCTCAAAAGAGAGGTTCGAGGATCGGCTACCACATACCCACGGGTCGCACTCAGGAACACTGAACAAAGTTTTTGCCAGAAACTGTGCGATTCTCTCTCACGTAAGACTATGCCGAATAGTTTACGTCGTGGGAGGATTGCTGCAGCAATCCTTGTAAAGAAACAACAACAGGGCTCCGAAGGATCGATATGGCCGTAACGCGAGCGGCAAGTGTCCGCATGGGGACTAGGTTTGCGCTCATTTTGCGATACACCAACGCGGTTCCACCCAGCGAGTCTCGTCGTAAAAACCGAGGGCACGGGTACCGCGGCGGGGACGGACGGTAGCCATATAGGGCGGAAGGCCCTGTGGTTTCCAAAAGCTAGATCCGGCGATGTTTTTCGGTGGCCGGTTCCGTTTTGAGTAACCCCAAATGTACCCTATAACAGATTTCTTGTCAACTCCCCTATCAACACTTATACTAAATCCAATGCCCGATACTCATATTCATTGTCAAAATCCCACAATTGCTAAGCTAGAAACAATTGCCAACGATCTGCGCAAAAAAGTTGTAGAAATGTTACTTGAGGCCGGTTCTGGACACAGCGCAGGTTCCCTTGGAACTGCGGATATTTTTGCCGCACTCTACTTTCATATCATGAA
>Ga0210044_10004296_pt1 | contig 19912 bp, 19 predicted proteins | sample CryGey13umfilter_2_FD_183959 | JGI IMG/M metagenome (GOLD analysis project Ga0210044, IMG submission 183959) | Groundwater microbial communities from aquifer in Utah, USA - Crystal Geyser 4/9/14 3 um filter (SPAdes) (version 2) | ecosystem: Environmental > Aquatic > Deep subsurface >... | reverse complement strand
ACCCTTACCGGCGCCGACGACAATATCGCGCCGATCACCGGCAATGTCGCCAGCGGCGGCAGCAGCAACGACACAACACTGGGCCTCTCGGGCGCAATCGTCGGCACGTTGGGCGCTGGCGATATCGTGCGCATCTACGACGGCGCCAGCCTGCTGGGCAACGCCAACGTCAGCGGCGCGACGTGGAGCTTCGCCACCGCCGCCCTCAGCGAAGGCGCGCACAGCTTCACCGCGCTGGTGGAAAACGCCGGCGGCAACCAGGGCGCGACAAGCGGCGCCTACGCCGTGACGGTTGATCTCACCGCGCCTACCACCACCGTCGCGACCATGCAGTTCTCCGCCGACACCGGCACCAGCGGCAGCGACTTCATCACCCATACCGCCGCACAGACTGTCAGCGGCACCCTCTCCGCCGCCCTGGCGGCGGGCGAGGGCGTTCAGGTTTCACTCAATAACGGCGCGACCTGGGCCACCGCCTCGGCCAACGTCGGCAGCGATGCCTGGAGCCTTGCCGGCCAAACCTTGACTGGCAGCAACACGCTGAAGGTGAAGGTGGTCGATGCCGCCGGTAACGACGGCGCGGTCGCCTCCCAGGCCTATGTGCTGGATACCACAGCGCCCAGCCTCACCGCCTTCACCCTGGCCGCCGGCAGTGATACCGGCGTGGCGGGCGACGGCATATCCAGCGACACCACCCCCACCATTCAGTTCACCGCCGAAGCGGGCGCTGCGTTGACCATCAACCTGGGCGCCGGCGGCGGTTTCGTCGCCGCCGGAACCGGTACCGGCGCCCTACAGACCTTGACCGCCCCGGCCTATGCCGCCGACGGCACTTACAGCGTGCAACTGCGCGCCACCGACAGCGCCGGCAACGTCAGCTCACAAAGCGCCACCTACACGCTGGACACCGTTGCGCCGGCCTTCAGCAGCGCCAGCGTCAACGGCGCCACGCTGACGCTCAATTACAACGGGCCACTGGATGGTGCTAATGCCCCTCTGCCCGCCGCGTTTACGGTCATGGTCAACGGTTCGCCGCGCACGGTGAATTCGGTCGCGGTCAGCGGCAGCAGTGCGACCCTGACCCTGGCATCGGCCGTCGTCGGCGGTGATACCGTGACAGTGGGCTACACCGACCCGACCGCCGGCGACGACGCCAATGCCTTGCAGGATGTCGCCGGCAACGATGCCGCCAGCCTGGCCGCCCAAAACGTCGCGACTGGCCCGGATGTCACCGGACCGGTGCTGATGAGCGTTACGGTCGACGGCGACGTCATCACCCTGACCTACAACGAAGCGCTCGACCCGGCACACCAGCCCGCCGCCAGCTACTACTCGGCGACGGTCAACGGCAACAACGCTGGCGTGGAGAACGTCGCCATCTCGGGTAGCACCGTTCAGGTCACGTTGCGCTCCGGCGTGTCCCAGGGCGACGCCGTGACCGTGAGTTACAGCGACCCGAGCGGCGGCAACGACGTCTACGCCATCCAGGATCTGGCCGGCAACGACGCCGCCAGCCTGGCCGGCCATTTGGTCACCAACAGCATGATGGGCAATGCCGCCACGACCAGCTTCATCAATGCTTCCTTCACCGAGGCCGCCAATACCGATGTCAGCCTGGTATTCAACGAGGCGATGCAAGGCAACGCCGCCACCGGCGTCACCCTCCAGAAGAACGGCGTCGGCGCCAACATCCTGACCAGCGCCGCGATCAACGGCGCGACGGTTACCTTCCACACCAGCGCCACACTGGGCGCGGGCGACTTCGTCACGGTCGGTTACAACGGCTCCGGCGACCTGCGCGATCTCAGCGGCAACGCCATCGGCCAGAACACCATGGTCATCGGCGGTTCGGGCGCGAATGCCATCGACCTGAACAGCCTCTCCGGTCTGATGCAAACGGTCCGGGTGCGCGGCAACGGCGGCGCCGACACCCTCAACAGCAGCAACAATAACGACAACCTGAGCGGCGGTGGCGGCGCCGACACCGTCAACGGCGGTTGGGGCAAGGACACCCTCAACCTGAGCGAAACCACCCGCGCCAGCGACACCGTCGTGGTGGGCACCGACGGCGGCTCCAGCAGCGGCAGCCAGCCCTACTTCTACGACACAGTGAGTGCCTTCGATGTCTCCGGCACGGCGGCCAACGACAAGCTGAATCTGCCGTCCAACAGCATCGCCGCCAGCACGGCGGACTTTGTCAACGGCAGCGATGCCGGCGCAATCAAGAGCCACAGCATCGGCGCCGGCGGCATGGCCACCTTCGGCAGTACCGATGCGGGCACGCCGATCCTGATCAACGCCGGCAACCTCAACAATGCCACCGCCTACCTGGAGCAGAACTTCGCCGTTCCCGCCCAGGCCATGGCGTTCCAGGCCGACACCGACGGCAACGGCTATGCCGACAGCCTGTTCGTGTTCCAGAACCAGGGTGGTAGCGACATCGACAATGACGTGCTGATCAAACTGACCGGCGTCAATGGTGTCAGTTTAGGCACGACCGCTGGCCAAAACGTGGTGCAACTGGTCGACACCACCGGGCCGAATCCCAACGGCGCCAGCTTCACTACCGGCGCCAACGCCGTTTTCAGCCTGACCCACAGCGAGAATATTCTGGTCACCAATACGACCGGGATCACGCTGCAGAAGAACGGCACGGGGGCGAACATCGCCACCGGCGTCTCCGCAAGCGGCAATGTCCTCAACGTGCAGACCAACGCCACCCTGGCGGATACGGACTATGTGTTGCTGTCCTACAACGGCGCCACCGGCACGGTGCGCGATGCCAACGGCAACAAAGCGGGTGACATACTTCCCGGCGTCGCCCTTGGCGGCTCGGGCAATACCGTCGTCGATCTGTCCGCGCTCACCGGTGATTACGGGATTTATGACCCGGTGGGCGACGACACCCTCACCGGTACGGCAGGCAACAACGAACTGAATGCCGACAGCGGCACTGACACCTTGCATGGCGGGGCGGGTAACGATTACATCGAAGGCGGCGGCGGCGCGGACAACCTCGACGGCGGCGCCGGCGCGGACGAATACAGCTTCACCCAGGGCGATTCCACCGCGGTGACCTTCAACGCGGGCGCCTACACCTTCACCGGCGGCGCCGCCGACCTCATCAGCAGCGGCTTCGACGTGGTGGCAACCGGGGGCGATTCACAGACCGCCGACCGCATCCACCTGCGCTCCGCCATGCCCGGTAATGGCTTCTCGCTGATGGCCACCCCGGCCGACGGCCTGGCCACCGACCAGCATTACTTCCTGGAACGCGGCAACTACAGCGCCGGCGTGTTCACCAACAACGCCGGCGGCGCCGATACGCTGGTGGTCTATGACGGCGACAGCAATACCGGCACGGTCAGCCAGACCGCGCTGGTGGTGCAAGGCGTGCTGCCGACACAACTCACGGCCACCAGCTGGGGCGACATCTATCTGAGCAGCGCGGCACCGGACACCACGCCCCCGACCAGCACCGGCGCCAGCTTCACCAACGCCGCCAATTCGGAGATCACCATCAACTATGACGAGGTGGTAACTGCCAGCAGCCCGGCGGGTTTGAGCCTGAGCTGGAATCCTTCCAACACCAGTTGGAACTGGGGCAGCGGTACGCCGATGAGCCTCACCGGCGTTCCCACCGGCCTGGATACGAGCACAATAATCAGCTTCCCCACCGACACCACGCTGAGCGCCACCGATGTCGTCCGCGCGCACTACGATGCCGGTCCCGGCAATCTGCGCGACCTGGCTGGCAATGAGGTTGCTTCTGGTGAAGTCTTCTTCGGCGGTTCGGGTGACAACATCATCGATCTGTCTGATTACTGGCCCCAGACCGGCTTCCCTGTGACGCTGCGCGGCAATGCCGGTAACGACATCCTGATCGGCACGGACGCCAGCGATGTGCTGGTCGATGGCGGCGGCGTGGATGGACTGTACGGCGGCCACGGCGCGGACACCCTGCGTCTGGTCGAGAACGGCGGCAGCATCGCCTACAGCCCCGACGTGGTGGTGCTAGTCGGCGTGGCCACAAGCACCGTGGCCGCGATGGACCATGTACGCGGCTCCCTCACCTCGCCTATCGGTACCGGCTTCGATATCACCTCCGTCACCCCCGCCAACCATGACGTGCTGGCTCTGTTCGCCGCCAACATTGCCGCCGACGCCACCAATGTCGATGGTACGGATAGCGGCAGCCTCGCCCGGCACAGCGTCACCAGCGGCATCGTCACCTTCCTGGATGCGGGCGGCAACGCCATCCTGATCAACAGCGGCAATGCCGGGAACGCGGCCAGTTATCTGTCCGCCAACTTCACCGCCACCGGGGCCACGGCGGCATTCAAGATCGATACCGATGGCGACGGTAATGTCGATTCGCTGCGCGTGTTCCAAAATGCCGGCAGCATCCCGCTGCTCGGTGGCTATGTGATCCCCGATACGCTGATCGAACTCTCCAGTCTGACCGGCATCAATAGCGCCACCCTGGGCACGGTAGCGGCGGCGAATGTGGTGCGGATCGCGGACGCCCAGGCACCGGGGCCGGTGGGTTTCGCCGTCACCGCTACCGGCTTCGCGTTCGATTTCGCGGAGAATGCCTTCGCCACCACGGGGTTGGCGGTGACCATGCTGAAGAACGGCGTCACGCCCATGAACATCACCGGCGTCACCGACAACGGCACGACCAGCCTGGGCCTGGTCACCGACCAGACGCTCTTGCTCACCGACTGGGTGTTGGATAACTACACCGGCACTACCGTAGCCGACGGCATCTCGGATGCCGCCGGCAATGTGCTAACGAACGACAGCACCACGCAACTGGGCGGCGATGCCGAAGGCAGGGATGGCGACACCGTCATCGACCTGAGCGGGTTCGCCGTAGTCAACGCCACGACCCATGGTTATAGCCTCGGTGGCTTTGGCGGCAACGACACCCTCACTGGCTCCAGCGGCGACGACTGGATCCAGGGCGGCACCGGCGCGGACACGATGACCGGCGGCGGCGGCATCGATGGCTTCAACTTTGAACAAGGCGATTCGCCGGCGGTGACGGCCAAGAACCTGGGCGGCGATAGCGTCCTGAACAGCGGCGACACCTTCAGCTTCACCGGCGGGGTCGATCACATTACCGACCTCGCCAGCGGTGAAGGGTTCAACCTCGACAAACCGATGGGCGACTTGTTCGGCAACGCGGGGGCGCCCGGCTACATGGGCAGCGCCCCCACCGACGGCCTGGCCACCGACCAGGGCTATTTCGCGGTACAAGGCAACTTTGCCGATGGCGGAACCCCTGGCAGCAGCGGCACCTTCACCGTCAATACCGCCACCGGCCTCGACACCCTGGTCGTCTGGGATGGCGACTCCAGCGCCGCCGCGACGCAGACCGGTATCGTGCTCTCCGGCGTGACGCTGGCGGATCTCAATCTGTACACCGGCAGCAACTGGATTTCGCATATTTGATCCCATCCGTGGCCTGGATGGGGCGGGCGCTCCATCCAGGCCACAAGCTCCCTGTTCTAACAAGGAACATACCCAGGGCGTGTTCCGCCCGATCCGCCCTGCAGCATGGCCACTAGAAACAGCATCATATGGTGCGATAATTGATGCTTCCCTATTACGGAGTTCGCCATGCGTACCACAGTCAATCTCGATGAATCCCTTGTTTCCCAGGCACAAGCCCTGTGCGGTGTGCAGGAACGTGGCGCGCTTCTGCGCGAGGCGCTTACGGCATTGATTCAGCGTGAAAGCGCGCGCAGGCTGGCGAATCTTGGGGGAAGCGAGCCACAGGTGGCGGACATCCCGCGCCGCCGTGAGGTCGGAAATTGATTCTGGTCGATACCTCGATCTGGATTGACCACCTGCGAGCCGCCGGCGGGCCACTGGCGCCCCTGCTGGAGGGCGGCGCCGTCTGCTGCCATCCCTGGGTGATCGGTGAACTGGCCTGCGGCAACCTGGGGCGGCGCCAGGAAATCCTGGGTTTGTTGCGTGCCCTGCCCAGCCTGGCCCCCGCCACGGATGACGAAGCCTTGTATTTCATTGAAAAACAGCAACTCATGGGGCGCGGCATCGGTTATATCGACGTGCATCTGCTCGCCGCCTGTGCGCTTCACTCGGCCCGGCTGTGGACCCGCGACCGTCGCATCGATGAGGTCGCGCGGGAACTAGGCTTGGCCTATCGGGCGGAAGCGCATTGATCGCGCCGACCGCAAACCCTCTGAATCGAAATCCCGATATGGTTTTATCGTCACGAATATTGTCAGGAATCTGCGCCTTGACAGGTTCATGCCTGTTGGTCGCGAGCGCTTGGGCCACCTCCGCCTGGGCCGCCCCCCTGGCCTTCGACCAGGCGTTGCAAGCGGCGCTGTCCACGCACCCGCTGGTTGCCGGCAAGCGCTCCGCGCAGGCGGCGGCAAAGGCCGACAGGGAAGGCGCCGAATGGCAGCGCTATCCCACCCCCAGCGTCGAGGCGAACACCGCGACCGGCGGCCAGAACGCCAGCGTGTTTCGCCTGGATCAGCCGCTGTGGACCGGTGGCCGCATCAGCGCCGGGATCGATGCCGCCGGCAGCCGATTTGACGCCGCCAGCATGGCGATCAATGAAGCGCGGCAGGAACTCGCGTTGAAGGTGATCGCCGCCAGCAGCGAGGCGCTGCGGCAGCAGGCGCGGCAACGTTTTGCGCAGGCCAGTGTCGGCGAACATGAAAAATTGCTGGGGATGATTCGCCGCCGCGTGCGGCAGGAGGTCAGCCCGCTGGCGGACCAACGTCTGGCGGAATCGCGCCGTTATGCCAGCGCCAACGAGTTGTCGGCCATCACCCAGGCGCTCGCCAACGCACTGGCGCAACTCGGGCAACTGACCGGGCAGACGGTCACGGAAATCGACCCCTGGGGCTATGGCGAAGCGGCCAGGCTCGAGGGCCTGCCCGGCGATCAGGCGCAGGCGCTCGACCGGGCGCTTGCTCATTCCCCCACACTGCGCCGGTTGCGCTTTGAGGGCCAGGCCGCGAATGCCAACATCGACTCGAAACGTTCCGCCACGATGCCGCAACTGTCGCTGCGCCTGGAGAGTAGCCAGGGCAGCCTCTCCGACAATCGCGCCCTGCTGGTGCTGCTGGCGCAACCGGGCGCGGGGCTGTCGGCGCGATCCGGCGTCGATGCCGCGCTGGCCCGGCGCGAAGCCACGCGACAAGCTTTGGATGCCGCACAACGCGAGGTGCGGCAACAAGTTACCCTGGATTGGAACGATTGGACGGCGTCCCGCGCGCGCATGGACAACGCCTAGCTAGGCGATAAGTCTTCATGCGCCCCGTCCGGCGTCCCGCGCGCGCATGGACAACGCGGAACAGGCGCGCAGCACCTCGGCCGAGGTGTCCGAGTCCTACGCCCGCCAATACACCGCCGGCCGCAAGACCTGGCTGGATGTGCTCAACGCGGTACGCGAGGCTACCCAGGCGGAACTGGCGCTGGTGGACGCGACCAGCCAGATGCAGGCGGCGGTGCTGCGCTTGAAGGCGCAGACCGGGGGACTGGGTCTGGAGGCGAAGTAGGGTGTGCCGTGCGCACCAATTCACCCCGCTGGTGCGCAGGCGCACCCTACACAAGCTGTTCGATGAACGAACTGGAATTCCCTGATGAATGAAAACCTCTCCCTCCTGATCGACCACGCCGCCCGCCTGGCTGGCCAGCGGGTCGCGGGCGACCGCCTGGACGAACTGGCGAACTTGCCGGAAGGCCTGGGTGCGACCGCTCAATTCCTTGCCGCCTGGCGCGCGGTGGGTCTGGATGGCACGCCGACGCGGCTGACCGACCCCACGCCCGCCGATCTGCCGTTCGTCGGCTGGCAGGCCGATCAAGGCTGGTTTCTCCTGCAAGGCCGGGGGGCCGACGGTGGTTGGCGTGGCGAGACCCCGGAAGGCGCGCCGTTGTCTCTGGCCTCGCTCGAACACGCCGAATGCCTGTTGCTACCGCGCCGCGCGGAGAATGCCACTGCCACACCGCGCGCCCTGGGCCTGGTGGGGCGTGCCTTGCTGGCGCGCAAGAACATTTTTCTGGAAGCGGTGCTGGCAACCGGGCTGGTCAACCTGCTGACCCTGGCGACCTCGCTCTACAGCATGCAGATCTTCGACCGGGTCATTCCCAACCAGGGGTTTCAGACCCTGTGGGTGCTGACCGTGGGCGTGGCCCTGGCGGTGGGGCTGGAGTTCATCCTGAAACTGGTACGCGCGCACATGGTGGACCGCACCTGCAATGCCATCGACCATGAACTTTCCGAATGGTTTTTCGGCCGCATGCTGGGCATCCGCATGGAAGCGCGCCCGGCTTCGGTGGGCACGCTGGCGGCGCAAGTGAAGGGCTTCGAGATGGTGCGCGGGGTGCTCGCCTCGACCTCGCTGTTCGTGCTGGCCGATGTGCCGTTCGCACTGTTCTTCATTCTGGTGATCTTTCTGGTCGGCGGCTGGGTGGCGTTGGTACCGCTGATCGCTCTGCCTATCGCGCTGACCGCCGGCCTGATGTTCCAGCATGTGATCCAGAAACACACCCGCGAGAACCTCTCCGGCAATAACCGAAAGGCCGGCCTGCTGGTGGAAGCGGTGGATGGCGCCGAATCCCTGAAGGCGAACAGCGCGGAATGGAAGCTGCAAGGGCGCTGGAATGCCCTGGTGGCGGAAACCGGCGCTTCCGACCAGCAGATCCGCACTTACTCGGCGCTGGCGCAGAACCTCACCGTGGCCTTGCAGCAGTTCAGCTATGTCGCCCTGATCGCCACCGGCGCCTGGCTGGTTACCCAGAACCTGCTGACCATGGGCGGCCTGCTGGCCTGCTCGATCATCAGCAATCGCGCCCTGATGCCCATCGTGCAGTTGCCTGGCGTGATGGTGCAGTGGGCGCACGCCAAGGCCGCCATCGAGGGTCTGGACAAGATCATCGCCCTGCCCAGCGAGGCGGACGACGCCCGGCACACCCTGACGCCGCAATCGCTGGAAGGCGCCATCCGCTTCGAGCGGGTGCGCTTCACCTACGGCATGGCGAAACGGCTAGCGCTGGAAGTGGAACGCCTGGAAATCAGGCCGGGCGAGCGAATCGGCCTGATCGGCCCGATCGGCTCCGGCAAAAGCACCCTGCTCAAGCTCGCCTCCGGCCTGTATCGCCCGAATGAGGGCAAGGTGTTCTTGAGCGGCATGGATATGGCAATGCTTACCCCGGCGGCGCTGCGCGAGACCGTGGGTTACCTGCCACAGGAAGCGCGCCTGTTTTCCGGCACCCTGCGCGACAACCTGTTGCTTGGCCTGCCCGACCCTGGCGACGAGGCGATTCTCGAGGCCGCCCGCAAGAGCGGCCTGATCGACCTGATTGCCGGCCAGCCCAAGGCTCTGGGCCTGGAAATCACCGAGGGCGGGCGCGGCGTCTCCGGCGGCCAGAAACAACTCATTGCACTCACCCGGATGCTGCTGGCGAAACCGAAAACCTGGCTGCTGGACGAACCCACCGGCTCGATGGATGCGGACAGCGAGGCCCGCGTCGTGGCGCTGTTGCAAGCGGTACTCGGCGCCCAGGAAAGCGCCATCGTCGCCACCCACAAGACCGCCCTGCTGTCCCTGTTCACCCGCCTGCTGGTGGTGCAGAACGGCCGCATCGTCGTGGACGGCCCGCGCGACGAGGTGATGGCGAAGCTGTCAGGCAAGGCGTGAAGGTAGCGCCGGCGCCTCGCCGGCGACTTGTAACCCCGCCGACGAGGCGTCGGCGCTACTGGAGAACCCCATGATTCACCGCACTGAACACGGCGTCAGCCGCGCCAGCCGATTGCTGCTCTGGGCGAGCATTACCACGGTCGCCGGCTTTCTCCTCTGGGCCAATTGGGCGGAGCTGGACACCCTCACCCGTGCCACCGGCCAGGTCATTGCCAGTTCGCGCAACCAGGTGATCCAGGCAGCGGATGGCGGCGTGCTGGAAAGGATGCTGGTAAAAGAAGGCGACGCTGTGAAACGCGGCCAGGTGCTGTTTCGTTTCGACCAGACCCGCGCCGGCGCCAGCCAGCAGGAAAGCCGGGCCAAGGCGGCCGCGCTGCGGGCGGCCGTGGCCCGCCTGCATGCCGAGGTGTTCGGCGGCGAACCCCGCTTCACCGGCCTGTCCGGCTTCTCCGAGGTGCAGGCCAACCAGCGCGCCTTGTTCCAGCGCCGCCAGGCTGCCATCAACGAGGAAGTAACCGCCCTGGAGCGTTCGCTGGCACTGGTTAAAACCGAACTCGACATGAACCTGCCACTGCTCAAGAGTGGCGACGTCAGCCGCGCCGAAGTACTCAAATTGCAGCGCCAGGTGGCGGACATCCAGGGCCAGATCACCAACCGCCGCAACAAGTATTTCCAGGATGCCCAGGCCGAGCTTGCCAAGGCGCAGGAAGACCTGGAATCGGTGGAGCAGGTGCTCGCCCAGCGCCGCGAACAACTGGCCTATACCGAGGTGCGCGCACCGATGGACGGGGTAGTGCGCAATGTCCGACTCACCACACAAGGCGGCGTCGCCAAGCCGGGCGATGAAATCCTGCAGATCGTGCCGCTCGACGACGACCTCATCGTCGAAGCCAAGGCGCGCCCAGCCGACATCGCCTTCATTAAACCCGGCCTGCCCGCGACAGTGAAACTCGATGCCTACGACTATTCCATTTACGGCTCGATAAAAGGCACGGTGAGCTATATCAGCGCGGATACCCTGAATGAAGAAACCCGTGCCAGCGACATGCCTTATTACCGGGTGCAGATAAAAACCCGCGACCGCAACCTCTCCAGCCGCAAGAATGAACGCATCAACATTCAACCCGGCATGACCGCCACCGTGGAAATCAAGACCGGCCGCCAGACGGTTTTTCGTTACCTCACCAAACCCATCACAAAAACCCTGGACGAATCGCTGGGAGAACGTTGATTTAACTTGGCCGTTTACCAGGAGGCTCAATTGGCGTCATCGGCAAACTCGGTTAATTGCACCATTTCCATTACTCCTGGCGCTTATTGCATGGCGCTGGATTTAATTTCAGCTTCCCCTCCCCTTTATTTTCAATTACCATGCCGCCACCCCATTGACCTGGGGAATTTCCTCAAACTCAAGGAGTCAACATGGCGTCTTATCAAGAATTGATGGCCCAGATCGAGGGCCTGAAACGTCAGGCGGAAGATGCACGTAAGCAGGAAATGGCCGGCGCCATTGCCGAAATCAAACGCATGATGGGCGAATTCGGCATTGATCCCAGCGACCTGTTTCCCTCGCGTGGCGGAAAAGCCAAGCGCGCCAGTTCCGGCATCGTCAAATACCGCGATCCGGTGAGTGGCAGGGGCTGGTCCGGCCATGGCCGCCGTCCCGACTGGGTTGCCGCACTCGCAGCTCAGGGCAAGGCGATCGAGGATTGCCGCGTCGCTTGATCGGACTGTTCCGATAAAAAACCCTCGGGCGTTACCCGAGGGTTTTTTTATCACCATCAAGAAACCCATATCCATCATCATTCCTTCATGCGCAATCCATCAGCCCATTGGGATATCTTCTGCAGCGTCATTGACAACTTTGGCGACATTGGCGTGGCCTGGCGCTTGGCCCGACAATTGGCGACGGAATACACCATTTCCGTACGCCTCTGGGTGGATAACCTGGCCGCATTCCACCATATTTACCCGGAAATCAATGTCAGTGCCGCGACCCAGTTTCTTTATGGCGTCGAGATACGACAATGGGCCACACCGCTGCCAGCGATAGAACCCGGATGCGTGGTTATCGAAGCATTGGCCTGTCATTTACCGAGTTCATTCATCCAGGCCATGGCGGAGAAATCACCGCCGCCGGTATGGATCAATCTGGAATACCTGAGCGCGGAGAATTGGGTAGCGGGCGTGCATGGCCTGCCTTCACCGCATCCGCGCTTGCCACTTACCCAATACTTCTTCATGCCTGGCTACATTATGGGAACCGGCGGCCTCCCGCGCGAGGATGGGCTTTATCGAACACGCGATGATTTCCAGCGTAATAGCGATGCGCAATCACGCTTCTGGGCCAGTCTGGGATTACCGGAAATAGACGAGCGGCGTTTGCGTCGGTGTTTGCGTATCTCATTATTCAGTTATGAATCCGCCGCGCTTGCCAGCCTGCTAACGGCTTGCAGCCAAGGCGATCGGCCAATCGACCTAGTGGTGCCATGGGGCAAGGCTGTGCCGCAAATCACCGCCTGGTTTGCCGCCGCCAATGTCCGGATCGGCGACACCTTGCGACGCGGCAACGTCCAGGTGCATGTGCTCCCCATGCTGTCGCAAGACGACTACGACCGCCTGCTCTGGGCCTGTGATTGCAACTTCGTGCGCGGCGAGGATTCCTTCGTGCGCGCCCAGTTCGCCGCCCGCCCCCTGATCTGGCAAGCCTACCGCCAGGAGGAAGGCGCGCACACGGACAAGCTCGACGCCTTCCTTGACCGCTACTGTGCCGACCTGCCGCCCGCCATGGACCACCTGGTGCGTGAAATGTGGCAGGCCTGGAACCGCGAAGAAGCTATCGGCGCGCTCTGGCCGGCCTGGATCGAGGCCTTGCCGCTGCTGTCCGACCATGCGCGCGATTGGGCCACACAGCTCGCCGAGCAACCGGACCTTGCGTCAAATTTGGTGAAATTTATCAACAAGTTGTTAAAATATCGGGCTTTTTAGGCCCCAGGACTCCCCCATGAAAACCGCTCAAGAACTCCGCGCCGGCAATGTGATCATGGTCGGCAACGACCCGCTGGTCGTGCAGAAGGCCGAATTCCAGAAATCTGGCCGCAACTCCTCCGTGGTCAAGATGAAGTTCAAGAACCTGCTCACCGGCGCCGCCAGTGAGACGGTTTACAAGGCCGACGAGAAATTCGACACCGTGAATCTGGAACGCCGCGACTGCACTTACTCCTACTTCGCCGACCCCATGTACGTGTTCATGGACGCCGAGTACAACCAGTACGAGATCGAAGCCGACAATATGTCCGACGCCCTGCCCTATCTGGAAGATAGTATGCCGCTGGAAGTGGTGTTCTACGAGGGCAAGGCCATCTCCGTGAACCTGCCCTCCTCTGTAGTGCGCGAGGTGGAATACACTGAACCCGCGGTCAAGGGCGACACCTCCGGCAAAGTGCTCAAGCCCTGTCGCATCAAGCCCACCGGCCACACGATCCAGGTGCCCGCCTTCGTGGAAATCGGCGACAAGATCGAAATCGACTGCGCTTCCGGCGAATATCGCAACCGCGTGAAGTAACTTTCAGCGGAAGGTAAGGCGAGACACCGCGCCAAGGCCCACTGGCGCGGTCAGTCAGGAGGGCTTCTTCTGCTCGTCCTCGATGCGGTCGAATTCCTTGTCCATGTCGTCGATGGACATGGGCTGGTAAGGCGCTTCCTCATCCACCTTCGGCTTGTTGCGGACCATCCAGGCGGCGACGATCACCCCCAGTTCGTAGAGCAGCCACAACGGCAGCGCGAGCATGATCTGCGACACCACATCGGGTGGCGTGAATATGGCACCCACAATGAAGGCGCCGACGATCACATAAGGCCGCGCCTCCTTGAACTGGCGGATTTCGACCAGGCCAGTAAAGGCCAGGGCGATCACCACGATGGGCACTTCGAAGGTAATGCCGAAAGCCAGGAACATGGTGATGACGAAATCGAGATACTTGTTGATGTCGGTCATCACCGCCACGCCCACCGGCGCGATGCCGATGATGAAGCCGAACACCACGGGAAATACCAGGAAATAGGCAAACGCCATGCCGCAGGCGAACAACACCAGGCTGGCCACCACCATCGGCACGATGAACTTCTTTTCGTGCGCATACAGGCCTGGCGCGATGAAGGCCCATATCTGATAAAGGATCACCGGCAAGGCGCCGAGGAAGGCGGTCATCATCGCCACCTTGATCGGCACGAAAAAGGGTGTGACCACCTCGGTGGCGATCATCTGGCCACCCTTGGGCAGCTTCGCCAGCATCGGCTGGGCCAGGATGCTGTAGAGGTCGTTGGCGAAAGGAAACAGGCAGACAAACAGAACGACCCAGACAATCACCGAGCGCAGCAGGCGGTCGCGCAGTTCGATCAGATGGGAGATGAAGGTTTCCGTGCCTACCATGTGGGTTCTCAGGTTGCCTTGGTATCGGTCTTGTCCTGAGCGGCGATCTTGCCGTCAGTTGGCTCGGCGGGTAATTGCACCGATGCGGTAGCCACCGGCGCATCCAGCGCCGCCGGTTCCCCGGGCAGCGCTACCGCCGCCGCAGCCGCTTCCTCTTCCTTGACCTTGTCCCACGCTTTCATGGTCAGGCCACCATCGGTCGCGCTCATGGCCTGCATCACCTTGCTGATCTGGCCGGTCTCCTGCTCCACGGCCGTTTCCATCTCACGCTGGGTGTCGTTGGCCAGAATTTCATACTGCTGCGCGCTGTCCTTCATGTCCTGCTGCATCTTGCGCAGTTCTTCCAGCTTGATGTCGCGGTCGATATCCTGCTTGACCTGCGACACATAGCGGTTGAGCCGCCCAAGCCACTGGCCGGCGGTGCGCGCCACCTTGGGCAGGCGTTCTGGACCGATCACCACGAGGGCGACGATGCCGATCAGCAGGAGTTCGGAAAAGCCGATGTCGAACATATAAAAGTGCTCTGTAGACCGTCATCAGTAGGCAGCAACGGCCTACCTCAAACAGCAAACTATCAACTTTGCTGTTTGTCCTTCACCTCACCTTCGATGGTCGTGCCCTGGCTGTCACCCTGGCGTGGCAGTTCGGTGGGCTTGTTTTTCTCCTCGCCCATCGCTTCCTTGAAATTCTTGACCGCGCCACCGAGATCGCCGCCGATATTTCGCAGCTTCTTGGTGCCGAAGACCAGCAGGACAATGACCAGCACGATCAACCAATGCCAAATGCTAAAAGAGCCCATTTCCTATCTCCTGTGCAAACTAAGTAATACGGTGCCAAGTGTGGCATTGGCCCGCGTTAGACTACATCGGCCGTAGTCGGTTGCCGCCGATGACGTGGACATGCAGATGGAACACCTCCTGGCCGCCACCCGGGCCGGTGTTGATGATGGTACGGAAGCCATCGCCCAGTCCCTGTTCCTTCGCCAGAACCGGCGCCAGCAACAGGATGCGGCCCAACAGTATTTCATGGCGCGCATGCGCATCCGCCAGCGAGGCGATGTGTTCCTTGGGGATGATCATGAAATGCACCGGAGCTACCGGATGAATGTCATGAAACGCGAGGACATCACTGTCCTCGTAGATTTTCTTGCAGGGAATCTCGCCCGCCACGATCTTGCAGAAAAGGCAGTTCTCGCTCATCCGTTGTCCTTACCACGATTCGCTTTCTCGACCAGTCCGGACAGTCCTTCGCGCCGGGCCAACTCGTTGAGGATCTCATCGGGGTGGATGCCCTGCTGCGCCAGCAGAACCAGCGAATGAAACCAAAGATCGGCGGTTTCATAGACGACTTTTTCCCGTACCCCGTCCTTCGCCGCCATGATGGTCTCCGCCGCTTCCTCCGCCACCTTCTTCAGAATGGCATCGAGGCCCTTGGCATAGAGCTTGGCCACATAGGACGACTGCGGATCGGCCTGCTTGCGGGCTTCCAGGGTTTCCGCGAGGCGGCCGAGGATGTCGGCGCTCATTCCTTGTAAATCTCGTGCGGGTCTTTCAGCACCGGGTCCACGGCAAGCCACTTGTCATTCTCCAATTTCTGGAAGAAGCAACTACGGCGGCCGGTATGGCAGGCGATGCCACCGGATTGCTCGACCTTGAGCAGGACCACATCCTCATCGCAATCCAGACGGATTTCCCTGACCTTCTGGGTGTGCCCCGACTCTTCGCCTTTGTGCCAGAGCTTCCTGCGCGAGCGCGACCAGTACACCGCCTCGCCCAGTTCCACGGTTTGCCTGAGCGCCTCGCGGTTCATCCAGGCAAGCATCAGAATGTCGCCGCTCGCGGCGTCCTGGGCGATGGCCGGCACCAGACCCTCTGCGGACCAGTTGACCTTGTTCAACCACGTTTCACCACTCACAACCGCACCTCGATTCCCTGTTCCCGCATATGTTTTTTTGCCTGCTCCACGGTGTATTCACCGAAATGGAAAATGCTCGCGGCCAACACCGCATCGGCTCCGCCGAGCTTCACGCCATCCACCAGATGTTGCAGATTGCCGACGCCGCCGCTGGCGATGACCGGGATAGTCAGCGTATCGGAAATCGCCCGCGTCAAATTGAGGTCAAAGCCGATCTTGGCGCCGTCGCGATCCATGCTGGTAAGCAGAATTTCACCCGCGCCCAGGCCCTGCATCTTCCGCGCCCACGCCACGGCATCGAGCCCGGTAGGCTTGCGGCCGCCGTGAGTAAAGATTTCCCATGCGGGCGTAGCTCCCCACACGGTCTGCTTGGCGTCGATCGCCACCACGATGCACTGCGAGCCAAAACGGTCGGAACAGTTTTTCACCAGTTGCGGATTGAACACGGCAGCGGTGTTGATGGTGACCTTGTCCGCGCCGGCATGGAGGAGGCGGCGCACATCCTCCACCGCGCGCACCCCGCCACCGACGGTGAGTGGAATGAACACCTGCGCGGCCACGGCTTCGATGATGTGCAGGATCAGGTCGCGGTCGTCAGAGGTGGCGGTGATGTCGAGGAAAGTCAGCTCGTCGGCGCCCTGCTCATCATAACGGCGGGCAATTTCCACCGGATCGCCGGCGTCAACCAGATTGACAAAATTGACCCCCTTCACCACGCGACCGGCGGTCACGTCGAGACAGGGAATGATGCGTTTGGCTAACCCCATGCCAAGCTCATTTGGCACCGCACAATTCATCCGCCAGCGCCTGCGCCGCCGTGAAATCGAGGGTGCCTTCATAGATGGCGCGGCCTGTGATGGCGCCCATGATGCCTTCCTGGGCCACGGCGCACAGGTTGCGCACGTCGTCGAGGTTGGTGACGCCACCGCTGGCGATCACCGGAATGCTCAGTGCCTGAGCCAGGCGCACGGTGGCTTCGATATTGACGCCGGAGAGCATGCCGTCGCGGCCGATGTCGGTGTAGACCACCGATTCCACGCCATAGTCCTCGAAACGGCGGGCCAGATCGATAACATCGTGTTTGGTCACTTTCGACCAGCCTTCGACCGCGACCTTGCCGTCCTTCGCATCCAGGCCAACGATGATGCGGCCGGGAAAGGCGGTACAGGCGTCGTGCAGGAAGCCAGGGTTCTTCACCGCCGCGCTGCCGATGATGACGAAGTGGATACCGTCATTTAGATAGCGTTCGATGGTATCCAGGTCACGGATGCCGCCACCGAGCTGAACCGGAATCTCGTCGCCGAGTTCGTCGGTGATGGCCTTGATGGCTTGCTCGTTGACCGGCTTGCCGACGAAAGCGCCATTAAGGTCAACCAGATGAATGCGGCGTGCGCCACTGGCCAGCCACTTTTCCGCCATTTCCGCCGGATTGGCGGAAAACACTGTGGCGCTATCCATTTCACCCTGTTTCAGGCGAACGCAATGGCCGTCTTTCAGATCGATCGCGGGGATGATGAGCATGGTTGTTACCTTAAACCGTCCCAGGTGACAAAGTTGGCAAGCAAGCGCAGACCGGCGGCCTGGCTCTTTTCCGGGTGAAACTGCACGGCGAACAGCATGTCCTGAGCCACCGCGCAAGTGAAAGCAAACGGGTAACGGGTGAAACCGGCCACCACATCCTGCGACGCGGGTTCCGCGTAATAGCTATGCACAAAATAGAAACGCGCGCCGTCCTCGATGCCGGCCCATAGCGGGTGAGGTTTTGCTCCCATCGCGGTCTGATGCACCTGGTTCCAGCCAATGTGCGGCACTTTTAGTTTCTGGCCGTGCTCGTCCCGCATGGCTGCCGCCGGGAACCGGCGTACCTTGCCGGACAGCAGGCCAAGGCCGGCACAGTCGCCTTCCTCGCTATGTACAAACAGGGCCTGCATCCCCAGGCAGATACCCAGGAACGGTTTGCTGGCGGCGGCCTGTTTGACCGCCTCGGTGAGGCCACGCTGTTTCAGTTCACGCATGCAATCCGGCATCGCGCCGACCCCAGGGAAAACCACCCGCGTCGCCGCCGCGATCACGGCGGGATCGGATGTCACGATGATCTTGGACTGGGGGGCGACGTGTTCAAATGCCTTGGATACGGAGAGCAGATTGCCCATGCCATAGTCGATGATGGCGACATCAGCCACTTCGCTCAGGACAGGCATTACAGCGCGCCCTTGGTCGAAGGCAGGGTATCGCCCATGCGTGGATCGAATTCCACCGCCATGCGCAGCGCCCGGCCGAAGGCCTTGAACACGGTTTCTGCCTGGTGATGGGCATTGCCGCCGCGCAGGTTGTCGATATGCAGCGTGACGCCGGCATGATTGACGAAGCCCTGGAAAAACTCGCGGAACAGATCGACATCGAACTCGCCGATGCGCGCGCGGGTGAAGTCCACGTGAAACTCCAGGCCGGGACGGCCGGAGAGATCAATCACCACCCTTGAGAGCGCTTCATCCAGCGGCACATAGGCATGGCCGTAACGGCGGATGCCTCGCTTGTCGCCCAGCGCCTTGGCGAAGGCCTGGCCCAGACTGATGCCGATGTCCTCGGCGGTGTGGTGGGCGTCGATATGCAGATCGCCCTCGGCTTCGATATCGAGGTCGATCAGCCCGTGGCGAGACACCTGGTCGAGCATGTGATCGAGAAAGGGAATACCGGTCTTGAAGACGCCTCGCCCCGTGCCATCGAGGTCGATCTGGACGCGAATCCGGGTTTCCAGGGTATTGCGAGAGAGTTCGGCTTGCCGCATCGGGATACTTGGAGAGCTTGGCGCTTAGGCGGGGGGAGACAGTCTGGACGGGCAGAAAGAATCGGGGCGCATGATAACATCACGGCCGCTTTCGGGTTCCAGCCCTCTTCGTGAGATTTCTCCCGTTTTCCGCCCTGTTTATCCCACCGCCATGAGCCCATTCTGGAGCGACCTCGTCGCCAGCCTCACCCCCTATGTGCCGGGTGAGCAGCCCCGGCTAGCGAACCTCGTCAAGCTCAACACCAACGAAAACCCCTACCCACCCTCCCCGCGCGCGCTGGAAGCCTTGCGCGACGAGATCGGCGAAGGCCTGCGGCTCTACCCCGACCCTGAAGCCTCCCGCCTGAAAGCCGCCATCGCCACTTATTGCCAGGTCGCGCCGCGCCAGGTATTCGTCGGCAACGGCTCCGACGAAGTGCTCGCCCACACCTTCCTCGGCCTGCTCAAACACGACGCGCCGCTGCTGTTCCCGGACATCAGCTACAGCTTCTACCCAGTCTACTGCGGCCTCTATGGCATCGACGGGCGCAACGTGCCGCTGAACGAACAGTTTGAAATCCGCGTCGATGACTACCTGAACGCGCCAAGCTGCGGCGCCATCATCTTCCCCAACCCCAACGCCCCCACCGGACGGTTGTTGCCGCTCACGGAAATCGAACGTCTGCTGGAGGGAAAACCCGATGTGGTGGTTGTGGTGGACGAGGCCTACATCGACTTCGGTGGCAAATCAGCCATCGCCCTGGTCAACCGTTACCCCAACTTGCTGGTGGTGCAGACCCTGTCCAAGTCACGCTCCCTGGCTGGCCTGCGGGTCGGCTTCGCGGTGGGACATGCGGCGCTGATCGAAGCCCTGGAGCGGGTGAAGAACAGCTTCAACTCCTACCCGCTCGACCGCCTCGCCATCGCCGGCGCGGTCGCCGCCATCGAAGACACGGCGCATTTTGAAACCACCCGCCAGGCGGTCATCCATAGCCGCGAGCAGTTGATGCGCGACATGGCGGCACTCGGCTTCACCGTCCTGCCCTCGGCGGCCAATTTCATCTTCGCCCGCCACCCGAACCATGACGCCGGCGACCTCGCGGCGGCGCTACG